>Ga0265295_1000125_pt1 | contig 156029 bp, 152 predicted proteins | sample Munlansysbiofilm_FD_192503 | JGI IMG/M metagenome (GOLD analysis project Ga0265295, IMG submission 192503) | Leachate microbial communities from a municipal landfill in Southern Ontario, Canada - Methane capture system biofilm | ecosystem: Engineered > Solid waste > Landfill > Unclassified ... | reverse complement strand
GTTACTATAACGGATATTATATGTATCTGTGCATGCACCTCTAACTTGTTGGGTATGATCAAGTACAGGTCGTACTCTAATCTCAACCAATCTCATATATGAGGAATTATCACATGTCGTATTCTCTCAAAAACCTGGTAGCAGGTAACGAAGCTTTTGGTGGCCGCTTTGAAGATGAAGAAGCTACTTCTGTCTCCATCGAGCAGAAGATCGAAGTCGAAACCGAAGTCGCTGAAGAAATGGAAGAGCAGGAAGAAGTAGTTGAAGTCGCTGATGAAGGCGAAGAGACTGCTGAAGCTGCTGAAGAAATGATGGCTACTTTCGAGTACGCTGAGCGTATGGCTGCCGTGGTCGAGCAGTGCGGTTGGTCCCGTCCTGTCGCTCTGGCCTTCAACTACGGTCAGGGTGCTGGTCAGTTGGGTGAAGTCGAAGAAGGCTTCGGTATCACTCTGGCTGCTAACGAATCCCTGGAGATGGTCGCTTCCCCGAACGATGCCAATTCCATCGCTGTCATGGAAGGCTTCAAAGACACCATGAAGAAGTTCTGGGATTGGGTCAAAAAGATCGCCAAGAAGATCTGGGAAGGTATTAAGTCTCTCGGTTCCAAGATCCTGGCTTTCTTTACTTCCGTCGAAAAGACCTCCAAGCGTCTGGCTCTTGCTCTGAAAGATGTGTCTGGTATCGATCCCGAAAAGGCCAAGGATAAGAAGTTCAAGGTACTCGATAACAGTACTTTCAGTAACCTCGTTGCTGCAGTCGGACAGCTGTTCGATATGAGCAACAGGTTCGCTGAAGGCGGTAATGCTGGATTCAAGATTCCTGGTCTGGGCGTTGACGTCGATGCAGACGGTACGTTCAAGCAGGATTTTAAAGATCCTTTCGCCAATATCTCTGAAGTGTCTTTTTCTGGTGATAAGCTCGCTGGTTGGAGCCTCACTGATGTCAAGGACAACAAGAAGATTGTAGAGCTCATCGCTAAGGGTCGTGTTGTCGAAAAGACCATCGCTGGTATCAAGAAGACCGGTGATAAGCTGGCCAGTGAAGCCAATCGTGCTTCCAGTCGTTACTCCAATGATGCCGATGCTAAGGCTGCAAAAGATCAGCGTGATAACGCTAAGAAAGAAGTAAAGAGCATGACTTCCGCTCAGAAGCTTGTTTCTAAGTCTATCAAGTTCTCTGTTCAGCTCGCTAAGCAGTTCATCAAGGTTCAGCGTGCTTTTCTTGCTTGCAAGAAATAGTATTCGTTACTAAGCTTTGAAATAGATATAGGTATAGAGGAGTAGCCGTAAGGCTACTCCTCTATACTTTTATATATGTCGAACATCTTACGTCTCAATGATATAAACACAGGAGATATCCAAATGACTATACGACTCAATAAATTAAGAGCTATATTAGAGGAAGAGAATACAGACCTTATCACTCCTACTCATGTAAGGATTACTAAGATAGATGATAAGGACGTCACTGAAGAAGAAACTAAAGAGGTAGCTATCACTGTAGATGTAGAACCCGATATCGAGTATATCGAAGGTACTGGTCCTACTCAGTATTTACCTCTATTCCATATACCTAAAGGAGTATGGTAAACTTATGTTATCTAGTCTTAGAAAATTACAAGATGGTAATGAAGCTATCCTATTTCAAATGGGTAGTCCTTTAGGTAAAGAACTCACTGCTTTATTTCAGAAAGGATTTGATCACTTAGAGAGTCTAGGTGATTATGATTCTAAGAAACACAGTAGTGCCCAATCCTTCAATGATAAACGTATAGAGTCTTTGATCAAGTTCACTGAGAAGACTATTGTACCTGAATTTAAAGCTATCACTTTAAAGTATACTAACTTAACGGTAGAGAAGATCTATTTAAATAAGTATAAGCCTTATCAACCTAGTGGTATGTTTGCTATCGATATCAGTTTTCAAAACATCTATGGCTGTATGGAAGCTGTGGATCAGTTTAGTGGTCTCGATAAAGCCAGTGATAGGCAGCATGTCAAAGACTTTATGTCTATGGCTGATAACTGGGATGAGAAGAGTCCTTTATTGAAGAATAGTACTTATCAGAAAAATAAGAAGACTGTTAAGTATAAGGTCAATATGTTCTTTGACCCTATCTGTGCTTTTATGATGGATCAGTATATACCTAATGGCTTAGGTGTAGAAAGGATGGAAGCTAATGAGATAGCTGCTATCATGATGCACGAAATAGGTCATGCTAGTACTGTCATCGAAAGATCTGCAGATAAGTATTATCAGATCAAACGTACTCAAGTGGCCTTAGATAGATTAAAGGCTAGTGACGATAAGAGTGGTCTAGTAGAGGAGTACTCTAATACCCTTATCGAACAAATTACAGCCTTTAAGAAGCAGAAATTACTGGATGATAAGCAAGCAGATACTTACTTATCAGCTATCACCAAGATACAGGACGCTAATAAGAAGAGAGATAAAGACACATCTGGTATCCCTTTCTCTACTTTAGAATTTATCGGTATTATTTGTTGGCATTTAATCTTTCTATTTACGTATGTCATAATGACTTTATATTTGATCCGTTATCTGTTTAGTATGATAACTGATCTACATGAATCTTTTGTATTGATGAGTGCTAACAACAGTAAGGATAAAGTATCCGATACTCGTAGTACTACTCACAACATGCGTTTAGTAGAACGTGTGGCAGATGAGTTTGTCAGTAGAAATGGGATGAGTGGTCCTTTAGCTAGTGGTCTAGGTAAGTTATTAGCTTATTTCAAGTATGGTAGCGTACCTATGTCACCGTACAATAAGTTTAAAGATACCAGAGCTATGGCTTTTACTTATAAGTTATTTGCTGTTATGAATACTCTGTTAAAAGTAGATGATGTATATAACAACACATATGAAGAAGACTACACTCGTCTTTGTCGTATGGCTGAAAATACCATCGGTGCTTTTAAACAGCAGAATATACCAGCTAATATCTTAGATGTATATATAGCTGATTACGAACAAGTGGCTAAAGTACTTAAACAGAGAAAACCCAATATAGCTAAGCGTACCTATAAGGTCGTATTGAAGATGCTAGATTACATTACCAATCCTGCATTAATAAGTAGGGCTATGGTTAGTGGTAATCTGAATAAGGACTATGAAGAGTTGATAGATCGGATGGATGCATTGAGTAATAACAAGATGCACTATCATGCTGCTAAGTTTGATCAATTAGCTAGAAACCTCAAATCATAATACAATTTACTAAGGTGCGAATTAGTCATGTCATTTGAACACGCAGAAGCCATTATAGAAAGTAGTAAGAGGAATGGTGTAAATCGAATAAAGATAGTACACCACCATAGCGACAATTGGTGTAATTTATCAGATGAGAAAGGACACATACTAGCTATGATGCCTTTATCGTTAGCTGATTACGATAGATTACTCAATGTGTATATGGGTAATATCTCTGAATTAAATGATGCAGGTAGTATCATGTATTTACATTTTAGGAATTAGTATAGTCATATAGCTACAGTACCTATTACGGGTACTGTAGCTATATATAGCTGATCAATCATATTCGTGTATATATCACTATATTGATCTTAAACCACAACAAACTTATCCAGGAGGATACAATGAGTTATAAGTTAGTACACGAGAGTGACATCGAGTACAGAGCTATGGTTGTAGAGATCGTATCCGATCCTTCGAAAATAGCAATGGACGTAGTTTACATCCCTACAGATGTAGTGGATGTTGTGGCACGCAATCTCTCTAAACTGGTCCCCAACGGATGTGTGAAGGTAACTCAGATGGCTCGCAATAAAGCCGTCTATATGAATGGAGAGAGAACCTCTCTTCAAGATTACAATGACTTCTACAGTAATCTCACTGAGGAAGAATACGAGTCGACCAAGATCCTCTGTAGCGAAACCCATAAATGGATATAACCAACAACAGTACCATCCTTAATTGGGTGGTACTGTTTATTTTTTTGTCATTTATAGGTCAAGTATATATTACTGAAATGAAGCTTTGTATATAAACATTAAAAGTCACTACTGTATAATACACAGGAGACACATCATGGATAAACGACAATATGCCGATTTGTTAGAGAAAGTGGCTATAGCTGATCGATATTACTTCATCGAGAATAACCCTATCATTTCGGATGAGGAATATGATCTATTAGTCAAACAAGTCGTAGAGGCAGAGAAGGCTCATCCTGAATGGAAGAATACTGAATCTCCTACCGTAAGAGTGGGTTATCCTACGAATAGTTACGGTACTGAAGTAAATCACACTTCTCGTATGTATAGCTTGGATAAGGCTCACGATATCGACAAAGTATTGTTATTTATTAAGAAAGTTACTAAAGCAGCCGAAGGTGATACTACCATTTGTCTAAGTGATAAACTCGATGGTTTAGCTTTAGATATCTGGTATCGTGATTATACGCTAAATAAGATCATCACTAGAGGTGATGGTGTTACAGGTATAGATATCACTCATCTGTATGCACACTTCGGTAATCTACCATTACATCTACCTAAGCATAAGTCTATGTTTAAAGATATAGATTTCAGAGGTGAATGTTTATTTAAGAAAGCGGTGTATGAAGACTATGTACAACCTAAGACAGATAGTAGATATAGTAACTCAAGGAATGCTGTATCTGGTATCATGATGTCTAAAGAGGTAAATCCTCTTTTTATAGGTAAAGTAGACTTTGTTTGTTACGATTTTAATTTAGTTGATATAGAAGAAGTATCTTCTGTATTAAAATGGAACATAGCTATATTGGATGTACTAGCTGGAGTATATCACAAGATCTACAATACCAAGGACATCAATGGTATTTTAGATGCTATATTAAACTGGAAAGGTACTACCAACAGTCCTTATGATACAGATGGTATCGTATTGCGTGTAGATGATTATTATCTCCATAAGAAGATGGGATATACCGATAGAGCACCTAGAGCTATGATAGCTTATAAGTTTCCTCCTAAGGGAGCTTACACTACTTTGGAGGATATCGAATACCAAGTCACTCGTACCGGTAAGTTAGTTCCTGTGGCTAAGCTTACTCCTGTCAATGTAGATGGTGTGGTAATTTCCAGCTGCTCTATGTTTAATAGCAAAGCTGTAGCTGAATTAGAACCTCATTACAATGATACTGTTTATATATCCAGACAGGGAGATGTCATACCTGTAATAGGTCATATCAAGTTCGATAAGAGAGATAAGTATAGTGATCCAATAGCTCTTCCTAGGGAATGTCCTGTTTGTAATACACCATTGCATTTTGATCCCACTCTAAGTCCTTTTCAGTATTGTAACAATACCAATTGTAAAGGTAGACTGTTAGAAGGTCTTGCTCACTTTACATCTAAGTCAGGTATAGATGCTAAAGGGATAAGTAAAGGAGTTTGGAGTAAGTTCGTAGAATTAGGAAAAATAGAAGACGTCTCAGATATCTTTTATTTATCCAGGAAAGACTGGGATATATTTGGCTCTAGAATGGCTCAAAAGTATTGGCTGTCCCTCTATACTGCACTGGTCAAATGTACAGTGGAGAGCTTCTTACAAGGACTAGGTATAGACCGTATCGGTAAGAGTGCTTCTCGTGTGTTGGGTAAACATTACAAGAAGCTAAATGAGTTTATTAAAGCTGTGTATGATAAGAGCATCCCAGAGAAACTTATCACACCTAAAGAACTAGATAGTCTATATACTTACTTCCATGACAGTAAGCATAAAAGAACTATCGATCGTATCTTATACATTTACAATTCCATCACATAAGGAGAAATGACATGGATAGTAAGACTTATCAAGCCCACTTAGCTGATATTCCTCAGATATACGACTGGTTAGGAATTGAGGATATCGTAGCCAATCAATTAGTGGAATTTTTACCTGATTTAGACATAGAATCTGCTACTAAAAGAGTAGTATCTGATTTATTTCTCAATTCTTGTATTGGTGTTAGAATCGAAACAGAATATTCTCAGATAAAAACATTGGTGTTTGAAATAGCCAACAATGTTCCTACTTCTGGAGATATTCGATATCATTACTTTGTGATATATAGTAAACCGGATCTCAATAATATCAAAGAAGAAGATATTATCATTCCGGTATTACGTCCTCTAGTCACCGCACTAAGCTCCAAAGATATAGAGTTACGTAAAGATACATTAGACTCTATCCTACATAGTCGCGACCAAACACTAGAAGATTTTGTAAATGACGGTGATAAAAATGGATGGGATTTTCTCCAGATCATTTCTATTCGTAAACCCACAGAGATGAGAGTATGGAACGACTTCCTTACTATCGTTTCCAAGAATACTGCCTATGGTATCATGTATATACCTGGCGTACTTGTAAGTAACGATGATACTGATTTCCATGAAAGATTTTACATCCAGGAAAGTAACTTAGATTTCCCTGGATATGTCGCACAATACCTCACTGATAATTTTAATGATAAATTCATATTGGCCGATGTATATGAAGAGTTCACTAAGCTTGTCAATGAGCAAGAAGCCGACGACTATCTACAGAAATCACTCATGTCTTTAGAAGAACAAGTGACTACTGTGGATAAGGTGATCGATATCCAAAAGACAGAAGAAACTACTTCTCCTAAATGGAAACAGATCATGAAAGATACTTGTACGGTTATAGGTAATTCCGATAATAAGTATCTTAAAGATCATTTCACTAGAACTATAGATATTTTTGAAAAGATAAGAGAAAGTTGTACAGCTTATGATGATTCTATAGTAGAAGATTTTTACTTGTCGATGTACCGTGCTTTTTCACATTTAGATTCAATAAAGTCTACTTGTACCGACTGTAAATGTGGAGATAAAGGTACTCTTGTATCATCTACCGTGGAATCCACTACTGAAGACATTAAAGTGAGTAAGGATAATAAAGAAATCCATATTCACATTCATCTTTAGTAGGTTTACATATATAACTGTATATTTAAATGGGGCTATTTAGCTATGAGCGCACCAGATACTAAAAACAAATGGATAGCTGTAGACTTTGATTCTACTATTACCTTATCAGGAGCTGAGTTTCCTGAAATTGGTAGATGTAATCCAGAAGCTATCCCTACCTTACTACAACTGAAGCAATTGGGCTTTAAGTTGATGCTTTGGACTTGTCGTGCCGATGAGTCTTTAAAAGCTGCAGTAGAATGGTGTGCCGTACGTGGATTACATTTCGATGCTATAAATGAGTATCCCGAGCAGAAGGAATGGTCCAATAGTCCTAAAGCCTACGCTGACTACTATATCGATGATAAATCTGTAGGTATAACTTTAAAATCCTTTAAACTCGATGATGGCTACCAGATCGGTATAGACTGGAAAAACATCAGACGATATTTTAATCTCATCAAAACTGAACCTAGCTTAGATAACAATGTGATCGTATTAGATGAATACGAAGTACTATCTCAAAGTAGATAAGTTATCTAGTTTTATTTATTAAAGTGTCACTCACTATATCACACGTATATATTACTATATTGAGAATAGAGCAATCTGTAATTAATATCAGTAAGGAGGTGATTATGAATGTGGGTCATCGTTATTCTTGCACTTTAATAAACTAGTTTAGATGGACGTATACGACTCGGATACTCATCGTGTACGGAACGACAAAGGAGTATTTAACTTGTTTAACAATTTAACAAACAGTATACATTGGGTGTTTACAATATCAATAGCCGTAGTGTTACTAGTAGTTCCTAATACAGGAATGCCTAGAGATAAAACCTGCGACATACCAGTGGCTACTATGGAGAAATGGAATACCCATCTCTTAAGTGCTCCTGTGGTACCGATCCCCAAAGTGGATGATGTAGTAGTGCCCAGTAACTCTACATCCGAAGTACGACCAACGAATAGTCCATTAGCTATACGCTACGTCACCAGTGATGTAAAGCCTATAGTGATAAAGAAATGGACTGGTGGTGAACCAATGGATCAAGTAAAACTCCTACAGACGATAAGTGCCGTATTCCAACGGTTACCTCACATCAAGAGTTCTACTGGTCTAAAACTACTGGTAGTAGAGACTATGGCTGCAGAGAGTGAATTGGGTAGAAATCCTGTACCTCATAAAGGTGCATATGGTTCTGCTCAAATACAACTCACTACTGCCAAATATCTCATGAAGTGGACTAAAGAAAATCACTCTGATGTCTACAAAAGTATCATGGGTTTCTATGATAGGAACTTATCTTTAAAGGATAATTTAGCAAGAAATGTACCATATCAGATAGCTATGTGTATTACCTATTATTGGCACAGAGAACCAAATCTTTATGCTAAGGTAAACACTAGGTTGTCTAGAGGTAAATTATGGAAATCGGAATACAATACCCATAAAGGTGTGGGTACTGTAGAAAAGTATCTGAAACGTACTTCTAATATCGAAGTGGCGTCTTTGTTCGTTAAATCCTGATCTACCACACGCGATATACAGTGGACACTACTTACACCAAAGTAAGTAGTGTCCACTGTATGATTATATGCAGGATCATATTTTTCGTATAAAAAGTATAGTACTAGCCACCCCATATAGAGGCAGCTAGTACTATACCCCCACCAGGAGTTTCCAGCAGTATCACCCATATACTGCTAAGTGACAGTCCCATCACCTATATCATAGTAATATACAGAGGTACGTAGTCATGTTGATCATCAGTGATAAAATCAGTTTTGTTGATATGTTAAAACATAATAAAGTAGTGAATGATTGCACTGATTTATTTACCCCTATTCGTACTTTTACTGAAATAAATAAAGAATGTTGTTCTTTAGCTAAAGGTGAAATTATCGTAAGTGATAAGTATATTCCTTCTTTGGCTTATCTTTCTAAACGATTCATTAAATTTTCTTTTTCTATACCGAGCAATAAGAAAGATGTAGTCATGTCTAAAGAAGAATTGGCTAAGTATCTCAATAGTGTAGCGATATTTATTCCTGTGGATATACATGGTCACCGTTATGAGATGTTAGGAAGAGATAAATTACAGGAACTAGTAATCACCTATACCCACCAGATAATTGATCAGTGGGCTGATAATGAATTCATGATGGAAAAGTACAGAGCTTCTATGAAGAAGCAAGTAGAAGAAGGTCTAAATGGATTCATGAAGAATGAAATAGAGAAATGTTTCGTTTGTAGTGAATATGTATCCATACCTGAGTATACCTACAATATCTACGAAAGATGTCTACATTGGATGAATGAGATTGCTAGATATAAAAGTGAATATGGGGTATTTCAACGTACATGGAACAATAGACTGATAACACCCATGTATAGATTACAATAAGGGTATCTATATACCACGCGGTGGTGAATATGACTAGATCAGCTAAGATGATAGAACTGCAAGCTAAACATATGGAGCAAGTGGTTCATCATTTGATGTCTGCCATGAATCAGACAAAAGAGTATTATCTGAATACTTATAATCGGATACCACCAAATGTGGTGGAATTAGAATTGTTTACTGAAAAGGTAATTAAGATGGTACATCAAATACCAAAAGAAACCACTACTGCTTTGAAATTTAAACTTACTAAATTAAAAGAAAAGATAGTCGAGTTTCAAGATGATTATAAGGTATACGTACTAAATAACCTCATACGTGCTTATGAAGTAGAACTTATACACAGGAGATCTGATCGTGGAAATTAGAAAACTTATAGAACACTTGAATATCTCCGATATCTTGCCTCTTAAAATAGAAGATAGTAATATATCTCATGACATGGTAATTTACTTATTTGCACTAGAAGCAGGTACCCTCCATGATATCTATGAAGATATCTTACTCATATCTATAGAGAATGTCACTATAGGTGAGATAGTGTACGATTATCCTGTTTGGTTGTTTTATTCAGTAAAAGCTATAGAGGCGAGTGGTGTCAATACAGATGTATTTAGATATTCCTCTGAAATCATAGAACCTATCAACTAAAGGAGTTTCAGCTATGACCACTATGACTGTAGATGAATGTGTATCCAATATCCAGTTAGCTAAAGACAATATTTCGGAATGGGTACGCAGTGCATTACAGTACTATCGAGTGAACCATGGGAAAATACCCACTCGTGTCAATGATGTAAATGAAACAGCTAATGTGTTATTATCTAAGATGCGACGAGTGAGTACTTATTCTCATGATTTTATCATAGAAGAAATTACCAAATATACAGATTTGATAGATAGAACAAAAGATACTAATTATTTAGTCATCTACAAAGAATACATGTATTCCTTACAAATGGAATTGCAACGTAGACTATTGGTGGCAGAAGAATGAGTATCTTATCCAGTAGTCAATTGGCAGCACTTCGTCAACGCAATGATGATGAATTGCGTAAAGGTAAGAAAGCTTCATATGGATATCCTGTCCACACTATCAATGATCTATTACAAACCATTGATCATCTCAAGAAAGAGAAGAAGAAATGGCAACATATAGCTACTGATAGAAAAGATATATTAACAAAAGTCAACAATCTCACTAGTTTATCTAGATTGAATACTGATTTAGATGATGATACTGAAATTGTTGATATCCTTACAAGAGACTAAATAACCATATCCTCACTACTGGTGTAATTTAAACTACACCAGTAGTGTTTAGGAGTAATCTAATCATGTCTATGTTCAAACTGATTTGTTTCTTTTTAATGGATATCATTTTGTTGCAACCTTTAAAATGTATCGTGACCTTATTTATCCGATTCGCTTGGTGTCCCTCTGTAAGTTATCAATGTATAGATAAAATGATTTATAAGGATGTATTGGATTCTGTAGATGCTGCTACAGGTCATGGATTGTTACCCAACAGTGAAAAGATCATTAAAGAAGTCAATGATTTTAAATTAAATGCAGTCACTGAAGACGGTGATGGCTTTAAATGGATAGCTATCCTTTTAGCTAGTATCTATGATATCCCAGAACTAGAGAAAAAGAAGCAGGAATTACTGGATATAGTCGGTAACTATATTACTGTAAAAGGTACCATAGGTAGACACCCCTTAGACAATGAAGAGAGATATGATACCCATAATTTCAGTGGTGATATGACCAGTGGTCTTTTATATTGGTTGGTAGTGGAAAGTAAGAAATTCTTTCCTAATCTTAATAAACGTCCTGATATAAAAGAAAAGTTAATTAAACTTTGGTACAGTACTACATTCAAAGAAGTAGATCCTTATGGTAAAGATAAGCATTTGCTTTCTTTTTCCCATGCTAAATCAGAAGTGGGCGATGATGTAGAAATCGATAGAGGTTATCTCTATCGTTGGTTTGGGTTAGGACCAGATGTCACTAGATTATTAACTTGGTTGTTGGTAGGATATAGATTGACGGACGATCCTATCTTTTATCGTATGTTTTATATATTACGTATTTGTTACTTTCCGTTGTTATTGTTAGATAGAGGAGATTATGGAATTTTTGTTAAGAAATGGTTTATGGTATCCTGGTATACTGTACATAGTAATGTATATACTCACACCGCTTATTATCTGTTAACTGACAGTAAATTAGCTGAGTATAAAGTACGTAAATTGATTGAAGGTAGATATTGGAATATGAGTATGTGTGCATTATGGAATCATATTTTTATCCACACCACTACTAATCAATACAAGATTCCAGGTATATCTACGATCATTTATGTATTGGAAAGAGCTATGGCTAAAGGTACTTTAGCTTATACTGGTAAGACTCAGCGCTATTTGGATATCAAGAATAGAGAGTATAAAGAATTACCAGATAGCTGGTGTATACCAGAACAATTAGGGCATAAGTATTTATACGAGAACAATCCAATGAAGCCTATCCTCTGTGATGATAAAAGAAGAAAGACTCAATGGATAGATGTATTGATCGCTAAAGTGCAGTTATTGAAATGAAGTATATACCACTACGGTACCTTTAGCAGGTACCGTAGTGGTATACGCAATTATTTTTCATCTATATATTACTAGGGTGAACACTACCCACCACCACTTACTTAAGGAGAGTTATTCATGTACAAAACACCAATGGAATTACCGCTCTTTTCTCACTTCGATACAAAGAAAAAGATTTTCTGTGGAATTCAAGTACCTTCTTTTGTTTGGGTACCTTCTAAGAAAGATATGATTCGTTGTGATGTCATGACCGCTTTCTTGGATTATGAAACATATAAATTGGAATCCTATAAAGACTTCATTATAGATATACAAGAATATGTTAGATTGGTTCGATATAAAGAAATGACTAGAACCGATATCACCTGGGTATATTTAATTGTTTGTTCCTCTGATACACCTGCTTATATAAGAGATGCTATTCGTAGATTTTCTAATCTCCACGATTCTCTTGCTGTAGGTGGATATAAAGCATTAGAGACAAAAGAAGAATATTTCGATTATGCAAAATCAGCTATGATCGAAGAATTCAAACATTGTTTATTAGTGAGTGTCACTGATCATGAATTCCCTAAAGGTCACTATGGTAGTAAAGTACCTATCATTTCTACCTTAAAAGAAGTGAAAGCTAGAGATCACGATAAACCAGAAGAAGTACACGATCTGGTATTTGAGATCGATGATTGGTATCCAGACAAAGAACATTATGGCCCTATGGTGAAATTATCTACGAATGATGAAGATCTTCTTTTTGGACCCAATGCGCCTAATTTCATTTTAGCTAGATGTACTGAAAAGGAATTAGAAATAAAAGAAGAATTGTATTCTGATTGGAAAGCTATAGGTATTAAAGTAGATTGGTCTGAAACTCCGATGTTGGTATCCATAGCCACAAAGGAATAGTGCATGAAATTCATATCAGAAGGTACTAAATCTATATTGTTTGGAGCTCATAGTCCTATCCACAGTATCTTAGTTACTATAGCCTGGTATAAAGTATATGGTAACTGGCCTACTTGGAAAGAACTAATTTGTATATTTCTTCACGATATCGGGTATATCGGTACTAATTATATTACTGATAAATCTAATGCAGGACATGCTGAATTAGGTACCCGATTAGTTCATAGGTGGTTTGGTGCTTACTATGGACATTTAATTTTAGGTCATTCATCGTCAGCTAGACTTAAGTTTGGTATACCTGTTTCTAAATTAGAACTACCGGACGATTATTCATGGGTAATAGCACCTATGTGGTGGTTACATTGGAATAACTGGTTAGAAGGATTTGACGTACCTCCTTCAGTTTGGAAGCAAGCCATGAAAACCAAAGTCGAAAGTAAGAATATGATATCCGGTACTGATCTATTTCATTATTTAAAGGAGAACAATGATGCCAAGTGATGTAGTTTGTCCAGAATGTTACAGTCCCTATCTCTCCACTGAAGTAATGTCCACAGCTAAAATCAATAGAGATCTTGAATGGGAAATGGAATTTGTTCCGCATGACGAATTACATGATGCTATCAGTAATCCAAATACAGCAATAGAGTGCGAACACTGTGGTTGGTCTGGTGGTTATGGTGATCTCATTTCCGTAAAAGCTAGTGGATTGGATGGTATTCAGCATGATAATGGTGAATCCTATAATTCCACAGCTTTATCTGATGTAAATGAATTACCGAATACATTTGGTAAACCAGAACCTAAGTTCGATCTCGGTACTATTCTTTTATTCGATAAAGAAGAGTACGTTATCATTTCGAAAACGAATATCAAAGTAACCCGTACCCTATACCAGAATGGTGCTGTGCGGAGATCTCATGTACCAAGCGTACTGTATACCGTCACACCAGTAGATCAAGACCTGTATCCGGAAGGTAAATTTATTTCTCTTACCGAAACATTTATCCGTAATGGATATCTACGCAGTAAGATAGACATCATTAATTCATAAAAGAAGATAAGACCACCACCACTACTTATACCACAGTACCTATAATGGGTACTGTGGTATAAGTAGGTATTCACCATTAGTCTCTATATTTTTTCTTCTTGGCTTGTAACCAATACTTATATTTAGACTTAGGTTTAGACTTTTGTTTAGCTGCTTGTATGCGTTGTTGTTCGGGAGTAGGTTTCACTAGTCTTGACCAATATTGAGCTAAGCCATCCACTAACTCATTATTAGGATCACCATTATGACCTTTTACCCAATGACAAGTGACACTATTCATCTTTTGTACTTCGTCGTATATCTCCATCCACAGATCGTGGTTAGGTATAAGCTCACCATCTCTCATCCAATTCTTACGAGCCCACTTATACATCCAATCCATGATACCATTGATACAATACTGACTATCGCTATATATGACTAAATCACAAGGTACTGTCAATGTACGCAATACCATCAAAATAGCATACATTTCCATACGGTTATTACTAGTGTTAATAGTACCACCAGAGATAGTAATATCTTGTCCTTGTTCAGATTCTATATAAGCAGCCCATCCACCAGCATCAGTAGTATTTATATAACTACCATCCGTGTAAGCTATCACTTTAGGAAACTTTATTTTTTTAGCCATATAAATACCTATATATGTAATATACTAAATATACCCACTCTTGTTACAGAATGGGTATATTTAGTAGATATTTATCCCTTGACCAAAAAAGGAACTACTACGGAAATAATAGTACAGATAAACGTAACAATAGCACCAGCTACCGCGAATATACGACGTGTAGTAGCTTCTTGAGCTGCTCTAGTAGAAGACTCTATAGCAAACTTAGTAGACACTTCACGTAATTCCTTTTCCAATTCTTCCTGTTTATCGTATAACTCATCTCGATCTTTCTTGACATTCTCCAGATCAGCAGAAGAAAGTTTACGACATACTTCTTCATTCTGTAGAGATTTCATTATCTCTTGATGTTCTGCTACCAACTTATTTACAGTTTCACTTTGAAACTTATGATTCTTACTAGCCGACACCACATGCTGTCGTATAGTAGAAAAATTAATACTAAGTTGATTATTGTTATCTTCTAGTTTTTGTACTCTACCCAATAGAGAATTGACATGATGTTTACTGTGGTGCGCCATCTCAGCCACCATGGATATATTCTCACGTATTCTATCGGATAAAGGAATTAATGGATTATAAGTACCTATGGCATTTCTGACAGTAGTCTCTAAGGTACTTATTCGTACATGCAACGAATGCGATAATTTACAATTGAATCCGTCATTTGTCGCAGGGCAACCATCCCCTGCTCTTGTCGGATTGTACTCTGTACCTGGCACGATACTACCCTCTACTTATATGTAATACATACATAAATGTTTATTTAATAAAACTTTTCTTGATTACATTGGGGTGGGTGTCACCTAGCGTGCGATCGGTCGCTCTACTATTGGCTCTTGTGGATTTCCCTGCTATTTCTTGTGTAGTCATACTACTACCAAAATAGAAGTTAACCACTACACCAACTACACTACCCAACATAAAACCCAGTATGGTATCTGCAAATCGGACATTGTCTTCTGGTATGGTCAAAAATACCATACATGGGAAAAAAGTCACCATAAACAGGATAAGTATCAGTGCTATGAAATTGGTAAAGGACATAAATCCTCTAACCCCATGTTCAGCCATTTGCATGTTCATTTCCCTAGCAGAAATGACATTATTTAAATCCTGTTGCCTATATCTGATCTTGAGATCCATGAGAGTATCCATGTTGTCAAGAACAGTCTGTTTCAACCTATCCGTATCTTCAGTGGTCAATGCTGTCAACTGTTCTTTGGAAGTGACATCCACTCCAGTCTTCTCTTTAATGAATTCTTTAGCTAAAATAGCACCGTGATCGGTCATTCCACTAAACAAATCTTTAATAAAAGATAATCCCTTTTCTACAAGCAAACCACCCACGGATGCTAATATCGAAGCCACTATCGGTACCATATATTTATCACTCCCTTTATTTTACAATTAATCCTACCTAACCCTATAAAATAGGTAAGTAAAGAAGAGAAATAAGGTACACACCACAGTATCCGTTGATGGATACTGTGGTGTGTATCGATACATTATACAGGTACTTCTTCTGGTGGAATTTGTTCGATATTTCGTAACAATAATTCTTCCAGACCAGCGGCGTTTAGTTCTTTGGAAATAATAGCGTGATTGTACATGATAGCTCCAGCGGCCTGAACGTTATCGTAATCGGTTACATCAGCACCGAATTCAACTGAAGCCAACTTAGAATGTTCGGCATAACTGAACTTTAAATATTTGTCAGGTGCCTCACCGGTGGTATCTACGTCATCGAAAATAGCTCCGATGGATTGAGAACCTTCACCGCGATACTTAAAGTAGTTTACGAGAGAAACATCAGGTTCTTTGAATTCAGAGACCTTATGCCACCCTGGAGATAAGTCACCTTCTCCATCTGGATCATACCAAGCATAGTAGGCACCACCTTCCTGTACCAGACCTGAAGGATCACCAGACGCATCAATGACGATGACTGCACCATTCTTAAACACTTCGCCGTCGGTGGGATCTTCACCGCGCTGAACCATCTCCGCATAGGTACTGACTGTCTTGATAGCACCACGGAATAACCTAGGTAAGAACCCTTCATTGATTCTACCTTCGTGATCGAGTACGAGGACACCATTGGCCTGATTATAGTTTTCCAACAATAATCTCTGGCTATCGGTGATATTAGCATCGATCAAATACGGTAATTCCTGATATGCATGGATACCATTGGAAAGTTTGACCTTACCTGTATCTTTTTCAATCAAGAATACGTTAGCGATTGGAATTACATAAGGTTTAGATAACCACCCTGCCTTGGTATCTGATACCTGAGGATAGATACCTTCGACTACATTAAATTTATTAGCTCTACCTGGAACTACTCCTGACATGGAAAACTCCTTTATATGGTTTATTCGTCATCGTCATCTATTTGTCTAAATGGACTATTGTCTTTTATTCCAGATTTGTACCACCCGCCATATTCGATATTACGAGAATAATACTCCGACTTGTGCTTACTCAAAATACCTATATGTTTTATCGGTAGAAACGGAAGTTCATCGTCTTCTTCCAATGGATCATGGGTATCCTCTACTTTCTTAAATCTGACTTTATTCTCTACCGGAATAGGGAATATACTGTGGAAAAAATCAGCAAATCCAGAATCGATTATCACCAACTCATAAAATTGATTACTATTGATTAGTTTATATGGAAATACCTTATTGACAATGAATATACCGATGAGTACACCCAAAATAGATAATAGAATTACCCACGATATAAATTTCTTTAGATTGGATGTAGTGTCAGTGTCTTGGGTATTTTTCATATAACTTACCTTTACTCCCAGTGCAATTACAATCCGGTCTACATATACCATCACAATTGTACTTACCACAATCACATTTCACTATAGTGGCTGGTCTTTTCCTTTTACGTATGAAACCATCTATAGGACTATCTTCTTCCTCACCAGTGTATACCTTTATTGTGTCTTCTTCCGATGGTACCTTATAACGAATACCTCTCACAGGATCTCTATCTATAGGATTGAGATATCTTTCTGCTGATTCATTAGTGGATGACTCTACTACTACCACTACCGGTTTCTGTGATTTGATTACATAGATCAGAGTGACGCCTATTACCGCACCTATCAAAGACACTATACCTAGATACAGTATTAATTTGATCATGTTTATTTTATCTACTTGTACTGGCGGGGTTTCCACGGTAAATACCTCTTATGAGTATTTTAACTACTCCTTTTATTACTGTACAGATGAGCGTCAATCTTATAGTCCCATACATTTATATAAAGGATAGACTTATGTTAGCAAGAGAAGTAGAAGAACAAGAACACATACAAGAAATATTGGATTTACGTAGTGTATCTCCAGCCACAGAAGACTATATAGTAAATCAAGTATACTTGTCAAATTATGGTCCAGATGATTATACTTACAAGTTGATATTGACAGATTGTTATGCCTTAGCTGTACAAGAATTAGCTCAATTGGGTATCTTCTTAGAAGACGATAATCTATTTGAAGACTTATATAGTATGAAATATATCTTTTATTTCAGAAAAGTCTTCGATGGCGAATATCTAGGTAAGTTGTTTAAAAGCAATGAAGAACTACGTAGACATATCGAATCTGCCGTATCTGCTGAAGAAGACGAAGATCTACTGACCGTAGTGATAGAATTGATTCATAATTACAGTCAAGTACCAGTAGAGATAGATAGAGTGGTTAATATGGCAGATAGGTGTCATTCCAATGACTCCTTTTTAGATCATCTTAAAGCTGTACTGGAAGATAGTGATTCACCTGCTACTAATATCACTGATATCGATAACGTCATGGTGTATATCGATAAGATCGCTAAAGGTAGAGATAACTTTAGTGTAGCTATGGATCGTATTTACCAGAAAATGGTACACCTAGATGGTAAGTACATGAAATACCATGTGGATAATTATGATTTAGATAAGATCTCTGTCGATCAAGTCAAGTTCTATGCTTTATTTGATACAGAGAATGAATTACCTGATGTGGTGAAATCTCTCGGTGTGCGATATATGGATGCTCATCACAAGAGAGTAAAACACCACATTGAATACTGGTTAAATAGGGAAAATATCAGGCCGAGGGATGAAGATTTAGCCATGCTAGTAGCACACCACTACGACCCTCCATTTGACGATAGAGACCTCAAATCTAAAGTAAATGAAATGGTAGAATCCAGTAACTATTTTACTGATACCGAAAAAGCTACTATGGCTATGATGGTCGGTCATATCTGTAGTACCTTTTAAACCTAGGGATATCTATGTCGATAAAATATACATCGATACCTATCGATAAAAAGGACTTAGATCCTAAGATACTCTTCTTTCTAGATAATCAACATAAATTTGATAGAAAGACGGTATTACTGGATCTATTCACTGTCACATCTAAACCCTTATTGACCTTACCCGATCATGTATTGGGTAAAGATGTCATTAAGATCGAAGCTGAACATCTTTATGATCTCATGGATTATGTGGATAGCTTTATGTTCTTTGTGGCTAAGACTAATCCAGATAAAGCTAAGATGACCAAATTAGCTATACCCAAAGATACAGCTAGTGTGCTTTCTAAATATGATAAGTTCTATTATCCTGCTATAGGTAACGATAGAGCTCTATTTAAAGTAGGTCAAGTAGTCACTACTCCTTGGGATATGTCTTATACCGTACAGGAAGTACGTAACTATAGGAATATAAATCAAGTATCGAATGATGTGGTATTCGAAGGTACATTAGGATCAGATATAAAGGATCGTCCTTTCAATGTACTGTACTTAGAAAAGACTACTGAGGTCAGTCCTGCAGTATCCCCTAGTAAGGACTATGATATCTATGGTAGCTTTCATTTAGCTGCATCTGATGTTAATAATGATAGATCTCCTGCCACTCTTATATTGGTGAAGTTAGGGGATGGCGATACTGCTCCTTTTCATCTATTTGATAAGTTTCCTTTATCTGCTGGTGTCATTGAGAACTATAAAGATAAAGAACAAATTATCACTACCTGTGGTCTGTTCCTAGCCAATAGATTAGTTTTGGTCGGTGCCTTTGGGGATAAAGTACCTTATGTCAATAGTAAACCCGGTAGTAGTGATTTCACTACAGGGAAAATAGATGATATCGTGGCTAATCTTATCCTCAACGGTGTGTGTGGTCGTAAAGAATACGATAAGTATATGCAGTTGGGATATTTCTTAGGTCACATGACAGCTATCGGTGTACCTGGACTATCTAGGAAAGCCTTATCCACCGATCCTAGAGTAGCTAAGCGTAGAGCTGAATTACTAGAACTCCATAAAGATGAGCTGAACGATCCTATCGTGTATACCAAGATAGAACAAGAACTCATCGCTATGGATAAAGCTTGGATTAAGGGCGATAGTTCCGAAAGGTTCTATGCTGTATCCGCTAAGAAGTCTTATAACGAGCATCGTAAAAAGATGTATCTCACTATGGGTATCTCATTAGCTTTCAGTGGTGGTGCTACTCAATACGTCACTACCCCTGGTAGTTTAGCTGACGGATGGGATATCAAACACTTACCCACTATTGCTAATGAAATCAGACGTGGTAGTTACGACCGTGGTAAGGGTACTGCTAAGGGTGGTGAGCAGACAGAGCTCATCTTACGAGTATTGAACGCTGTCCGTATTACCGATAAGAACTGTAATAGCAATAAGGGTATTACCTTAGAACTTACAGAAAAGAATGGTAAAGAATACCTAGGTAGATATGTCGTAGTAAGTCCAGGTAGATACGATATGTTGACTAAGGAGAATTTGAGTAAATACGTAGGTAAGACCGTTACCCTCAGGTCCCCTATGTATTGTAACACCATTGGTGGGTTATGTTATACTTGTGCAGGAGAATACTTCAGTCAATTAGATACTGAAGCTATCGGTATCCTAGGCGTCATGATAGGTAGTAAGTTTACTTCTATCTCTATGAAGTCTATGCATTTCTCTGGTATCTCCTCTACTACGGTAAAAGATATAAACGACTACATCATCCCGATGTAAATACCTGGAATACATTTCATAGGAGTAATTAACATGGCTGATACGAAGACCACTGCGATCTCTGATGTCGCTAAAGAACTCATGGAGAAGGAAACAGCTACTATCGTTTCTACTCCCGAAAAGACCGAAGTAAAGGTAGAAGAAGCTCCTGCTGCTGCCAAAGAAGAAGTTAAGGTAGAAGTAGAAGATGTATCCACTCCTGCTGTTACTCCTAAGGTAGAAGCCCCTAAGCCCGCTGCCAAGTCTACGGTAATTCCTTCTCCTAAGAAGGCTGTCACTCTCACTGCTCCTATCGATGGGAATAAAGAAAAGAATGAATCCACAGCTTCCATGTACATCCGGGACTACATCACTCGTTACCTTACTATTAACGATGGGTATCTTAATACTGAAGCTAAGCGTCGTCAGACTATTGAAGCTTTTAGACAGATCTGTATGTACGCTATTAAGCATCCTGAAGATGCAGTATTGGAACAGATCGTAGCTTTCTTCGCTGATAAGGAAACTCGTAAGAAAGTCCTGTCTGAAGAAATGGCGCTCCAGGGTCTGCAGAACTACAATCGTGATGAACACATGAAGATCTCTATCTTCTATCGTCTGTTCTACGATTACACCAATCCTAATCGTAAGAAGGGTAGTCATCCCAATATGGAACAGGTACGTTCCGTATTTAAGTCCGATGCTATCGTCAACTATGTGACTTCTAAGTTCCAGAAATAAGTATATAACTATACTACCACAGTACCTATAATGGGTACTGTGGTAGTATAGCGGTATCCTTCTTAGATACCTTATAATTCTTGATCGTGCGATACAGCGGTATTCATTTCTACAGCCAAGACATCGGATAATTCGGAGACGTCATTAGACTCCACTAGTTCTTCTTCGATGATGACGGTACCACCGGCATCGAATGCTCTGTCAATCAACTGATCTCTTTCTTGTTCAGAGATCTTAAATCTGTTACCAAAGTTTTCACTATTAGGCATGTTGTGCACCTGATGTATGAGTTCCACTACGTTGATACCTAAGGCATGAGCCTGGTCACTATCTTTCTTCTTGAGCTTAATATTAGCTCTATTGATTACGTTCTTTTCCTGATCATTCAGTAAACCACTAAGTGCTTCTACTGCTCTCATCTTAGAGGAAAAAGTTTCTGCGTCATCTCTATCTGGATCTATTTCCATCATCATGACTGCAGTTTCTATACGTTCGATTACTCTCTGACGTATAGTGCGTGTATGGTTAAATACGGCATCTACTTGTAAGATATCGTCCTCTAGACTACTACATATAGCTGCCACTTCTGGCAGTATAGCAGGGGTATACTTACCATCTGGCTCATACATGTGGATTTACCTCTTTTAAATATGTTAAGGCATATAGCTCTTATATCGAATAAGTACGGAGTTCCGTACGGTGTCCCTATAACATATAGTGTGTATACTTTTATCTCATTATAGGGATACGTATATATTACTAATTTGATGTCGATATAGATATAACTTTTAACCTTTGTAAAACATAATTTGTAGTAAAATTTTACTCCATTTACCCCACCAAAAGAGGAGAGACTATGACCAAAAAGGTACTGAGTTACAATGATGACAGTATCAATGTACTCAATGGACTGGAGCCTATCAGAGTACGTCCTACTGCATTTATCGGTAGTCTCGATAATGCAGGTCAAGTCCATATAGCTAAAGAGCTAGTGGACAACAGTTGGGATGAATTGAATAACGTACCTTACAGTGGTATCGTACAAATACTGATCTTTCGAGATCGTAGGAGAAAGACTTATCAATTATTGATCGCTGATAATGGTAGAGGTTTTCCTTTAGGTAAGTTCCAGGATAGTTTGACTAAGCTTTGGGCCAGTGGTAAATACAACCAGGATGCATATGACTTCTCTGGTGGTACTTATGGTCTGGGTGCTAAATGTCAAGCTGCCTTATCCACTAAGAGCAAAGCTATCACACTTCGTCAAGAAGGTGCCGGTATCTTGTCTCTGGTAGATGGTGAAATGGTAGATCTTAAGTTGGTAGAAAATCCTACACCTCAGTTTACTGGTACATGGATTCTCTATGAACCTGTTAAGTCATGGAAAGCACAGGGTAATACCTATGAGTTCCATGAAATAGAATACTTTGCACAGACTGGTTTTTTGGACTTAGTGAAGATCATACGGGTAAATGATATCTTTACTGAGAATATCAGGTTCGTAGTAGGTGTGGTGGATGTACCTCTGCCCACTAAGATTTGGGACATAAACCTCGGATTACCTGAGACTTTAGAGATTTTACGTAACTTGGATCAGATTTATACACCGACTATAATTTACGACACCGATGCTATCGCCAATAGGACTGAATACCTGTTGGAATACTTAGGTGCGGATGGTCCCATTATCTGGTCCAAGGAGGGTATCGAGAAATCCAAAAGTACAGGTGACGATAGGTTATCTTTTAAATGTAAGATGCTTTTGACTAAGTCTTTAAAGAAGACGGGTATGCTGGTATTAGTCAACAATATCATCATGCGTATCGAGAGCAACTCACCTCAGGCTGTATTCACTAGAGTCTTTAACAGACTCATCTCTGAGTACATAGAAGATCAGGAGTTGAAGAAATTCTTCTTAATGATCAACTATACCGTACCAGTCCAGGTAGCTCTTTCTATCATGTACGGTGGTGCTCAGTTTAGTGGTACGACGAAGGATACGTTTAGAGATAAGGTATTCGAAGAGTACTTTGGAAAAGAACTACTGAAAGCATTGAAACAAATTCCTACGGATGACATCAAAGCATTGGTAGAGTTGTTTATGCCTGATCTGGAGAACAAATACAATATCTTCTATAATAAGCCTATGAAGGTGAAAGATACGAAGAAGTTGTTACTTGAACTCAAGAATCCAGGTAACTACACAGCTTGTAAAACTACCAATAGGTCTCAAGCAGAATTGTTTATCGTAGAAGGTACATCAGCAGGTCATCTCAAGAAAGAGATCAATAGTGACTTCCAGGCTATTATCGAAACTAGAGGTAAACCACTGAATGCTATCTCTATCTCAGATGATCGAAGAGTAGCTTTTCAGAAACTGAAGGATAACGATATCTTTAGTGACCTTATCAAGATTATGGGTATCACACCTAATACTCAGGATATGAGTGAGAGTAATTTCGGTAAGATCATTATCACTACAGATGCCGATGCCGATGGCGAACATATCGTATCGCTGTACTTGGGTAATTTGTATGTATTGAATCCTAAGATCCTGGAAAGTGGTATGGTCTATTTGGCCACACCTCCACTCTTCGTAATGAACTTCAAGAATCGTAAGATGTATCTACGGGATAAGGTAGCTTTGTACGATGCTCGTATCAACTTCATCTATAAGAACACTATGGATTTTCATATCACTAGTGTGGCGCATAAGACTCCTTTTAAATTAGAAGGAGATGCTTATAGAGACTTTTGTTATCTGGTTATCCAAATCGGTGAGATGTTTGACAATATCTCTAATGTACTGAACATACCACCTCTAGTCTTAGAGAGATTGACGTACGGTATCGATTACTTACTACCACATGTCCAGATCGATAAGTTGAGAGAATTGTTCACTCCTGCGGATGAAAGTGAGTATGTGAAAATAGTCCATCATCCGAGTATGAATATGTTGGTACTCAGTGTAGGTGAAGAGGATATCCCGATCTCATTGGCTCAGTTAGGTGAAGTCATTCAAAAGCATTTGTTGCCTCTACTGATTCCCATTAAGTGGAGAGAGTTCTATCCGATGATGACCACTAAGCTCTGTGATAACATGAAAATGTTCCCATGCACTTTGATGCATATTTATCAGGCTATGTGTAATCTGGATAAGAATAATACGATTCGTATCGACCGATATAAAGGTCTAGGTGAAATGCATCCAGAAGATATGAGAAAGACTATCGCAGATCCTGGTACTCGTACATTGTACAGAATCACCAGTATCGGAGATGTACATCGTATCTTTGAGCTCATGGGCAAGGATGCTTTACAGAGGAAGATATTGATGAGTGAAAGCGGTACAGTGAGTAACGATATCATCTTATCTTCTAAATGTAGGTAATACAGGATTATCTACTGACCCACCCATAATTTGTAGCTTCCAATTACCCTAAGGTGAGCTAACGATATGTCAGTACGGACTAAGAAGAGTAAAAATCCAACATCTTCCCATTCAGGACCACAGGTAAATACAGGCGATAGTTTATTGCGCTTTCAGTCTCAACGAGCAAAAGAACTATTGGAAGATATCGATAAGATTGGAGAACCCATATTCCAACCTGAAGACATTAACAAGACTTCGGATATCTTTTCGAAGTTAGTAAGGATGTACTGCGTGGATCAGAAGATCACGTACGAATATCTTTACGCCAGACATAGAGCTTATAGTGAATCTCTGTGCATGCTACCACATCAGATCAATTATGATCGCAATAACTTTAAGCGAGCTTTAGTTAAGCCTACCATGACTAAATCTTTCTTTGAGACATTTGCTATGATTATGGGATTGTGCGTAGCTGATATCAGTCTGACTTTGATTACTCCGAACAATACAGTAGTTACTTATAAATTAAGTGAAGCTGTGGAGATGTCTAAGTTGTCGCAAATCGAGACTTCTGAATAGCTGTATTCTGCTCATTTATACCTACCAGGGGTACCGGTGTCTTCTATGACATCGGTACCCTATCGTATGTATAAATGCACCAGACACAGGAGATAAAATCACATGTCCCAAAAGACTAAAGATTATACTGCAGCAGAACTACTCACCGAAAGTCTTATGTCTTATAGTGGAGACGTAGTATCCACGAAATACAGTAATCCCATAGATGGTCTAAAATGCGTCACTAGACGTATCTTATTCTGCTTGGGTACACAAAAAGACAAAGACAGTATGACTGCTCTTATCGGTGATGCTTCTAAACTTCATCAAGGTGGTGACGCTAGTATTTACAGTGCTATGATAAGATTAGCTCAGCCTTTCAGTATAGGTAGGCCACTGATTTATTTACCTGGTAACTTCGGTGATTACACCAAACCAGATAGCGCAGGCCACCCTAGATATCTAGAAGTGGCTAGTAGTGAATTCTCAAGAGATCTCTTTTTTAATGGTGTATACGCTAAGTCCTTACCGATGACCTATTCAAAAGACTTTAGACGTATGGAGCCTCAGTATTTCATACCTAGGTTACCTACTGCACTGTTGATGAATAGTCTAACTATCGGTTATGGCTTTAAGTCCACCACTCCTCAGTTAAACTTTGGTAATCTCTGCAACATCGTTATGGCTTTTGCTGAATGTAGGAATAATACACCCAGTATATATCCCCCGTATAAAGACGTAGCTGAATACATGCTACCTGATTACCCCACACATAACTTTATCCGTAATAAACAAGAATTACTGGATAGCTATAACTGTGGTAAATTCGAGCATCCTATCGAACTAGATGGTGTATTAGAATTATCTAACTATAGTTGTAGACTGAAGAATACTCCTTTTGGTACTATACCAGGTAACGTCATAGAGAACTTGTTGGATATCCTACAAAAGCAAAAGAACCATTGGTTACTTACTCTGTTGAAAGATATCAATAACTACGGTGGTACAGATCTCAGTAGTGACTTCCTGATGGAGTTTAAGAATACCACTAAGATATTCACTGTCTTAGAACCATTGAAGAAACTCCTACAAGTCACAGATACCATTCACCCCATGTACTATTTCGTTAGAAATAATAAGATAGCTCATTTGGGTCCTTATGATCTAGTGGATGCTTGGTACAGTGAACGTACTAGAAGTATCATGGCTGGTATCAAAGGTAAACAAGCCGATCTCCAGATGGAACTTCAAAAGCTTAAAGCTCATTACATCGTATGTGATCATCCGGATAAAGTCGTAGCTATCGTAAGAAATGCTACTGATGAAGATAGTTGTGTACGAGATCTAGCTAATGAATTCTCTGAATTAACTAGGATGCAAAGTCGTATCTTGGCTAATGCTAAGATCTCTACCTTGACCAAACAATCTAAATCTAATCTCAGTATCTCTATCGAGAAAGTATTGGCTGAATTGGAAGAAGTCAAGAATGGTTACGGTAAGCTACATGAGCATATCTACAACGATGCTCAGTTCCTACAGAAGAAGTATGGAGAACCCAGAAAGACGCTGTTCACTAGTGATTTCATAGGTTATGTGCATATCGACAGACAAGGTATCATCCAGTTTAAAGACGAAAATGATCTACTGGATATATTGAGGAACTTTAGGTTGTCTAAGTATTTGGATATCCAATTCTATCAGAAAGAATATCCATTTAAGTATCCTCTTTTGAATAATAGGTTCTGTACCTATAAACAGACTGGATTACCTAGGGAATTTGCTTGTACCAAGATGATCCTTTCTCCGGTAGAACAACCCCACACACTCGTACTTATAGATGGTACAGTAGCTGTACTGGATGGTATGAAAACTGGTAAAGACGAATCAGTAACCACTATCCCAGTAGGTCCTAAGTTCTACGGTATCAATAAGAATGGCGAAGTGATAAAGACTAGCGTTAATGATTACAGTAGCCGTAAGTCTATTTCTAAAGGTGCGCAGAGTGATTTGATTTATGCATTACCTAGTTCCTGTAAGGATATGGTAGTAGTGCATATGAACACCAGTGCCCCTAATGAAATACGCTTTGATCGTATCCTTTCCAATAAAGAATATCTAGGTAGACTAATGACCACACCTAGTGGAGAAACTAGGATACTGGCCGTAGTCTCAGCCAATACCAAGATGTGTTATATTGGGTTAGATCCAGCTTGTCTGAATAAGATCTCCACTAATATCTTACGGATAGAGAATATCAAAACTCTATTCAGTAAGACCAATACCAGTCTATTGGAACTATCGAAAGTGAAATCTAGTGAATATGGAAAGTACTTCCGTAAACATCAAGAACTCGCCCAGATAGCAGACTTTAAGTTACCCAAGTCTTAATGTAAATATATCTACTACAGTAGCTATCGTAGCTACTGTAGTAGGTACCATTATCTAAATTAAAGGAGCTATAAATGTCCACACTAGCCACATCGACAGATTTCAGATCTATTCTGACCAACCACGCAGCTTCTCAAGGTATTTATTCGGATCTATGCGAATGCTTAGATGATGTATTACTTGTTGCCATATTGATGGATAGTAGAAATGGTGTCATACCTGGATTACTTATAGATGATAAAGAAATAGCTCTACTTGTACATGAATCTGGTAAATACATAGACAAAAGTAGTAATACTGATGATGGATTTCGTGAAGCACGTACACATAAATATTATCTAAATATCGTTCTTCGCTCTTTGGAAAATGGTTTTGGTTTAATGAAACACGATCCGGTGTTGGAAATGTATATCAAAACAATTATTCGTGAAGATGGATTTGGTGCCGAATATAAAGTATTTGGTAAAATAGAATCAGCTAAAGAATTCAATCTTGATGATTTTGAATTGTTACAACGACAAGATATCATGCACGTAATCAAAACCGCATGTATCGGACAAGTCATGCGAAATGTACGTCGCCATGTAGCAGAAGCCGCCACACGAGATTAATTAGTATTATACACCACAGTAGCTGTAGTAGTTACTGTGGTGTATATTTTTTATAGTTTTTCAAGGAATAATAGCTATATATTACTAATATGAATTTAACCATTTACCTCAATAAAGGAGATAAAATGCAAGAAGCTTTCATCAATGAATTGATCGGGTTTGCTCATGATTGCGGCTTAGCTAATGTGGTGGCGGCTAAGTTAGACAACACCGTACTTATCGGATTGATCTGTAGATCCGATACCGGTACTGTGAACGGATTTTCTTTTAATATCGATGGTACGAAATTTGAAGCATTCTTGAATGTCTACAGGTCCATCGAAGGGAGCACCAAGTGTAAGGAAGTAGCTGGTGTGGATTACACGGTCCTGCGTCACACGTATTATTTCCAGGCAGGTATCTCCTTCAATGGTCGCGCTACCATCGATGTGATGGGCAAGACCTATGAAACCATCATCGAAACATACATCCCGCATAACGGTGGAAAACCACACCACACCACATTTGTGGATATGAAGGAATCCGATAAGTTCGATAAGCGGTGGACTACTAAGTTGGAGGATTACACCATTATTGACATCTTGAAAATTGGCTGTGTGAATTATGTTCTTAAAACCATCATGACTGAAAAACTTGAGAGGATGACTGCAGTATGAAAACTTTCCTGATGATTATTCTGATGGTGGTATTGAACGTGGTATCCGTCAATGCCACAGATATCACTCCAGTAAACACCCCGGCACTAGAAGATATCTCTGTCCCAAAGGAAGGTATCTGGGCTATGGATATTTACACCGGTAGGGTGTATGTAAACCACGTGATCGATGCATACTACAGCTCCTGTAATGGAGTAGTGCGTGTTCTCAATATCGACGATGAAGCCCAGAGCTTTGTGGCTAATGAATATCTTTATGATAAGGTGAAGATATTCAATGAGAATGGTGAGTGTGGTGTAATGTCGGATGGAAACTTTGTCTGTCCTTAACTTTTAAATACCAATAAGGAATTGATATTATGAAAAAGACTTTTTACACAATTATGATTCTGGTGGTATTGATGTTCGTCGGTACCATGGCTGTGGCTCAGGACAATCCTCCTCTCACTGATGAGGAAATGTTCGACTTCAACATCGATGAAAGTGTCGAAGGTGATGGTGGTGAATACCCTGTCATCGTAGCACCGAGGGTGGTAGATAAGGCTACCAGGGAAGTGATTATTGAAGAGCTCTTGTTGGCTCAGGTCATCGGTGGTGGTGTAGTCATTATGACATATGCGGTGAATGGAGAATTCCAGGAAACAGAAGTGGCATGGACTAAGGTCAAGGTACTTACTCCGGATAACCAGGAGTGCGGTATCCCTGATCTCCAGCACGTGGAATGTCCCGGATTGGATGAATGGAATGAATCGGTGAAGGAGATCCTGCAATGAAATGGCAGAGTATCTATTTCTTCATTGTTTTGTTTGTAACCGGATGCATCGGTGGTATGCACCCCAAGACTCCTGAGACCACACCCACACCCATGGAAGTAACTGCTCCTGAAACAGGAAATACTTATTCCATCGGAAGTAAGGCCTACGATGGACTTCCGTGGGTGGTAGACAATAAAACAGGTGAGGTGATTATCCGAGGAGTTCAGAATGCCTGGTATTTCCGACACATGGGTCAACTTCAGATCACCTATGAATTGAATGAACCGGGAAATGAACTACACGGTCGTGTGGTGGAAGAGATGTTCGATACCGAAGATATCACACTCATGACACCCAAAGGTCCTTGTACCATTCAAGGTGATACATTTACTTGTCCTACCGATGAATAATTATAGCAGGAGTACCGTAGTGGTACTCCTGCTATTTATCCGATGACGGTGTTAATTTTTTCCTGTATATCCGGTCACTATCTTATCACGATCTTATAGTCCATTTATTCTCTAAATAAAGGAAATACTTATATGACACCCAAACGTAAGAAAGTAGAAGAATATATAATTAAGCATCTGATGATGATAGATCCAGGTGGTACTAATGCAGAGAGGTATAAAGCTTTCTTCGCTGCTTTAGATGACAAAGCATTCCACGACTACATGCTTTCTATGAGAAAAGGTGAAACACAGATCTATATCTACGTACCTAATCTTAAGATCAATTTAAAGATGGAAGATCTCTTTAAAGCAGCAGATAGTCTGAATCTGGAATTATTTGAACGCATTCAGTTTAAAGATCCAGTTACTGGTAAATCCTACCTCACCCCAGAGAAATACTTAGTACTGAAACTACCGGTGCGCAGAGTCAGTCAAATCTTATCACACAAGCGTTCTATACCCGATAGTGATAAACGTATCGATCTACTCTCTGGTCAAGTAGTGAAACCAGATAAAGCAGCTAGCTTATCTCGTATCGAAATGCAGTTCTTATTATCTAAAGGACTGGAGCACACTACTCAGGAATTAGCTAAGTATAGAGGTGGTGATATCGCTGCCTATGCTGGTCTGAAGAGAGAGCTAGAGGAAAATGGTCAAGCTCATGTGACTTTAAATGAAACAGGTAGTGTATCCCGTAGTGCTATGGTTTACCAGACTCTCTTAGCTGGTATGCATATCAAAGCCAATGTGGTCACTGAAGGATAATTACTATGGCTAGTAAATTTGATTTGTCTTCTATAGATCTCAGTAAGATCCAATCAGGTGTAGCTGCAGCTACATCACAAGCATCTAGTTTAGCATCCACTAGTAATGTCAGTGGTATAGCAGATAGTCTCACTAAAACAGCTAATGCTTTTACTAAAGATGCTTCTGCTGTATTGAAAGATAGTAAGATGGGTAGTATCGCCGATATCGTAGCTAAAGGTAGTAGTGAATCCTTATCCAAGGTACAATCTTTAGCTGGTGATAGTAGTGCTGCTTTAGCTCAACCAGTATCCTTTATCACTAAATCCGTAAAAGAAACTATCGGTATAGCTTCTACTCCTACCGACATAGCTGGTGTGGTAGATTTATCCAATCTATCTTTACCTACGGATATGTTGAATACCCTATCGTCTCGTACAGGGATAGAGAATCTCACTAGTGGTGGTAGTATCACTAGTGCTCTGAAATCTATGGCTAGTAGCATCTCAGGTAATATGAGTGGTGCTATGTCTGCTTTTCAGGGATTGGATGTCGGTAGTATGCTTTCTACTGTCACTAGTAGTGTATCCGGTATAGCTGGTAAGATCACCAGTAGCGTAGCTAGCTTTGGTAAGAATGCCTTAGATAGTGCTTTAGGTATGTTACCAGATAGCGTTACTGGTTTCTTTAATAACACCACTACTAATCTCACTGATCAATTGACAGATAGTGCTTCTTTCTTATCTGATAAATTACCATTTATAGACGGTGTGACCGATAAGTTATTGGATTTGAATAGTTTACTACCTACTGGATTGAATTATCCTAAACGCAGTGATGCTAACGGTAATGCTATCCCAGGTATATCGCCAAGTTCTAATGTAAGTAACAATGACGTAGATAGCTTATATGACTTAGCTAGATCTTTATGCGGTAATGTAGGATTTAGTGGACTATTTAATTACGGTAATAACAAAGACCTTTACGATATGTTGTTATTACTAGCTGGTAGTTTGGGTCTCAATGCATTACTTAGTCAATTATTGAATTGCAATAGCTATTTCGATAATAGAAGTAGTTTAGTATTGAAGAATAAAGTAAAGGATGCTTCTGTCTATAATGGAGATCCTTATACCTACGATACCGTAGCTACTACTTTAAGTCCTACTGATATGGTAGATGCTTTATCTGATTTACGTTTCTTAAATGCCAATATGGATTTAAGTGAAGATAAGACTGGTAAAATAACAGCTTACAATAATGCAGCTGCTACCTTAAAAGTAGATAAGACTAAACTAGTATCCGGTAAAACCTACGGTACTAGGTCTGCTCTAAATATGCAGAATGTAGTCACTATGTCTAAGAAGAATACTGATATCGTAGACTCTATTATCCCTAAGGATGTCAGAGAAATAGGTACTGTCTTATTTACTGCTTTTAACTAAAACGTCATTTAGGCTTTAGATATATATTACTTAATTGGAAGTGGTATCATCTATTTCCTAAAACTCTTTTATCTATATACATACCAGCTACTACAGCACCGTAAATGGTGCTGTAGTAGCCTTATATAAATTTATTATCTACTAGAGTATATAAAAATTTCACACCTATATTCTATTAGGTATAAGCGTCAAGGAGATTTCTCACATGGCCAATGCACCTACGTTCTCTACTTCTTCTTTGCAGCATACCCCTCCCTATAAACTCGTAGTGAAAGAAAACTGCAATGAATTGCATTGTAATTGCAGTAGCTGGTATAGTGAAACTGTTATATTGAATCAAACTTCTAGAATACTCCATGTATTGGACTATACTGGTAAACCAGTAGAAGTACCACCTTATTACGCTGGTGTTCAAGATGATGGTGGTAAAGTAGTAATATCTACTCATCGTACATTAGGTAGACGTGATAAATGTATTGATACCTTCAAGTTCCACCCTAATAAACTAGTAACTGAAGTCACTGTACTTTCTAAAGAACTTATGCAGGATGCCATATTCGTACCTGAATTAGATATGGCTCTATCTTTTGAATTACATAAAGGTAGATTAGAAGAGATCCATCCTCGTATAGGTACCACCAAGAAAGAATTGATAGAGAAAGCAGTTAACGATATTAAAGATAGTATCAACAACCACACTATCTCTGTTATAGCTAATCACCCAGATCCAAAGATTTCCAATCTATTCTGGGCTGTAGGTGATTTAGTCATGCATACTCCAGTATGTCATGGACATGAATATCCTTTCATTAGTGTATCTGCTGCATCCTCAGTACAGTACGATGTAGAGAATAAAGAATATGTGTCTCGTAGATTGACCTACACTATTGATGATACAGATGCTATCTTCGACGGTGTAGATGAAGTGCATTTAGGTAACGATACCTGGGTATTCGGTACTTCTATCAATAAAGTACGTACTATGATTACGGACCTTAGGGATAAGAAGGATGAAGAAGAACGACAGTATAAAGCTAACTTAGTCAAATATACAGATAAGATAGCTGAATTAGAAGCTGAAGTAAGTAGATTAAAATCCACTATCGATCAGCAAAAGCACGAGATCAAACAACAAGAATACACTATCGATAGATATCGTACCAACGATCATCTCATCCACGATAGGGTAAAGATGAACAGTGAGTTAGAACGGATGGATAAAGAGACTACTATCCATTCACTTAAAGTAGAAAAAGAAGCATTATCTACTAAAGCAGCTGAATCTGCAGCTTGGTCTACAGCCATAAAAGCAGCAGCAGTGATAGTACCTAGTGCGATAGGTATCACCCTAGCATTGAAGACAGTAATGGCAGGTATAGGGTCGTTTCTAGGAGGAGTGTGGTCCTTTACGAAATGTATCTTACCTTTTATGTTCTTTCTGTAATACACCTCTTTACACACCAAGGAGTTTGTAGATCATGTGGAATGAAATACAAGGTGCTATAAGGCATCAGCTACCAGAATTTAACAACTATCTATTAAAGGATTACAGAAAAGAACAAGTAGACCAGAGTGTGTCTTATATTGATACGGTATTCAGAGAAGCTATCAAGCTTTTCAATGGCGCTATCACATATAAAGGATACACTATCCTTTCTCCAGAGAAACGTATAGATGCGATGATGGAACATTCCATCACTAAAGGCAAATACAATATCCAGAAATCTGAATTGATTCTGATAGAGTTTACCTTTGAATTCGAGCAGCAGCTGTATACCACACACATATATGTACCGTATCTCCATAATGGTTGTATTGTCATTAATGATACAAAGTACTATGTACAATTGGCTATTATCGAACGTATCATCTATCGTACTCAAGATTGTATCGTTATTAAAGTAATGCGTAGCCCCATGCATTTCTGGCGTACCGAACAATACAGCTATGTATCTATGGAAGGTAAATCTTTCTATGATACAATCATTACTGTTAAGGTGCATTATAAATCTAGAAAGAGAACTAAGAACGATATCAAAACAGCTCTGATGTTGTATCCTCTTTGTACTCGTGGATTTGTAGGTACTCTGGATGCATTCGGGGTATCCCAGAAAGATATGTATCTATCGGAATCTCATAATCCCATCGATGGGTATATGACATTCAGATGTAGAGATGACGTGTATTTGAATGTGAATGAATCATTGATGTCCCAGGTAACCATACGCCGTATGGTAGCATCTATGGTGTATCTGTTCTCTTTCTTTACTTTCTATACATTTGCAGATCTATTCGATTTGGAGAATAGTGCCTACAAGATCATGTTAGGTAGAGCTATCTTTGGTCCTAAGTATAAGACCAGTTTAGCATGTAGCCAAGCTAGTACTCATCTGGAAAGCTTAGCTACATATCTCGATCCTATCACTAAGATGGAATTAGCAAAGCAAGGTGTGATTTGCGAAGACATCCACGATCTATTTGTGAATGTATTTAGTCATTTGGATGAATGGTTAATCAACCATGCTCCTAATGATCTGTATGAAAAGAAAGTAGGCGTATTGGAATTGTTGATGGTGGATCTAACTAAAGCTATTTTCACCAGATGCTACACTACTCTACAGAGACAGAAGAATCTTAATGATAAGGCAGTACGTAGTTTGTTCCGTATGCCTAATTCTAAGATCACTGGTATCTATAAAAGTAGTCTGGTCCGTGGTATCACTTGTTACAATGACAATGAATTACTCTCTCTTATGGGTAAGAAAGTCAGACAAGCAGCCAACCAAGACAGTACTAATAAGAAGACAGTCAATCTTATTACCGCCAAAGAACATAGATTCCACACTAGCTTTCCCGTAGTGGAATCCATCTTATCTATCCCATCGAGTAGTCCTGGTGTATCTGGTAGTATCAATCCTTATGTGGAAATCACAAGGGGAGATGGTTGTTTTGTAAAACCAGATTATGCTGCAGATATCGATTTGCTAGATAAAGACTTGCCCAGCAGATAACATACCCAATAAGGAGAATAAAGTATGTATCCAGTCAATAGTGGTGTGAATGAATTACAGAGTTCAGCTATGCAATCTCTTGGAGCTGTAATTCAGCAGATGTTGAATCAGGGACAGATCAGTCATCCCGAAGTAAATGCCATACAGAACACTATAAATAGTGGTGGTTTGGTACGTTTCTGTAATGATTTCGGTAGTAGATTGGTTCAGTACAATCCTCATACTGGTCAGCAGTATCAGATGCCTTTCAATCCAACGGATCTTCATCAGGCCATGTATACTTACGTGGTGGCTATGCTTAATCAGATACGCCAGATGATGAGAGGTCAGCAGCAGGTACAGATCATGCAGCCACAGCAGATGGGGATGCCTGGAGTAGTAGTCCCTCAGGGGCAGACTTATCCTCCCGGTACTATCGTAAATGGCGTCATGGTACAGGCACCCAGTGGAATGATGGGTGGTGGTATGATCAACCAGGGCATGACAAATGCTGGTGGTAATCCTCTGTCCGAAGTATACGGACCGAAGGTAAATACCCAAGCATTGTTAAATGTGAAGGTACCACCTAGTCACAATCAAACTGAACTCAGGAACGCACCGGTAACCAGAATGGAATACACCCAACCAGTACAAGCAGTGGCTAATCCGGTAGAAGTAGCAAGTGCTACCAATACCATTTACAAACCCAATGTAGTGAACAATGCTGTCATGGAAGCTATCCGTGCTACTGAAAACGACGATAGCGATTTCACATTGTTCGGTGGTATGACCTTCGATGAAGTAGAAGAAGATGTCACCATCCTTGATCGTACCAAAGAAAATGAAGCTATCATGGAAATCATCAATACCATTGGTGGACAGAAAGTAAAGTCCATGGTGGTATACGGTACAGATGGTGGCACTGAAGCTTTGGTAATGGATGTGGAAATGCATTCTTTGTATTCCAATTGGGATAATGCAAAGAACGACTTCATGAACACCATCAGAAGTTCTTCTATCAAATCTGAATATCCCCGTTACTTCTATCATCTTTCTTATTACGAGAAAGTAGTAGTCGATACTCCTTTGCTTAAGGTACTCGAAGTACTCAATCAGGTAAAGGAAGCACGTAAGAAAGTGGCATTCAATACTCTGGAAAACTTTAAAGGTCTGATCGATACCATCAAAGGTATCACTGACCATAAGCTGAAGAAGTACATCGAGACCACTGCAGTGGAAGAATTCAATAAAGCTGCTATGGTATCATTGATGTATGTCGATCCCGCTGATGGTCAGAATAGTTTTATCACCATCAGTGAATTCAAGGATATCATCGATCTCTGTAAAGCTCTGAATCAGAATGACATGAAAGGTATCGAAGAATACACCAAGTTTAAGTCTTGGGTACTTCACCTGCTCCGTTGCGTACGTCATGCTATCAATGCAGTATGTGATGTACGTAATTGGATGTTCCTTAGTGTAACCACCAATGAAGAGGATATGAATTATGCTCTTGCTATGGAAGACAACGGTTTACGGTACCGTGGTATGAATAGCAGAATGATTCATGACCTGATCAGAGATGAACATGATTCTATCGATAAGTCTGTTCTCTCTCAGCTGGCTAATCGTACTATCATGGTACGTAGACAGCAAAAGGCTATTACCAACCTCAAACTTCCCACCAGAGCTACTAAGCTGAAAGCCGAAAGTGGCTATCACTCAGATACAGCTAAGAATGCACTTCATCAGATCTTGATAGATCTGGCTAATAAGTATCCTGTCATTCAGTTGGACCTTACTGGTACTGATATGGAAACAGATAAGTACTATTCAGGTAACACCCTGGAAGATGCATTGGTTATTTACCGTACTAACTAGAGGACTGTTTGTTTCATATTTACAGGTACAGGCTCCCATATGGGAGCCTGTACTACTTTTTTGTTTCCGCATAGTGGCAATCCTATACCGGAGGTCCCACTTATGATAGTAAATCACATGGAATTGACTAGAGAGGAATTGTTGGATCTAGCTAGACCCATCATAGAAAAGTATACTCTCAACCCAACTTTCAAAGTAAAAGCTCTAGAACTTATAAATAAAATAACGGAAGATGAAACTTTAATAGTGGATAAAGTAGATCACACCATTAGATTGTATTTAGGTAATCATTATAACGATCCTGATAAATGCTTAGTGTGGTACGAACGATTATCCTCTGGATGGATAGCTACTTTGTTCAGAGGTGGTAGTGTGGATATATTGGAAATCAAGATAGTACCACCTACATGTAGAGAATGTGTATTGACAAAAGAAGAAGAACCACAGACTGTATTCGTACCAGAAAGATGGTGCGGAGATGATGCTAAAGTGGTGAATGGTAAATCTAAGGAATTGGAAGAATAAGCCACTATATCCTACTATCAGTACAATCCTATTGATAGTAGGATATATGCATTCTACGGAGTGATAAATGCCAGGAAAACGGTCTATATCTGATGAACAAAAAGCTGCTTTGATTAATCATCTAAATACACTACGTAGTCAAGCCAGGTGTCTTCAATTACAACTCATACAAAAACAACAACAGTCTAAAGATCTGATGAAAATAGCTATCCCTTTAGGATTGGATTATGTATCTATCCAAAAAGAGATAGAGGATAAAAAGAACACTATCACAGATCAGATCATATGTTTTATTTATTAATAGAGATACTCCTACTACAGTACCCGATATAGGTACTGTAGTAGGAGTGTATACTCTGTGTGTATTTTTTTATCCAAGCAAGATCATAGGTGTACCGGAAGTAAACACAATATCTCTCTTCTCCACACTACCATTCTGGGACATATCAGTACCATTAAAGGTATTCTTGATGACCATCTGGGTATAGATAGATTCACTATAGGAGATACTGGTACCTGCAGGTGTGACACTACTGACTACTTTATCTTCACCCATGTAAAGACCAAGTTCAGAAATTACTGCATATCGCAAGTCACCATTGAACATGATGTTAATGGCTTCTGTGACTTCAGCTCCAGTAAAAGTGATTTGTGCTTTTACAGAAGCTTTAATTTCCTGGATAGTAGCATCCGTAGTACCTGAGGTACTGGGTTTCTTACCTATAGGGGTGAGATTAGTGGGATCTAACTCATAAGGTTCTTCTTCCTGAGTAGCAGGATTGATACGAGTGAACTTAAGGCCTTCACTGTACTCGATGAGCTTAAGATAATAAGCATAGTACTCTACACCATTGATAGTCTTACGTACACGCATGCGATAATTGGCTCGTTCGGCACTACTCAAGTCTTCATCGATAGGTACCAATCTAAATGGGATAGGCATGTATAAATCCATGTCATCCATAGCTGGCTTATAAGCACTAGTAAGAGCAGCATCATCTACCAAATAACGACCACCGATACCGATACCAAAGTATTTCACTTTAGGGATAGTTTCAGGTCTGGTATTAGCAAATACCCCATGCTTATAGTTCAAAGTGGAAGTAAGATCTTCTTCAAATGTGATAGGTAACATCTGACAAAGTTCTATTTTACCACTCAGTAAGGACTTAGTAGCATAAGCTACTGCATTCACATTATCCATAATAAATATACTCCGTATATAAAGTCTTTAAGGGGTAGCTGGATTGATGATACTCATAGATATACCAGTAGGTGCCCATATGGTAGCAGTAGCCTTACGTGCACCTAAATCTATATCTTTTCTTATATCTATTTCCATAGAAGAGGTGAATAGACTAGCAGGAGAGATATTGTTCGCTTCCATACCAATAGGTACTGGCGAAATAGGTCTAGTACCCACAGGTCTATTTATCACATCGTAAGTACCAGTTAGATATAGATGAGTATTACCCTTACTGGTTCTAGCTTCTATATGTTCTAACATAGCAGGGATACCGAAGTATTCTTGATAATCCCTATCTGTATCTAAGAATGAGATATTGTAACTGCATAATTGTACAAACAAACTACGTAGCCCTTCATATATTTTTTTCTCATATGAAGATACACCTATGAGTGATGTAAATCTACTATTAGCCAGAGGAAACAAAGTAGACATTAATGTATCAGATAAGATACGATAATTCTCTTTAAGATCTATCGTACTATCGTAATATGAAATGATAGCCTCTAAATCTAAGTTCCTGGATCTAAGTACATTATAAGTAGTGACATCAGGACCAAATGATATCGGCTCGTGTCTCTTATTGACCAATAGATGCCCATACAAATAAGTCATAGCTTCGTGATAAAGTCTATGACCACTACTGTGTACATTCACCACATCTAATAAGATACATTGAAATTGAGAGGCTATGAAATCAAGATATTCATCATGGGATAAAAACATCCTAGGATAGTAAGGTATCCTATCTGTCATACCTTCTACATCTACATATGACTTAATGTAATACTTCTCACCTAGGATATGAAAAGACTTAGGTAGAGTATTCACATTTGGTCTAGTACGATGATAACATATCCTAGTAGATACACTATTGGGTAGATAAGTGACTTCAGTACCAAATTGCCTATGTAAGGCATAATACAATAAAGCCACACTATCTTCTACAGATAAACTATACCCACCGCCCATAACGCTATCGGTATACTTTAATTTATACTGTAAATCGTTATTGATGAATCTGTACATGAAAGAATCAAATAAGAATTCTACCAGTAATCTTTCCCACTTAGTATCGGTATTCTTACGTACGAATTCCACATACTTAGTTTTCAACTTATCTTTTTCAGTAGTAGCTAAAGTGGTAGCTATCTCTACTCTTTCATCTGCATCTGTAGCAGGTATTAACTTAGCAGCTTCTATCTTATTCAACAACTGAGGTAAAGTCATTTGAGATAAGATAGCATCTGTCTCTATCTGGTTCACTACTAATTCTGGAGTAGGTAGACAATCATCTATACTATCATAAGTATTGGGTTTGATTGTCACACCACCCATATGTACTCGCATCTCAGTTAAGAGATGTTTAGCTAATTCGATAAGAGTATTATTCTTACCTTTATTCTTCAATACCCAAGGTAGGTTACGATAAAGCCACTTTGCTTGATTAGAGGAAAGTATGTCTCTATAATCCCCTATTCCATGGGAAGTTAAGTACTCCCATATGTGAAAAGGATGCACCGCTGGGGTATGTATGTTATCTACTCTTTTAGCTAACAATACATTAGGTAAAGTCTGCCATAGTAACATCCAAAAGGATACATGATATAGATTTTCATAACAATATTCAGGTACCCACCATCTAGTATTGACCATAGATAAGAAAGACTCTAATTCGGATATTAAAGATTCTCTTTCATCTATATGGAGTATATTAGCATCATAAGCCAATACTGATAAATTAGGTGCAGCTATCACTGTCTGTATATCTTTAGCAGGATAGATAATACTCTTAATCAATCCTTCCTGTTTAGGATACTTCTTGCATAAAGTAAAGTATTCCGTATTAGGGATACGATACATAGCTGCAGTTTTAGGATGTGTAGCTAAGAATTCCTTAGTCAGTATATGCTCTTGATTATCCTCTATGGCGTACACATAGATAGGAGTATCGTAATAAGCATAATCACCACATAAGTTTTGAAAATAAGGATTCCATACATCATTAAAATCAGTATAACCGTGTTCCTCCATATAAGCTCTACCTAGAGTATACGAGAACGGTTCAAACTTTATACTGACTGTACGTAAGAAATCAAATATTTCCTTACGGTATACTTCTATTTGTCCTGTGGACATATATAGTCTCTCCTTTACTATGCACGGCATAGCGATATTCATTGGATTATCCACTATAGGATAAGCGGTCAAATATATACTACTATACCTACGAAGACGATCGTATACGATTTACCACACAGTTTAATTACCTCATTACAGTAGAGGAGTACATAGTTTATGTCCGAAAATACCCCAGCCAGAATCTTACCCAAAGCTTTATCCCAGCTAATGGGTATCAAAGACGATAAGGTACCTGACAATCAGAATTCCACCGTAGAATACTCTTCTAAATATAGTAGAAGTGAACAGAATACCTTTTTCAGGAACACACATGTAACTAACCCTAGGGCAAGTCAGCAAATTCTTAATCCTAAAGGGATGATGCAATACTTTGCTCCAGTACACGATGAGATAGGTCGTATCCTTTTCGATATCGAAAAGATGAAACTATTAGCACCTGAAATCAATCAGGCTAGTATTATTCGTGTCTCTACAATTATGTCACCTAATGATCTCCAGGAAGGAGTATTTAAGTGTGCTATTGATGAGTTAGAGGAATTGGATGAATCTCTCCGTACCGAAATAGCTGAATACATCACTAACTTTACCAATGAAGTATTAAACTTAGGTGGTAAAGCAGATGATTGGTGTAAGCAATGCTTGTATGGTGCCGGTTCTGTACCTATCTTCACATTCCCATCTACTCATTTCCAGGCATTTAAGAAAGATGGACTACAAAGTGATACGTCTACGATGCGAGTCATCTCCACAGAAAATGGTGCCAAGATAGCCAATGAATCTTTATTAGATCCTAATGTCTATTACACCAAGAAAACTATGGATATGATTTGGGATAAGAAGATCATATCTAGCACTACTGCTGGTACCGAATCATTCGCACAGCGCATGAGTAAGAATGACCAAAAGCAAGATCTGTATAAAGCAGTGTTGGAAGATCTCCATCCTCTTAATCCTGATATCTTTTCTTTCACCGATGATGAAAAGATACCAGATGAAATCTTGACTAGCTTAGAATCTATGAATGTCACACTCACTAAGAAATTAGATGAAGGTGATGTCATTAAGTTATCTGAGAATCCAGAGATCATCAAATTCGCTGGTGAATATAAGAACTTTAAGAAAAAGAACTTAGAACGTAAGTACGAGGAAAGCTTAAATTCTTATATGTACTATCGTATTGATGAATTAGTATCTATGCAGAAGTATGAAGAGAATGATGAGAAAGAATTAGGTCATCCTTTCTACATGGTACTTCCTCCTGAATCTGTCATTCCTATTCATGTACCCGGTAACCCTAAAGAGCATTTAGGTTATTTAGTATTGATAGATGAATTTGGGCATCCTTTAGCTGCTACAGATGAAGGTAGTGGTGGATGCTGTGGTGGTAGTGTAGGCGCTGCACATCAGGCTATGTTCGGTAGTTCTTGTGGTGGCAATAAGTTAGATAGATATTCTAAAGCGATGTCCAATAGCGTATTCGATCATCTCTTGGATAATTACATCAAAGCTAAACTGACTGGTATGGGTTTAGACAGTGTGGATGTAGAGAAGGCAAATGGTATCGCTAACGTCATGTTCTTTAGACTATTGGAACATAAGCGTACTGGTATGGTATTCGTACCACCTAGTCTTATGACCTACCTTTGTTTTGATTATAGATCAAATGGTACAGGTAAGAGTCTATTGGAAGATATCCATTTCATCTTATCTCTGCGTGCTACATTTATGGTAGCTTCTGTTATGGCTATGGCCAATGATAGTGTCAACCATCACAACATCAGTCTTACCTTCGACGAGAAGACTACTAACTATGAACAAATCATGGATATGGTAGCTAATCAGTTTATCGATAAGCGTAAGATGAAGTTGTCTATCGATCCTACTGATATCAGTAGAAACATCGCTAGAAATGCACTCACTATCTCACCTAAGAACATGGCTGGTATTCAAGGATTTGATATCGAGAATACCAATCAGGCTGGTAGTAGTGTAAAGGTAGACAACGACCTTATGTCTACATTCGACACCATGTTAGTTACCGCATTGGGTGTACCTTATGCTGCGCTTAATCAGTTATCCGAAACAGAATACAGTCGTTCTGTAGTTACAGGTAATCTGTTTTTCAGTAAGCAGATTAAGAAAGATCAGAATACCCTCTGTAGACATATGGAACAATTCGTAAAGACTTATATCAAATACTCACGTACTCTTAAAGAAGGTATCTTGAATATCATCAAGAGTAAGGGTAAGTTAAATGATAAAGTCAACACCACGGCCAATACCAATGAAGGTATCGTCGACACTAAAGATATACCTTTGGTATTGACTAAGATCATCGATCATATCCAGTTAAGATTACCTACTCCGAATATTGCTCCTGATAAGGCTCAGTATACAGAGTTGAAAGAATACTTGGCTACAGTTGATGAGTTGTCTAACGTCCTATTCTCCAATGAGTTAGTGGGCCAGGAAGACATGAAAGCCCAAGGTATGCTTGGTATTATTAGAGCATTCTGGAAGAAGTACACCTGTGAAGATATTTTCAATAGATTGGGTGGATTCAATACTCTTGAATTACCTGGTGTTGAAGATCTCGCTAAAGATCAGATTAAGTGGGTGGAATTCAGTCAGGCTCTTAATAACTTTGCTAAGTTACTTGAAGAAAGTAGAACACAACTCACCACTGCTACTACAGATGGATTTGGTGGTGGTGATAGCTTTGGTGGAAGTATGGGTGGCGGAATGGATGACGGTATGGGCGGAGACATGGGCGGTGGTGATGACTTTGGTGGCGGTATGGACGACATGGGTGGTATGGAAGAACCTACCAACATGGATGCTACTGGCATGGAAGAAGAAACTGCTCCTAGTGAAACTGAACAGACTGGAACCAATGAACCTCCAGCTGATAGCACAGCTATAGAAGAAATGTAAAACAGTTATATATACTACCGCAGTACCTGTAATAGGTACTGCGGTAGTATACACTGTCTAATTCAACTATATGACGCTAATTAACCCTGAGTAGCGGGATGCGGCTGACGATCAGTGAATCCACTACCATCACCACCAGGTGCCGTGCTATCGCTATCCGGAGAGAATGCACTACCGCCAGTGACACGATCAGTGTACTGATCTTCACCCAAAGGCTTAAATGCAGTCACTGCAGGCATCTCGACTCCCAGAGCCTGATCGTAAAGACCGAGCTTACTGATAGTCTCAGTGATACTTCCCTTCTGGGGATTGGTCTGACCAGTGAGCCCAGGAAGAGAAAAGTCGTAATTGATCTTATGCAAGTTAAGCATCTTAGCCACCTGATAAGCCAATTCACGAGTATTCTCATTGTGCTGTACGATACCAGTGAAAGGAATAGTACGTTCCTTGATTTCACTCGTACCGATAGAGCGCTGGATACCGAGTTCAGTCGTATCAGTCGGGAACATGTTCGTATAGAAAGCACCATCGATGATGCGTTCAGGGAGACCAGTGGGATCAAACTGGATAGCTACCATGGACATGGAGTAAGCCGACATCAACCACGGCGGAATGCTTCCACCTTCCATCTGAGCAGAGAGCTTAGAAGCATTGGTATCAGGATGCTGCATATCACAGATCCACATACGCACCAAGTTCCAAATCAGGTTACCGGAGACTTCCTGAAAGGTCATGGACGGAGATACCTGACTACGAGTACTACGAGTAGGTACTTTCTGAGTCTGACCGTCATGTCCGACAGGAGTATCCTGAGTCTCCATCTGGTAACCGAAATCGATACCAGTGATAGACTTAGCATGGGTTTCTACAAGAGACTTCAACATCTCCTGCATTTTGGGATATGTCTTCCACATAGCAGGTACGTGGGTGACGACAATTACAGCAGGATTGAATACCAGAGGACTGGCAGCATCCAAATCTGTAAACCGAATACCAGAACCGAGCTGACCGCCGGAGATCATATTTGCCACGCCAGTACGTCCAGCAACACCCATCTGAGTGGTGTTAGCGTACAGCGCTTGTTTCATGAACTCAGTGGTCATCTGAGTGTTATCAGCCATTTCTTATGCCTCCGGAGTATAGCCGTCACGGTAACACTGTATATCTACGATCCAGACTCGATTAGGAGCATAACCGATCAGCTTGACCTTTGCATGGGAGATGTACCCAATCTTAGCTTCTTCAGCAGTCTGGTAGAACTCTACATCGACACCGTACATATTGTTAAGCATCGTCAGCATATCGTTTAAGACGTTAGTCTTAGCACGTTCAGCTAAGCGAGCGAAAGGAATTTCAAGACCAGACAGAATGGACCAGTTGTAACGGACCACATGCTTGGCATAGACCACGGCATCAGTAAAGATAGCCGAAGACAGGACAGAAGTATCATAACGATAGACGGAACGGATGTCTGCGTAATGGACACGAGTCATGTCATAGTACTGGAAGTAGTTAAGCCCAGTGTCCCAACTCTTCTGCTTATGCTCAGGCTTAGAAGGAGTCCAGTTCCATTCACGGAACATCGTCACTTCAGATCCAGGAATACCCTTAGGCATACCTTCAATGAATCCACGACTCTGCCAACGACAACGCTTAGCGAGGGCATCGAGAGTAGCAGGCAGGATACCATCATAGATGGTGCTATCATTCAGATAACCAGCCTGCTGATAGATCTCTGCACGACACACTTCTGTACCGAAGACCTGAGATTCAGGCTGTAGGATACAAGCAGCATGAAGAGAAGCACCAACGGACATATCTTCATCTTTGATATTCATACGATCACGGTTACAATCCTGAGTGGACAAAATAACCTTGACGTCGTCGCGATAACCGAGGAACTCAATCAGAGCTTTCTTGGTTTCCAGAGCAACACCGGTATCGTACACATGAGTGATGGGATAACGAGCACTGTCAGCCAAGTCAGGATAAATGTCATCCATAAGGTACTGACGAGTAAGCGTTTCGATAGCTTCATCAGAGATGTCACCATCACTACCACCCTTCAGATAGATAAGATAGTTCTTGTTAAGGCTGATTGCCCAGTTACCAGCAGGAGAGGTAGTGGCGATATAAGTAGCCTTAAGCGGGATACCATCCATGGTGGTGGCATTGAGGATGTTAAACATCCAACCACTTTCTTCGAGACCATCCAAATCATTCTCAGCAAAAGCAACTACATCACTGATAAGCTTTACGTTATCAGAATACAGATACGTCGAGAAAGGAAGATTCGACAGCTTAGCATAATTATCATAATACTGTTCCTGGATAACAGAGCTCAGGGCCATGTTCTTATCCAGACGAGTATCGATAGCTCTATCCTTCATAGAAAAGGACACCATCGGATCACTATAAACTGTACGAACAGGAGACATCGTATCCTGACCATATGTACGATCCATAGCCTGGAACATATAAGTCAAGGAACCAATGGAATCGGCCATAGCAGGTTCCATATTGTCTTTGTCATAGAAAAGCTTAAATGCGAGATCGTTACCGTATTCACCAGGATACAGAGCGCGGAGTGCCAGTACAGGAACTACCTTGGTACTTACACCACCACCAACACCAGAAGTGACTGTCTTGATTTCGATTCCCTTAAGAGTCTCATCTGCAGTCATTTCACGTGCTTGCCAGTTCAAGGCATAACCAGGAACAGTAACCTGAACAGGAGTAGCACCGGTGGTCATTTCAGGAATACGGTTACCCTCGGTATCATACGAATAGTTACCGAACTCATCACGTTCCCACTGCGGAACTTCCATCTCTGTCATGTGACATTCGAGTACGATAGAAGCAAACTTAGCAGTGTCATCGGCAAGACGAACAAGGAAACAACCCTGACGACCGAAGACTCGTTTTGCGAATACGGATTCACGACTGTGATACTTGTTGTTCTTGTCGAAAGTACCACGACCGCAGATGCGATTAGCGAAATTGATGTCAGAATTCCATACCGGAACCCCGATAGGACCTTTTTGCATTCTCATGAAAAACACGGGACGATGCAAAGGCAACTGTTCCCGATACACCGGAGTGTAGATAGAAAGATCTTCTACCCTCACTTCGTAGTGCGGGAATGTCCACATAGTTAAATTAGACATGTTTTAAAACTCCTTGAAAAGTATAATAAGATCCTTTTACACGTACCGACCACAATCGTATAGTAAACTATCCTGTCTTACTATAAAATGGGACGTAGTACCTAATACACTAGAAACAAATTACCCACCAAACTAATTTAGTTGGAGTATAAAAATCATGGCAAAAAAGCATCTTTATAATATCGATTTTGCCCAATTCGCTGGCATCAAACCTACCGCTGTGAAAGCGTTAAAGTTTCTTGCTACCAATAGAAGATACGGTATCGCACCCCATATAGTAGAAAGACTTTATGCGGATAAGCCTTTGTTGGAGACGCCTTCTAATACTATATTCCGCCATCTGAGGGATGAAGGAAAACTTTCAGCTCTATTCTCTCCATTATATTTTGATAAGAATGCTTCAGGTATTCCTGAATTACTCTTATCTAATGAAGTGGTATTAGATACTGCTCAATTATCTGAAGCTCAGATATTGTCATCTTTCCCTGAGTTCTATGGGAAAGTCGTGGTCAATTTAAGTAATATCTTAAGAAGTAATCGCAATGCTCCTGGTGAGTATCAAGTCACCGATATGCACGCTATGCATTCTTTATTTGTTAAAGGTGCTTTAGTGATGTCTTATAACGATAGTGAGACTTGGCTTACTCCTACATTGGGAGTATACATAGTAAAGTCGTATAGTATGACGATCTCTGGTATAATCGCTAAATTATACGATCTTACCTTACAAGAACAGCTTACTATTGCTGCTGTATTTGCTATGTACATGTGCCAGGTATTGGATAAAGATAGTGCAGATAAAACCTGCCCTACTTTGTTTAATCGTTGTACCTTCTTAGGAAATACTACTGTTTTAAATGGTCTTATTTCTGCTATGGCTGAAGAAACAGTCAATGGTTTAGATACCACTAAGGTATGTAAACTAGTCAGTACTTTAGGTCCAGATAGAGTAAGAGGATTTAGTCCCGAGATATTCTTCCGTACCGTAAAAAGTATAGGTACTGACGTGATTTCATCGATGATAGCTATAGAATATCCCCCTTATTGGGTACACCAATTGGTGGTGGCTATGTCCAATGGTAAAACCAAGCTTTATTTCGAATTGAAAGCCAATAGACTTCATGAAGAGACTAAGCGTTTCTTATATGAATTGGATAACAGTCCTACCTTTATTGGTAGCTTAGCTAATGACGGAAAGAGTCGATTTAAATAAATCTATTACCTGCAGGTGAGTATCCTTATGGATTTAGATTACATCATCCCAGCAGTACTGAATCAATATATCGTAGATAAGGTATGGAATGAGCCTATTAGTGAGTACAGGGAAAATATCAGACCCAGTCTGTTGAGTCCTAGATCACATAGTGGTAACTTCACTGGTAGTAAGGGTACATCGATGCCCTTACCTACCAGGAATACACCTTATTTCGTATACGGTTTATCCGATAGTGACATGTGTCTACATCTCAGTATACCTAGTAATACTTGGGTATCAGCTGTAGACATCTGCAATACCCATCGTACTTTATTTAACATGTACTCTTTTAGAGGTCACATGTTCCATAAGGGACAGATGTACTTAAGATACAACCAAACTCGTACTGCCTTATATATCGCTGTAGCTAAACCTATGGTGAATAAGTTCTTGACTGTAGAGGAATTGTCCGAGGTATATTTCACTGTATATTTCGATAGTGATTTATTGAACGATATAACTGCTCATAGTTTTTTGATACCTAAATCCGATTACGATGGTAGTTATTTGTACAGTGTACAGCAAGCTTTTAATAGCGCAGCTAACTTATACCAGACTACCATGTACGTGAATGGACTGGAATGTACTCATCCTAATTACGTACCTGCTATCGGTGATTACATCGATCTCATTTACGATACTAATATCGTAGCTGCATTTGATGTAGACCTTACTGATTTCGATAGTAGTATCCAGATGTATTATTCTGAAAAGGATCATACATATAAACAGCTGATACATGTACCTAAAGCATTGAATCCAGATCACAAAGTCATTACTCATAATACTTGTGATTTCTATGTACGTAAGAAAACAGTTTCTGGTAGATTACCAGTAGAAGGTGTGTATTTACATAGATGTGCCGATACCACAGTAGGTCAAGTAACTCATAACGATATGAGTATACCTGTTTACATCATCGATGCATTTAGAGATCATTTAGGTACACAAAAAGTAACAGTACATGTAAAGGTACGTATCCATGATAAAGACAATATGTTACTACGGGACAAGTCTTACATCGATTTACTTTATACCCACAGTGATGATGATATCATAGACTTTCTCTTAGGTAAGAAATTATTAAAGCATCCTGAATTAGATTTCTGGACAGCTAACAAATTAGAACAGACTGTATACTTGCAGTTACTGTTTGATGTCTATGAGAAGATAGTACCTGGTAATATGACTAAGTATGTAGAGGGATTGGGATACTACCATGTATTAGCTCTTATCTGTGAACGTATCGTACACACCCAAGTCACTGATGCTTTCGTGGGATCTCTTACTTTCACTAAGCCTTATATCTATCGTGGTCACCAAGTATTACCTATCGTCTATTTAAATGGTAAGAAAGTACATCAGCAGTATGTGCAGGTATCTTATCAGGATGATACTTTCATCGAAGTATCTTTAGCTAATGAGGTCGTCACTCATGTAGGTGACATGATCACTTTAGCTATGTACTTAGATGACAATAGATCCATACCTTACTTTGTACCCAACAGTACTAGTAATGTATTTGAAGTGCCCCATACTGATTTTACTATCTATGAAAAAGTAGATACCTTCGAACAAGGTAAGTATAAAGGTGTGGATAAGACTAGTAGTGTACGTTATGTAGATGTCACTGAGGAATTAGGTCTATATACCACATTGACAACAGACGGTATCACTAAGATATTCTTTAGTGAAGATGCTTATCTAAAACAGTACGTACTGTTGAACAATAAGTGTAGTTATTATTGGAATATGGTACTAGATAGTCTTATCACCAATGGTAGTAACGTAGTGGTAGATCTCAGTAGATACGTTATGGGTAGTAGCAGTATCACTTCCCCTATCTTGAACTTTAAGAATGAAAATATCTATCTAAATGGCAGATACTTAGTACGTGACATAGATTACACTATTCATACTGCAAAAGATGAATTGGGTGTATCTTTTAAACAACTAGTGATTCAATCCTTTGAGTATTTCAAAGAGTCCGATAACCAAGTAGAAATATATCTCAATATCGCTGAAGTAGAAGACTTATCCCATGGATTTGTAAAAGCAGATCATATTTACGATCCTACTCCAGCTAATCTTTGGTTCCCTTCTATTTCACTCTGTCATGTCAATGGTTACAGTGAGAACACTTTATTCAATTATGGTACTCATCTGTTATTACCTACTGGTAAATATGAAAATGGTAGTACCTTTGAAGTACAGACTGCTGTACCTCAAGTAGTAAAGGATTTCATCGATAGATTCCATAGTAACGATGACAAAACTAGATTAGAGGTACTTAATACGTATTTCTATGGTAAGTCACCAGACTTAAGTGGTTTATTATTGGTGCCAGGGAATCATAGGCTTTATAGCGTATTCATGAATACCATCATTAGAGATGTCATCTTTAATGATAGAGGTATAGCTGATGATCCAGATGCTGATAGATTCAAGAATCAGTTAGAAGAATACTTCTATTTGAAAGATATAGATATCGTACAGAATAAAGGTAGTGTACCTGCATTCATCGATTACTATCCTTCATATCAGCAATACACAACGACTGTGGACAAATACAATATCGTAAGACGATTCATCGAACTATATATGCCAGAAGATAGCATCACGGCTGGAGGAGATTATTATGGCTGATAGTAGCGTAGTAGTATTTAAGAAAAATGTACCGGCTACTTGTTGGTTACATGAGGTCTATGACCCAGACGTAGATGGTGCAGATCCTTCTGCTGCTGGTAAGTATATATTAGAACCACCCAGTCCTGTCATCGATAAAGAGACTGGTATCGTCTACTATGTACATAGCGTAGATGAAAGATATAAACACGACATCCGTGCTCAGCGTATGTTAGTGTTGAATGAAGAAGACAATATCTCCATAGCTTCCTATGGTAACGATATGTTCTTCTTGTTATATGACGATAGGGTCAGACCTACTCTGTTGAATGTCGATGCCAAGTTGGTATTCTTCGGTCAATCTATCCATGAATACAGATTAGTACGGACTAGTACTGATGGTATCGTAGAAGTACTGTCTATCTATGTCGATGCGGATGGTAGAGTACGTGGTGACCGTATCCCTATGTCTCATATCACTGGTATGGATACAGTACGAGTATCTACTAATTGCCACACTACTCATGCACTGACTGATGGTGAGCAAGTCACTATGCAGTTATTCGATACTGCTGGTGTACAGTGTGCTAGCGTGGTACTGTTCTGTAGACGTGCCGTACTGTTAAATGATTTAGCATCCGAAGCTAATCCTATCGTGGAATTCGGTGCTACTTGTTTACAGACCAGAGGTGAAGACTTCTTCATCTATCGTAAGCAGGATGTAGATCATCTCAATATCGTACCTTATGTCGTATATGCCGATGGTACAAGAAAAGATATCCCTGTCGATAATCAGAGATGTTTTATCCATGGTATCGATGATTTCATTCCTAGCTTCCCTGGTTATAAACAGCCTTTAGTTATCAAGTATCATTTATCTAGTAGAGAGACTTCTACTATCAATACCACTGAAGGTAAGTATCGATATTTATCTTGTGTGAAACAATTGGTAGTGGTGGATAATACTTCTACTTATGGGTGTAAGGTATCTGTCGTTCCTGTATGGAATTATACTACTCGTACTTATGAGTTAGAGTATTACTTGTATACGGATCGACGTGATAGAGTACATCGCATTACTGACTATATCTCTTTGATTGATGATACTGAATTTATTGGTAATAGATTCGGTGTAGAACAGAGATTACGTATCAGTGTAGATGTAGCTCCTTTCTACGATGCCACAGATCCAGTGATCTATTTACAGGATATCTATATTACTCTTAAACCAGGTAATATGTATGAGCGTTATATCCTGAAAGATAGTAAGCACGATGAATATGCTTATGGTGTAGATGTCACCTTGCACCGTAGACCTGTCATTCATTACGATAGTGATATCACTAAGTACTTTGTACCTACTACGATCTTTACTAGTATGGTAGAGTTCTTAGAGAGCTTTTACTATCTGAGTCGTCCTATGTATCATGCCTTTAGTGAGACAGGACCAGTAGTACCTACTCATTTTACTATACGAGATGCTCGTACCGGTAATATGATCATCACTACCCCTGTACCGGTAGAGCAGTATGGTCAAGCATGGAACGTAATTACTATCGGTAATACCGACCAATTAGTAGGAAATACTGTTATCGTGGAATTCCTCAAAGAAATCCCAGGTAGTGACTTCCTGCTGTTACAAGGTGTACCGGTAGATGTGTATAGTAGCCAGGTCTTAGTACGTGGTGGTTACAATACCCCTGATAATAACTTATTCTAATATTTATACTACCGTAGTACCATTTAGGTACTACGGTAGTATATATCGCTTATCAATTTATTTCAGATATATATCACTTACTCGAATCAATGTGCACAACATAACCTTTCTGGAGGGATATATGTCAATGAGCCCCGGTATTAAGATTATGAGTGAGATGTTTAAACTTTTCCGTATCTGCCTCGATAAGGGTACGGAACTTACTTCTAATGAAGAAGTAAAAGAAGTGTTTACGGATACGTTGGCTGGGTTCATCTCTCAGTCTAACGGTACTGAAAAGATGCTCGATACCGTAGATATGTACGAGGCCGCATTCTGCATCGGCTATGAGTGGAACTGCAATGAGTTCTACAAACACATGGATAATGTGTTTGCGGCTGAGTGTCTTATCGGCGAAGGAACCATAGCCATGTCAGAGCGAGCTATTGAGATTATGCTCGCGGAAGGTATCTATGGCGAAGAGATGGCCGAATCACGACGTAAGCAGCACGGGTACATCTGGTACTACGTGGATGCTATCATCCGAGAGATGAAGGAAACTTTTGAAGTTCTCGGTGGAACTAGAGTCACCGTAGAATATGTAAAGGCTTTCATTTTGTTTCTCGTGGTGCACGAGCGTCGCCATGCCACGCAGTCTGTGGGCATATTCGCAGACATGGACCAGATACAGGTGGCCTGTGCTAGTCTCAGAGATGGCAGCGACAAGGAAGCATATTTCAATCTCTCGCATGAGATGGATGCAAATGCCGCTGCATTGTCCTCTCTGCAAGAGTATGTGGCCAGCCTCCCCCATCTCTCCGAATAAACATCCTCTCACACGGTAGTACCACGGTGGTACTACCGTGTGAGTAAAGGAGGTATCTTACTTTTTTGGTACTTAGCTAACAATTACCCACGATGGTATAGCAATTCCATATATAAATGAGGATACACCAGATGTACAGTTTAAAATACATATACACCAGATGTGGTAAGCAGGTAGCTGCTTATCTTCCTTCTGAATTAGCTCTCATAGATTGTATCGCTAAATCTATCAATGACAAACCTTTTCAATACGCAGTAGCTATCTTTGATGATATACAACATAAGACATATACCTTAGATGCAGCTACTATCCTTCAAGAAAGATACGACAATACTGTTATTACTTGGCAGCAATTCATGGATGGTCTTAGAGAAGAATATGTCGTGGGATATGCTGTTGAACCTTTCGGTTTCTTTTCAGGTACAGATAGCCCTAAGACTACTTTTAGTACTTTCTATCCTTTTCATTATGTAGGCTTAGAACCTCATTACTGTAACATCAAGACACCTGATCTTAGAGATGTATGGCAGTTCAGATGGTCCATGCCTGATTTAGTAATAGAGAATACTAAAGAAGTGCCTATCAATTTCAATAACTGTATCCCTGTAGTTAATGGATTCTGTACCCAACCTACGGTATTTGAAGATCAGTTATATATCCGTGATGGTGCTAAGTTACTCTGGGACACCAGTAAAGAACATAGAGCAGATGCGGTATTGATCGATACTACTCCACTGGGTAATATGACCATTGCTCCTATTAGAGATACCACTGTCGTTTATCGTAATAGAACTAATGACAGATATATAAATTGCGATTGGGAATTCATCTTACCTGATGGATATAATTTTTTGACTCATACGGTACTGTTAGTGTTGGGTGGAATGATCTATTTCCCTGATGAGTATCTGACTACCAGTCACAAGAGTTTCATAGTACACCCTTCCACTTTAGCTCTAGATAAGCAGCTATTGATGAAACAAGTAGCTATGAATAGAGATGACATGGTAGTAGAAGCTCCTTACACTGTAGACACTTATCTCAAGCAGATGATGTGGGCCGATACTTGTAATGATGCTTTCCTTATCTTTATCGATAACCCACATATCTACGTACACCGTACTCCTTGCGATAGTTACGCAGATTACCACGTGGCTATGACAAATGCTTTCAAAGGTGTATTGAGAAATAAGTCTACTCATCAGATCATACCTTATACTGAATCTAAGTACACTTCATTACAGTTACTATATATGAATAACACTAAAGATATGGTGTATTTCGATAGTGAATACAGTAGTGAAATACCTGTAGGTACAGATCTATATCTCAAGAAGGATCAATATCCTTTTAGTAACTTAAGAGAAGCGCAGTTTGAATTGATTCAATTGATGACTGGAAATAGGTAACCCTATGAATAAATACTTTGTGAAAGACGAGAAGTCTAATTGTACGATATTTACAGGGGATGTCTGTAAGTGTTATATACCTAAGCGTTATGAAGCTCATGACCTATTAACTCAGACGGATACTATCAATACTGTTGGTGTATTTCATATGGTGATAGATGATAAAGTAGAGTTGGGTCTATTACTTACTGCAGTTATCAGTATATCCCCTAGTGATACCTATAATGAAACTATCGATGAAGATCAGTATTTGGTAGTGGAGTTACATAAGGGTGATAAGATAATGGTCACCAATGATATCGTACGTAACGATAAGCTAGCTTATGTACTGTGGGTAGAGTTTGTAGCTTTAGGTCGTCTACCTAAATTCATTACTTACGAAAACATACCTTGGTTGTTTGATAAGATTGCAGAAGTATGTGATATCAACTTTGGTATCAACCACGTAGTCTTTGAAACTCTTTATAGTCATTTATTTAGAGATGGTCAAGATGTCTTTAAAAAGTACCGACATACGGACATGAAAAAGCCTCCCATATTCATCGGAATACGTAACGTGGCCTACGGTCCTGACGACACTATGAGTAAGCTCCTGGGTAGTTATAGTAATGCTAGTTTGAATAGTGCATTGATCAATAAAAGTGATCAAGCATCGGCTATCGAATTACAGTTACGAGCTTAGTAGTCATATCAAATTATTTGAGATATATATCATTTATTTGATATAAACTACTTAAACCCATAGAGGAGCTTTACTTATGTCCACTTATTTGATCCGATGGAAGAATGGGGAAAAGGTACTGATGGAAGGTGATGACATCGCTGATGCCTTTAATCAGAATGGATATACCAAAGAGGATATCGACAGCATCGATAGTTACAATGAAATCATCGAAGGTGATATGGATCATCCTGAATATCCGATGGTGGATTTCTGCTGCCACAAATGTAGAGGTACTATGTACGTGAGAAAGCACACTGTAGTGAAATCTCATGTAACTAAATTCGACGTATACCGATATGTATGTGAAGAATGCGGTAATCAGTACCCCGAAGCTAGCACTGAACTCAGAGCTAGAGTGGCAATGAACATGGTCTGTGCTGGAGAAAATGATTCTCCTACTGTGGCTGATATTAACAGGAAGATGAGATTTCTGTTAGAACAACACGGGATGGATGACAGATGCTAAAACTATAGAGGATACCAGCTACCTAAAAAGTACTGGTATCCTCTATGGTATAGGTAATCTATGTCTATATTTTTTTATAAAAAGAGGTGTGAATTCTCATGACTAAATATTATTTCGTAGTGGAAACCATGGATACCATGGATGGTAAGAAACTAAAGGCACTTAAACCAGATGCCGATGGTTATTACAGAGGTGTACCGTTGATGGTATTAGGTGTACCTACTCTCAATGATTTCTTCTATAATCCGGAACCGACGATCAAATGCATCACTGATCCCACTAGTAGATTTAATATGATGCTGAAAGCTGGTAGTCTCTATGGCGAATGTGACCATCCTCCTGTCCGTACTAAGGAAGATCTCACTCGTCTTATGGAAATCTGTAAGCAGAAAGAATCTCATCATTTCAGAAAAGTATATACTGCTACTGAAGCTTTAGCTAATGGTGGTGTACTTGTACTGGGAGATCTCAAGCCTTCTGGTCCTTATGGTCCTTATCTAAAAGAATCTCTTGAGAATCCTCATGAGAATACCAGCTTCTCTGTACGTAGTCTTTGTCAGGAAACTGTCAATCCTTCTACAGGTCAGCGAGTACGTGATATCCAGATCTTGGTTACTTTTGATTCTGTTCATAGTGGTGGATTTAAAGAAGCCAGTAAGCGTTTCTCTCCTGCCACTGAATCATTAGAACTCAGACCTGAAGATTTCCCTGTATCCAATACTGCAGTAGGTATGGAATCTTCTATCATTTCCGATACTGAATTCGTACAGTTATTCGGTACCAAGCATATCCGTATCACTAGAAGCGCTACTCCTATCGATGCTAAATATATCCCTGGTCATAAGACCTTTATCGGTAAGGATGGTAATCGCCATAGCTTACACCACGCTCTTTTAAGGAGATAGGTCATTATGTTTAAAAATCTTAAAACAAATATCTCACGTATCTCTTTAGATATGGATGTGGAAGATGTATCCATACCCGTAGATGAAGATGGTGACGATATCGGTGAAGAGCAAGTACCTACCAGTACTAAAGACACCATGGTTCCTTGGTATGAAGAATACCGTAGTGATATGCAGTTGATTGAAGAGACTGATCCCATGTCTATTGCTAATCTCCAGGAATATAGTCAACCTCATGTCGAATCAGCTAAAGCTATGCCTTATTGTCCTGTATTCATTTACAAGAACAAAGAGGGTGGTTTAGTAGTCACTGCTTATATCACTGGTCAAATCAGAGACGTAAATGAATATATCGATCTACTGGATATCTTGGAAGTGATGACTGAGAACGATAAGATTTATATCTACATCGATAGTCCTGGTGGTTATGTAGCTACTGGTGCAGCTATCGCTAGCTGTATTGATACCTGTAAAGGTAAGGTATTCTGTATCGCTAGAGGTCTCTGTGCCAGTGCCGGTAGCTTAGCTTGGTCTGCTGGACATGTATGTATCGCTGGTCCTATGGCTAACTTCATGTACCATATGTCTAGTCACATGGACTTTGGTAATAGTGAAGGTATCCGTAGTAGGGCTGCTGCTCAGGTAGAGTACGTAAAGAAATGTCTACTCTCAGTAGCTGCCAAGAAAGGTCATATCACTGAAGATGAACTCGAACGTATCGCTGTAGGTAGAGAGAATGTATTCATCTCTTCTCAGGATATGAATCAGCGTTTAGATATGGGAGGTATGTTAGATGACATCGAATGAATTTGATTACCTCCTGTCTATGGTAGAGGAAGATCCTAAAGTAGAGACAGAAGTAGTGGTGGACGATATCGATAAAGTAGAAGTAGAAACTACTATCGTCGATGATGATAAAGTCATCATAGCTAATGAATCTCTTGTACCTGGTATGGAACAGTACGATTACTTTTCTTCTTTACTTTCCAATAAGAAAGAGAATAAAGTAAATATACCACAGATGAATCCAGCTATGGGTAGACAGGGACCTCCTCCCATGCCTATCTTTATCAGACGTACCGGTAACAATTACCGTATTTGGTTGAGAGCTGAACATTGGTTCACTAATGAATACATCAATAGGATCACTAGATTCTTAGATAGCCGTAGTAAAGAAGATACGGTTACTATTTACTTAGGTAACAAATTACCTAATGAACAGACTTGTATCGTCGGTGCTATTGTTTCTGCTATCTTATCCTGCAGATGCCCTGTCAAGGCTGTAGCTACTGGTAGTTGTGGTGTACCTGAAACTATGCTGTTCTGTTTCTGTAAGGAAAGAGAGATGCGTAGGTACAGTGCACTGTACTTTGGTAGTACTGAGATCTTACAGGACATGCCTATGTATGAAGGATATCTTGCTACGTTTTATGAGCGAGCTGTACAATTAGGCTTACTTTCAAAAGAAGACGTAACAGAGATTTGGAATACGAACAGCGAAAAGGTCATTTATTATGACGAGTTTGCTAGGAAATAATTAGTCGTATAAGCTACTAGAGGAGTACCGAAGGGTACTCCTCTAGTAGTATACTTTTGTACCTTACCGATACTAAACGACAGGCTCTTCGACAGGCGGTTCTTCGACAGGAGCTTCAGGAGTCTCTTCAGCAGGAACTTCTACCATAATGGCATCCCAAGGCTTAAAGGGCACCAGACGCTGGTAGTTTTCCTGGAAGAAAGAGAATTCAGTAGCAGCATTGATTTCAGCTACCATGGCACGGTTGGTGACAGCACCAGTCTCGTAGAAAGAAGCAGTCTCGATATCCTTAGGATCAGCTTCTCCACCACCAGCCTGGGCAGTAAGGATACTACGGACGGCACGAAGACTGCGTTTGTCGATCTCATCAAACACAGCACCGAAAGGAGCCAGGAGATCAGCCTTGATAGCTTCGATGGACTTTTCCACGACAGTGTACTTGACATCAACAGACTCACCATCAGCAGCGATAGTGATCGTAGGACCAGTGTACATGTAAAGGATAGGAGAAGTCATCTCGGGATAATCGACATTAGCCGGGACGATCTTTTCATTCAGACCACAATTCATCTTGGCAGGAGAAGGTCCACCGGTGATGATCTTAGTTCCGTTTACATCTTTTACTCTAGCTTGCATTTAAAATTCCTCATGACGGTTAAAAGAAAGAAAATTAGGGATAAAGACATCATAGTTTAAACTTACGCTATAATATCTTTATCCCTTAGTTAGTTACTATTTACGATTTAGCTAATCGCATAGATCCATAGGAGCTAGTGTGATTAACATTGTGTTCCATAACACACATAAAGATACCACAAAATAATCTTGTTTTATCAGTGACACCACCTGGAGAAATGTAGTCAGTGCTACTATCTCTTGGAGAACCACCTATATATACATCTTTTTCAGAATTAGCACTGGAACTAGTGAATCTCACACCGTCCATAAAAGCAGCATCTCTGATATCAGTGACAAATGCAGCAGGTAAGAATAATTCCATATAATTATGGATATCTTCACCTATCTGTAAATCTCCTAATACTATTTCGGATAAATAACGATTCGCTGTACTATATGGCATATCTAGGTCAGTATAAATAGTAGCTCCAGTGAAAGGATTCACTAATTCTATTTTTCTATCTCTACTGACTTTTAATTTATCGATACAATAATGATAAGAACGCCATAAATCGAATATACCTAGAGCTTTAGCACCAGTACTACCTGTATCTGGTTTAACTACATTAGAAAAGTTATCACCCCAAACTGTCTTTACATCAGCGCTACCACCAAATACTAACAATAGGGTACGCAATAAACCCAAATCGTAAATATCCACCATACGAAAACCAGTTACACCATCTACATTCTTGTAAGTAGCTAAATTATTTTCATAAGTAGATCTACTATACCCTGTAGTCGGCTGTGTCTCTGGAGTACTGTAATAGCCCATGTATTTACCAATATACACGTGTGGCTTAATTACGCCATCTCTTTTAAAGGCCAGCATAGGTCTAAATCCAGGTAGTGGATCTGGTGATATCCACCAACATTTCTTTCCTTCACTATCGGTACCTACGGGACCGGATATGGATGTCTTTATATAAAGAGTATCTATCTCTTTCATATGATCGCCACCAATAACCACATCCCGCATCTTATCTGTGTAGATGGCACTAGTGTAATATTTAAATCCAGAAAGGAAATTACCTTCTTGATTTATATGTCTAAAATTATTAAGAGCATTGGCTCCTGCATAATGACAAACACCTATTACTCTAGGTGAGATGTTAGAAACTAGCTCCTCTACTGTATTCGATATAGAATCCACTTCCGTGTTCAATGCCACTATATCACTACCTTGAGTAGCCACTACTGTTTGAGTAGCCTGAAGTGCAGATGTCAATCCCACAATAGTAGTCGCATTGCTATTGGATATATCTTCCAGAGTATCTATCTCTGACCCAACAGTGACCAATGCATCGTTTATATTAGATAAGATTAAATCTTGTGTAGCTTGTGAGGTTTCTAATGCAGATATATGTTGATTAGTTATGACCAAGCTAGAGTTTAATGTATCCGTAGTTGTTTGTAGATTAGTGATATCCGCATTGATATCTGTCAATTCTAGAGTATGAGTATTTACTGTATTTGTTACTGTAGATAACTCATTTTCTAAATCAGCAATAGAACTAGTATGACTAACTAAAGTAGACTCTATGGTGTCTATATCTGTGGCATTGTTCGAAACAGATAATACCGTCGTAGCTAAATCACTTTCTAAAGTAGCTAGCTTAGTACCTTGAGACGTGACTACTACTTTAGTGTCATTTAGATCATCCGACAACGCAGTTACTTCACTATTCAGAGAAGTGACATTGGTACCGATACCGGCCATTGCAGTCTGTAGACTATCTATTCCCATACCTTGAGAGGTAACGGTAGCTAATAATGTATTGTAATTAGCTATCAGTGGCAATAGAGTATCTATATTAGTTACTGCGGTGGTTAGTGTGTCGTTAATAGTCGATATAGCTGCAGTATGAGCAGCGGTAGTATCGCTTAAAGACGGTATCACCGCAATAGATCCATTGATACTGGTTATAGCTGCCTGAATAGTAGTAAGCGTATTCACTACTGTCGTGTATTGATCCAATAGAGGTATTAATGTATCGACAGTATCAGATAGAGCATTGAGATTGTTGTTGGTGTTAGATATATCTACTATGGCTGTATTCAGTTGAGATACTAAACTAGGTAATACTGAAATAGATGTTTGTATATTCGATATACCAGTATCATGTAGATCTAATTTAGAAACCAATTCGGATAACTTATCTATCACCCCACCATCGGCTAAATCTGTCAAAAAACCATTTACTTTATTAGATACCAATGAGATATCTTCGGATAATAAACGCATAGTAGCATGTTTATTCAATAAACTACTACCGTCACCACCATCTAGTACTCTACCGATAGCAGCATGTATCCTTTGGATAATAGCATTTTCTATATCGGAGAAAGGTAAATGGGCCGACATGTCATTTATGTGGCTAGTAAGAGTAGCTCCACTTTCCAACACAATAGCATCAGACCCAAACCTTACTAACTGACTGTTACCACCCGGACCTTTCTTATAGAAACCTTTCAATAAATAAGGTGAAGCCATATACACCTACCTCTTAATCATATCGGCTAAATTTTAAAGACTATCTTTATAGCCTTATAAGTATCTCTTTGTAAAATATGGTCAGAACCATACATAGGATGGGCTCACATGAAGCTATTACCCACTATACAATTTCAAGAAGACTGGTATAAATACCCAGCTACTATACACGAGACCACTAAGAATATCTCAGCTATTCATATATCTCGTGTATTAAAAACCATGGGTGTGAAGAATAATCAGTTTATGTTGGCTATCCATGATCCTTTACTCATGCACATAGATCCACATAACCCAGCTAACCTTACACCAGAAATAGTTAGTCGTATATTTTTTGAATGTCAAAGAAACCATTGGTATTATTTCAGAGAAGTAGTGCATATTCCTACTACTGGTGGTGAAGCTATCCCTTTTGAATTCCACCGTGGTAACTTAGCTCTTATCTGGTTGTATTACAACGATATCGATATCGGATTAGTGCAACCTCGACAGACTGGTAAGACTATGGGTACTCAGGGTATCATGTCCCATCAGATGTATTTCCAAGGTTATAAATTCGATATCGCTATGATGACTAAGGACCAAAGTCTACTCCAGGACAACGTCACTCGTCTAAAAGATATCAGGGATGCTTTACCTAGCTATCTATTGCAGAAAGATGCTTTCAGTAAAGATAAAGATGCTAAAGAAGGTCTGTCTTATACTGCCCTTAAGAATCAGTATCGTACCTATGTAAACTCTAACAATGAACGTGATGCCTATAAATTGGGCCGTAAACTGTCAACTCTGCGGCCTACTAGAGTAATCTAGTATAAAAAACCTACTTAAACGGGGAAAGTCCTATCATTGGGATAACCTACCGTGCTAACCTAGATGATCATCATCGTCTAGGCATAAGCCTAACGACTAGCGAAAACAAGGTAGACGAAACGGAGTCTGCTGGGAATGAGTAGCGTAGGGACCAAGAGGTCTCGAAATAGTAGGGACCCATAACCAAAACTATGGGTTGTGATATAGTCTGATCTGTACAAACCAATGTACAGAGGTGGAACGGAATCGGTTCTATCGTAACACCAAATGGGAGCGACAGTTCCTACAGCGCACATAGACGAAATAGCTTACTTTAACTATATATGGATTACCTTCCCTACTCTTATCGCTGCTACTATCCGTGCAGGTGAAGATGCCGCTAAAGCCGGTAAGAGACATGGTAACATCTATACGACTACTGCTGGTAGACCAGATACTGAAACTGGTAGATTTGCTTTTAACTTATTCAACGAAGCTGCTGCATTTACTGAACGTATGTACGACTGTAAAGATAAGCCAGACTTAATAGATCTAGTTAAGAAGAATAGTGCTAAAGGTAAGACTATGGTCTATGCTGTCTTTAGTCATAGACAGTTAGGTAAGACTGATGCCTGGTTACGAGAAGTAGTGTTACGTACTTCTGCTAGTTCACAGGAAGATGTGGATCGTGACTATTTAAACTTATGGAAAGCAGGTCAGGAATTCGGTCCTATCCCACCAAACTTATTAAAGCTCATCCATCAATCTATGAAGGAACCTAAACACATAGATATGGAAGATAACTACATGACTAGGTGGTATGTTCATAAAGAGGTATTGGATACTGCTGATTTTAAAAATAAAAGTCTTATCCTCAGCATGGATAGTGGAGAGCAGATCGGTAATGACTATACTAGCTTTGTTATTATGGACCCTGCTGATATGGGCGTAGTCGGTACTCTGAGATGTAACGATAGTAATATCATACGATTAGCTAGACGTGCTGCTGATCTCATGGTCACTTATCCAAATATGGTTTATATACCTGAAGCTAAGTCTACTGGTAGAGCTATCTTAGATTACATCATCGATGACTTAGTCAATAGAGGTATTAATCCTTGGACTAGGATTTATAATAGAGCAGTGCAGTGTAGAGATGAGAATCAATTCAAAGATTTCAATATCTACACAGAACCTGCAGATGGATTAAATCGTAAATTATTTGGCTTTGTGACTAGTGGTGGAGATGGTCCAAACAGTAGAAATCAGCTATACAAGGGTACTCTACTGAAGTCCTTAAATCTCAATCACAGCCGAGTAAGAGACGAAACTCTGATCAAAGAATTCTGTGCTCTTTGTATCAAGAATGGTAGGATAGACCATGGTAATGGTAGACATGATGACTTAGTCATAGCTTACTTATTAGCTAGCTATCTACTCTTCTTTGGTAAGAATCTACATATGTATGGATTAAGTAAAGATCACATCTTAAGTAGTATCTCTTCTACTGGTAAAGATATCGATCCTAATCTTAAATCCTTCTACACAGAAATAAATGCTCAGATAAAGAAGCTAGAAGACTTACTAGATAATTGTCCTCCTAGTGAACTTATCCGTCATAGTTATTTACGTAAGTTAAATGATTTGCGTAGGATGCTGGATAAAGATGAAATAGTAACAGAACCTATTACTAAGATGCAAATGGATACACATGCTAGATCTATAGCAAATAGATCCATGGGTATCAATAGTGCTTCTGCTGCTCAATTGAGTAGATTCTTTTAATACATATAGCTACAGTACCTATCATAGGTACTGTAGCTATATCTCCTTATTCATTATTCCTTCAAGTATATATTACTATATTGATAATTATTACATCCACTAAAATATCTTATCAAAAAGGAGTACTGTCTACATGGATAAAACACCTACGATAGAATTAATCTATGAATTGAAAACACCTGCTAATATAGAAGTAGCACTAGCTGTAAAGAACACTCATCTCAAAGGTCCTGGTCAATGGGAACTCTTTGCTAAAACTCTTCTATTCGGAAACAAGAATAGATTTCAAGCTATGATGGTCGGTAGTTCAACTGACATGATCGAAGCTATGATCATCACTGCACAATGGAAAGAATATTTTCCCGGTAATCTCAATAATAAGAATTGTAGATACTTCTACACCACAGACTTGTTGGGCTTCACTGATCTGTTACCTCTTACTGTAGATATGGAAATACCTATAAAGTTGTACATCCAAGTAGCTGGTATGAATGAAGATGGTGTAGTCAATCATATCAATTGCAGAGCTACTGTGGATGAAAATGCGGAAGGTGTCATAAATCCGGTCTCTTGTGATCATTATCTCACCATTCACAAGATGTATAAAGATGCTCCGTATTCCGTATTGAGATACGATATCGGTTCTCTTCCTAAAGCCAATGATCGTAGTTCTTGCTTTATTACAGATGAAATAAAAGCAGACATCAACGATGAAGATATCTACACACCAGGTACTATTTACGAAATGACGGTAACTCCCAAACATCTTATAGAGATGTACGGAATTTCGTACGCTAGGATCACACCGTCACAAGACTAGAGGAGGTAATGTTATGGTAGACGATACTGTCTCAGATGCTGCTCTACGTATATTCATACATAACTTTACCTTAAAGTGGTATATGGACAAGTTGAATACTAATGACTTGTTGTTAGGTTCATATGAATCTATCGATGTACCAGAAGATACTAAGGTATTGGTGTATAGATTACCCAAAGAAAGAGCACAGATTATAAAGGCTGATGTGGACAATGACGTCAGAGTATTTCTTAAGGATAGGATCTTCAATAAGCTGCTGTATTTACCAGCAGTAAATAAAACTACTCTTACTGAAATGATGACTGACATCATGCATCGAGTATCACCTATTTACAGTTAACCCATATACCACTACAGTACCTATTACAAGTACTGTAGTGGTATATTTAATAAATACAATACCAGGATCGCCACTACGCCAAGCTTTATCCACGACGATGGTATATACTTCTTTAGCATCCATGGTCTGGACTACATGACCATCTACAGGAGATACTAGATCGTAAGTACTACCAGCCTTTACTGCTTCCATGAACTTATCAGTGATAGCTACGGAGAAGTTAAAGTTACTGAACTTACCATCTTCTTCTTTAGCATGAATGAATTCCATGATATCAGGGTGATCGATACGTAGGATGCCCATGTTAGCACCTCTACGTTTACCACCTTGTTTGACCTGTTCAGTAGCTGCATCGTAAATACTGATGAAAGAAAGAGGTCCGCTAGCGATACCACCGGTAGTACCTACGGAATCATTCTTAGGGCGTAGTTCACTGAAATCAAATCCAGTACCACCACCGGACTTATGGATGAGAGCAGTATGTTTCAATGTATCGAAAATAGATTCCATATTGTCGTGGACAGGAAGTACGAAACAGGCAGACAACTGACCATCGGGTTTACCTGCATTCATGAGGGTGGGTGAGTTAGGCAAGAATTCCATATTGGCCATCAGATAATAGAAATCGATCATCAGTCTATCGATATCTACTTTTCCATCCACATAGTTTCTTTCTACTTCGGCTGTTGTTTTAGCAACACGATAGAAAAGCTGTTCATATGTTTCGAGAGGGTTACCTTCTTTATCTTTAATGATGTATCTCTTATCTAATACCACTTTAGCATTATCGGAAAGAGCAGTGATCCTAGGTAGCTTATCGGGATTCAATACTAGTTTCATAAATAGACTCCTATCTTTAATGGGGATATAAATCGACATACCAAAGTGCCTATTTGTATATATGTACAAAGTGCTGGTCAATCTATTTGTACATATATATTAATTAAGTGAAGTACGATGCGTAAACTACGTATAATGCTTTAGTACCTATCCGATAAACCAGTTATACTTCTGGTGAATAAAAGTAGTAAAACAAATTTCAATACACTAAGGAGTATATCATGACCAAGATTTTCATTTCTTCCAATCCCGAGTCCCTGACTGCACATCTCTCCAACTTTTCCCATACCGCCACTGTCGAGGCGGAATACGGTTCTGTAGTGGTCGAAGGTTCCGTAGCCACTCTCGCCCACCATGGCGAGAGATCGTCCAACCCATGTCCGTGCCTGGGCGACAACCTGGGCATCGAAGTGGATGTCATCGGCGTCAGTCACTTTGATCTGGACACCCTCGGTGGTGTCCTCAGGGTCCTCAACCTGAAGGAAAAGGGCCACGATCTCTTCTGGACGGTGGTTGCGCTAGTGGACATCCGTGGCGTCCATAAGCTCGAAGAGATCAATAATCAATTGTGGCGCGAATCCACATTTGAGTCTCAATATCTGTCGGAGCTCAACCCCGATGGACATTTCTTCGACTGCGAGTGGGACGACGTAATCGATTCGCTCCATGGCTTTTGGGTCTGGAGTGAAGCCAATCGTCTCTTCCCTCCGAGGGACGGGTCTGTACAGGACGTCACTGACTTCTTCGAAGAAGCTATCAGGGTCATCAATCTTCTTATTGAGGGCGACGAGCTCAACAAGGAGTATAAGGCTCTGTCACAAGCAGGACGCAACTTGGTAGCAGCAAAGGCACAATTGGAAGCCGACAACTTCCGATCCATCGAAGGCGATGTCATCCTGCGTCAGTCGACGCAGTTTGTAAGCCACCTCTACTCCCATGAGGGAGTGGTCGGTCTAGTCGTGGTGGAGCACAATCCTAAGAAGGAATCAGTAACCATCAGTCTGACTGAGATGAAAAGCTCTGGGCAGAAAGAAGAGTAGAAGATCTAATCGCTGCCATCTTTAGTAAATATACCAGTTTCATCTCAAAGGAGAATCATCATGGAGTTGATAGAATACATTAATGTCGTTTGGCCGGAACTCATACTCATTAAGGCTGACGACTTAATGTTCGGTGGATTGAATCTAGTATCCTCTGACACACGGGAACTCACCCCTGCGGCAAAGAAGATATTGGACCACCATCAGTTGGTGTATGCTGGTGTGCACGACAGTAAGATAATGTGGATGACCAAGAAGGATATAGAACTCCTCAGGGGCAGGATAGCTGCCTATCTATCAGGTAGTACCACAAAGCCTGTTGGGGTGGCAATGTCCCTCATTCGCAAACTTTGAATAGAAGGAGAATTACCATGGACACATCTTATGAATTGTTCCAAGATGGTCGAATCCTTATGTTCACTGGGACCGATGTCAGGGAAGTGATACCGTGACACCCATGACCACGGAAGAATACAATGCTCTGGTGGAAGCTGGTCGTATCATCAACCAGCCGGTTGGTGACAATACCGCAGAAGTTATTACCACCAAGATCCACGAGGAAGACCAAGTATCCATATTCCGGATACATAATGCGATCGCCCTGTACTGGGCAGATTGCGGTCATCTTTACAGCGTATACGTCAAGTAATCATTTCAGGGATAGGTAGCTACAATAGCTACCTATCCCTACATGGAGTAATAGATTAATTTATTTTTTGTCGTATACTCATGCTATAGCACACATCCATTTCACCTATAGGAGAATAAACATGATAGAACCCGAAGTATACGCAGCTATAATTAAGATGTTACGGATAGAAGGACTGGTGTTGACTAATGATCCTGATGACCCAGGTGGTCTTAGTTGTTGTGGTATATCAAAACCCAATCACCCCACCTGGTCTGGATGGGATCTGATTGCTAAAGGCCATACTTCTTTGAATACAGGTAGTCCTTTACTGGAAGCAGTAGTAGATTTCTATCATGTGTTGTGGAACAAGTATAGCTTATCTACTCTCCCTATCGAATTAGCTGAAGAGATGTTCGACCAGATAGTGAATCCAGGTCCTTTTGCGATGACTACTAATCTTCAGACAGTACTGAATGCTCTTAATTATAAGAATGAATTTGGTAAAGATCTAGATACCGATGGTGGATATGGTAAGGATACTAGAGGTAGACTATTAGAAGTAGTAGCTAAAGGTCATGGTGAATTCGTCACTAAAGCTATGAATATGGAACAGGCTCATTATTATCTAATGCGTACTTTAGAAAACCCTGTAAAACGTAAGTATTATAAGGGTTGGTTAAAGCAGCGTTGTTTTAATTAAATATAGGTATACTACCACAGTAGCTACTAAAGCTACTGTGGTAGTATATTTCAATAACTGTAATTCAGGACCATTTCGCAGAAGATGAATACTTAGAAGTAAATTCAACCATGTTCTCTGTGGTTAACGAGTATGCTGGTATCATAGATTTACCATCTAATTCAGCTTTGAGTATTCGATGTACCCCATCTAAAATACGCATTTTATCTGAATTGAATTCCATCAATACAACAATAGGATATTTCTGATAATTAGATCTATTGATTCTATTTATGTGCGATAACAAATTCTTGAATGTTATCGGTAGTGGTGTAGGATCACTACCCTTGTTCAATTTAAGTGAACCCCAAGTGGTTTGGATATCTGTATCTATAATACGATCGATAGGGTTCTTTATAGGTTTAGCTACTATATCTTTATTACTAGTGACGTAATCGATTAAGTAGTTCACGTCGTAATGCTTTCCTTCATAACCAAACGTATGGGCATCTTCACTGAAGATCATACGTATTTTTTCCATACCGGCTACAAAATTCATATATCACCACCTATGGTCAATAAAGCATTTCACTATAGAGACGTACGTCACCACCACCTACCATACGTTTGATTTGTTTCTGTGCAGTGGCAATAGCTAGTCCTTCTACTCTATCCACAAATCTATTCTTGTTAGTGATGAATCCTTGCACGATATCCTTTCTACCCCAATCACCAGAAGTAGTATCTAATTGCTCATGCATGAATCTATCATAATGTCTAGCACCACAGATGACACTACCGGTTCTATTCATGATAGCAGCACTGACTATGACTTCAGGTAAAGCTGGAGTAGAAGGTACTTCTACAGTAGGAGGAGTCTTTGTACCTATGGGGAGGTTACTTGTATCTACCATAATTGACCTACAGATATCTAAAGGATTTTACGATGATGTAAAGGATAAGGGCTATCTTTAATGAAGTGACTGTAGCTGGTCTACGACTAATATTACAACCATCGATAAATACAGCAGCGCTATCTCTAATGGAAAGGATGTTAGGATCGTTGATACGTGAGCTGCTATATACGTCTTTTATAGCCTTCAGTATCTCTACCTTGCTATTCATATTTACGTTGTTTTGGATGCAATATCTGTACGATTTCTGGATAGTTTTAGCTACGAAAATACGTAGTCCTAAATAAGTATCCTGATTGTTAATCGTCTGTACTTCATCTAATCCTTTATCCGTAGTTTTAGCTCTAGCCTGCAATAAGGCTTTTTCAGAGAACTTTATCAATACAGACTTAAACAAGTCATATCGGATATTAGTATGCATCTTACACATCAAGGTAATTAACTCTGGTGTAATGAACTGATGGACAGACATCATCTCATTAGTGAGATTAGAAGTCATACTGTCAAATACAGATACTTGATTAACTACTATCTTCTCACCTTCGATATCATTACCAGTGATACCATAACTAGCTACTTCATCATGTTGTTCTTTCTTGACATAATAAGCTGAAGTAACGATATTGATCTGATTACGTATCCTAGTCTGGATATCAGTGATAAGGTAAAGGATCTTACCATCGTCATCATACTTAGCGATAGTGTCCTTGTGGATGCTATCGTTAGAGATGAGTTCTTCTGCACGTACTTCGATGACTTTCTTCCAAGTACCATACTTAGTAATAGCAAACTTATTAGATAAGCCATTGACGGTAGCTTGCATCACACCTTCATCTGCTTTATACCTAAAGCGATGATTCACTAAGCTAGTAAAGAACTTATACTGAAAGATCTTAAATACTGTAAGTAGTAAAGTCTCTTTCTCTTTATCAGAAATACCGATAGACTTAGTTGAAGAAGTATGAATCTTATGCACTACGTAAGTAATAAAGATGTTGAATGGATCAGACTGTACCTTTCTAGCACTATCGACGGCATCTAGCTTTATGATGAGTTTCTTTAACTCACCACGTTGTAGACCCATGACCAAATTATCAAACTTATTATTCTTAAGATACTTATTGAATTCTTTACCACTGGTATTAAAGATATCGAAGAACATATCTTGATCTTGATTAGTAAAGAATACTGGGATGACTCCTAAGTAAGGAGAGTTAAGTGCTAAAGCGTTCTTATCCCTAGTTTCAAACATGATAAGATAACGGATAAGATTCTGGAATACAGCTTTAGTGATCGTTATAGGGAATTCTTTCTCTAATAAAGCTTTGATAGTAGAGGACATACGTGTATCCTTTATAGGTAGTAAATTTATAAGGTAGACATAGGATCGCTACGTTGTGTATTTATAGAGTGGTCTATCATCTTTACTTTAAGTATATATTACTAAAATGAGAAGTTATATTTAACAAACCTTATATAAGCCATTACTCTTTATCAAGGAGGTATTTATGAGTAGAGATATATTTATGTACGTACCGAAAGATACGGCTTCAGTTATCAGTGGACTGCAATTAGAATTAGTTAATCCAATGGAACATCTATTCGTTCATGGTAGTCGTAGATTCGGGTATCACTTACCTGAAAGTGAGACTGATATTACTATTTATATGAACACAGGCGATAGATGTCAGATGCACGATATCTTAAATCTTTTACAGGATGCTTTTGATTTTAGAAGTTTCCAAATGCACATGTCGAGTTGGGAAACAATCACTCTACGTACTGTACAAGAAGAATATCTAGATGACTTTCTTCCGAACGATGAAGGCGTAGCTTATTTTCATTTACCTTTACATCGTTTACATATCCGTGTTTACAATAGTCTCCGTCTCTTTAATAAAGAAAAGGAGCTACTTGAGCTCATAGATAAATGTATCAGTGATAGCGATATATCTGATATAATAGATCTCAGGATAGAAGGAAAACCTTATAATGGAAAGGCTGCTATCGATATCCTGAAGAACAAATACAAGGATAAAGCCATAGCTAGGTTTAAAGACTGGGGTGGTTTACTCTTTGGGTTCTTTAACAAAAAGGACAAATCATGCTTAAAGTAGGTCAAGTCACAAAAGCATACGATAAACTATCCACCATGACCTGTACTAATCCTCGTGACATGGGTAGGATACTGACAACACTATCCCTACAGGAAGAATTAGGCACCGAAGCTGTATTCGTATGTGGTAGTCGTAGATTCGGTTACTATCTACCCGACAGTGATTTGGATATCACTATCTACTACAAAACTGTAGGTAATGAAAAGCTATCAGTAGAACATCTCCTCTACTTAGACTTATTTGAATTTATCCGGGGTATAAATCCTAAAGGTATAGAAAAAGATAAACTGCTCGTAGAGGATAATAGTGTCGAACATAGATGGGATACAGAGTATACTGGAGCAAAGGTATTTCATATACCTGCTTTTGATATACACCTACGAGTACATACAGACCTCTATACCTTTGAAAAGGAAAAGGCAGTACATGAGCTAGTACAAAGACGTGTACATAAACGTATCATCGATAAGATCAAGTACTATAGGTTGAACGATCCTTCAGATTATCCTATCAAAGGAGCTAATATTTATAACTCTTTAAAAGAACAATACGTGGATAAGAATCCCAATGTATTACGTCGTCTTTATTGGTGGATCACCTCTTACTTACATCATCCCAAGGAGTTTATGTGATGACTCGATATCCACATCTCACACCTCCAGTACGTATGTTCATGCGTATGTTGGAAGAATCCATCGGTAATAAAGATCATGTCTTTTTATGTGGTAGCCGTAGATTTGGTTATCATCTAGATAGTAGTGATACGGACATTACTATTTGCTTACCTAACATCGGTAGATACCCGCTACTGAAAGCAGGTGAATTGAAAAAGATACTGTGGTTTCTCAAACACGATATCACTCATATCGACACTGGCGATTATGACAGTAAGCTGTTCGGTATCCAGTTATTCCATATCGAAGTATTGGATATCCATCTCCGTGTCCACCATGACATCAACGATTTCAATACGGAGAAGAAGGAACACGAAATCATCGAAAGAAAGATCACGGATAAGGAAATCTATGATTGGAAGGATAAGAAATTGAAGTACATCATAAGTCACCGAACCTTACCCAGTGGTACTTCTTTCTATTTGGAATTACGTAGGAAATACCTCGATGATACTTCTGTCGTCGAAAAATATATTCCTTGGTTCCATTCCTTATTTGTAAACGGGAGAAAGTTAGTTAAGTGCACTTTACGATAAATAAAATTAAAGAGGTGTGTATATGGCTAAATATACGGAGAAGATGATTCCCGTAACACTGACATTAGACGATAAGACTTGGTATTGTGGTAGTAATCCCACTAACGAAGAAGCAGATAGCCTACCTTTGATAGTTACTCATCTAGGTAGGCATCATGCCGATGAAGTGTTCGGTATAGCTATGCTATTACTTGGGCCACTCAAGAATAAGGATAAAGTCTATATCGTCAGAAATAGAGATAGATACTGGCAGACTAAAGGTGATTATGTCATCGATGTAGGTCAGTACTATGATCCGGTCAATAACAGATTTGATCATCATCAGCATGATTTCGATATCTGTTATCCCGACGGTACCCTCTATGCTAGTGCTGGTCTCACTTGGTTGAAATACGGACAAGATATCATAGAAGATATTTGTGACCGTACAGTAGACTCTGTGTTTATAAACGGTAATCTTATTTATGAGGTGTACGGTAAAATCACTGAGATTATCAAAAGGATAGATAATGCCGATAACGGTCAATTGTCCAGTGAAGGCGTGGCCAATGCTGTCGGTAACATGATAGCAAATGCTAATCCTACCAGACACAGATTTAAGAATATGCCTATGGAATACAATAAGCATTTCTTAGCTTGTCTACTCTCTACCTATCAATGGTTCAGAAACTATATAGAAACAGAACTATTGATCTCTGTGGGTGGAAAGTATCTGGAAGAGACCAGTAAAAGCAGTGATGATGTAGAATATCTCTTTATACCCCAGGATATACCTTGGAAGGATATGCTCTGGTCTAAATGGGATATCTTGGATAAGTATCAGCTCATCATCTCTTCCTCAGAAGATGAAGAAGATGCAGCTTGGGCTATCCATAGTCTACCAGTACATCCTGGTCGTAGCTTTAGTCTTCGTTGTCCTGCTCCTATAGAGATCAGAGGTCTATCGACTAAGGAGATCTATGAGAATACAGGTATCGACGATGTGAAGTACTGTCACAGAAATGGATTCGTGACCTATACGAATACCAAGGAATCAGCTATAGCTATGGCTAAATACATCATAGCTAGAAACAAAGAAGAAGCTTCTACTGTTAATTGGAAACCTTAAACGTATAGCTACATGTGACACAGGGGATACCCATGTCACATGTAGCTATTTTAAATACACTATATCATTTTATTTTTAGGAGCATTTAAGGATGTTACCAAATAATCTTATCTTAGGACAGATATATCCTCCTATACATCATTTCACCAGAGAACAAATACTAAAATATCTACCTATAGCCAAAGCTATGGATACCCATCTGGAATCTGATCATCTTACAGTGGCTAAACATGCTCACCTATACCACCACGACAGATATCTCGTTTCTAAAAAGGATTTATCTGAATGGATAAGATATAGATTAGATAATCCTTTTAAAGGAGCTACTAAGTTATATGGTGTGATAGATCTAGATACGGATGATCTGATAGCTATAGCATTCATAAAGACTACACCATTTTCCTCGTATTCTACGATAGAAGGTATATATGTAGCTCCTAGTTATAGAAATAAAGGTATATTTAAAAATATACATAATTATCTAATTAAGCTAACGGAAGTAGATGAATTTCGTCTACATACCGTAGTAGGTACGAAAGTAGGTGATACTCCTATAGATACGATATATGAAAGATTGGGATATAGTCACACTAGTACTTTCCACATAACACCTATAGATGACCTATTCGATAGAGCTAAAGATCATAAAGTGAAACACTATCCTGGTATAGATCTAAAACTTATCGCTACTGATCCTTCTCCATATATAGATCATATCGCCACTAAAGCCGGTATTAAACACAAGTTATATAAAAGGATATCTCTCATGGATACAAGATTAGATGATCCTTACTTAAGTATAAAAATGATAGAAGATCAACTATACAGCAATGATGACATACGTTGGTTGACTATGGCTAATGTATATAGTACTTCTAAAACTTTAATAGCCATAGATACCATGACTAAAAAGTTGTGTGATACTTTACTGAAAGTAGTACCCACATTAAAATCTATAGCTTATGAAGTACCTGTAGATACTACACCAGATAGTCGCATATTACATGATATCATAAAAGGTATACCTACCTATCGTAAGTGGTCACTGACACTATGACCGATATGGTATGACCATCACTTTCACCCTATAACCTAAGCATAAAGAGGAATGGTATATGTGTAAGAAATTTATCTCTATCTGGACTTTAAAAGCTATGTTGGGTTTTATGATCCTAGCTATGCTCTTTGCTTGTTCTAATAAACAAGCTGAAGTACCGGCTAACACTACTACCGATACTGTAGTAGTGGATACCACTAACGCTACCACGGTCGAAGTAGCCGAACCTCAGTTAGATGAAGTACTTATACTTAACTCTGTAAAGACTATCAAGTCTATCGATATCGTAGCTGATATGTCCTTTAAGATCTTAGGTGATCTCTATACTGAAGGTGTCATCACTGAAGAACAGAAAGTCACTCTCATTAAAGTAGGTGACGTAGTACGTACCAATCAGAACTTAGCTAGAGCAGCTCTTACTTCCTATATGTATGCAGATAAGATGTCAGCAGATAGCACTAAAGATAAACTCATCAATACTCTAGTACTCTCAGCTAAGTCTTTTTATAAAATGAAAGATGAAGTAGCTAAGACCTATAGTGGTATCACAGGTAAGGATATCAATATCCCAGATATCTTTATGTTTGATACTATTTCTAATCTCTTAATCCAGGAGTAATATAACCATGTCTACTGAAGAAACTAAAACACTGCAGATGAATAAAGAAACTGCTATGATGCTTTTGATCTTAGCAGGTAAATATGGTGTAGATGCAGTAAAGGATTTGATCAAGGTATGGAAGGATGATACACCTATTACGGTAGAATCCTTAGAAGCTATGGACTTTAAGTTTAAAGATCCAGCTAGCTACTTCGAAAAGAAATAAGATATCTCATATACTACTACAGCTATCTAAGTGATAGCTGTAGTAGTATATAGTTTATATCATATAAAAACATCACTCAGTAGGATAGTACTGCTATCTCTTTTTTATAAATATCCAGATAGAAAACATACAGTAAATCACACATACTTATCTATAGATATTTAAAGATAAACAAATAAAGTATATTTATCATATCTTTAAATAACGTAAATAGTATCAGTAGTACATCTATCTATTGTCTCTCTTACTAGATATACCACAACATATATGTATTATATAAGTTATGATGTATCACGTTATACACACTTAGCTATCACTCAGTTATCATTATTTCAGTATTACTCTATAAACACCATATCTCTTCTACCATTCATACCACAACATAGATGGTGTAGTATAAGTAGTAATGTATCTCAAATAACTTTAAATATTTCATAACTAACTATTACTATTTTATTTAAATATCAGCATTCGCTATCTACTTATCAAATACTAGTCTCTTGTTTACTATTACTTTAAATTTCATATATAGATATACTGTCACTACTTTGTGGTAGTGACAGTATATCTTATCAAATTATTTCTTTTATCTTTTTATACTTAATACGTTTATTGTATATTAAGTATAAGTTCTTTTAATTAGCTTAGTTTGTCAGTAGTACTATTATCTTAATAATAATTACTTATCAACTATAACATAGTTACTGTTTGTAAAAAAATACACACTACTTAATTAGTATTATCCTCATAGATTTTAAATAGTATTTTATCAGTTATTCACCTATCTATCTACAGTAGCGAGTAGCTATTGTAGATGGTGTATGTCTTATCACATTCTAATCGTAGAGTACTACTTTAGTATGTACTTTTAATAAGATTTAGAAATTATTACTTTAGTAGTTATTTTAATAAGATTTAAAGAATTATTAATTTAGTAATTTTATTAATATTAAATTTATGTAATAGTTGATACACGATCTATATATTGTGATTATACTCCTTTAAGGGTTAGGGGGTGTGGTAGGATGGGGTAGGGGTGGGGTTTGTTAAGGGGTAGGGGATAGGGGAAACCTAGGAGAGGGGGGAAGGGTGGTGGACCAAGACTCCGTATGGATTTCCTCATACTTTTACCACATAGTGTCACCTACTACTTCTACGTTAATGAAATCTACTACTGTGTAATTAATTACACACCCTAAATATGAGATAGCACGATAGTGCTATACTGCTAACACAAGTGTTAAAAGTACGGCTATACAGGGATACAGCCAATGGCTGTATCCCTGTAGCCTTTATCCATGTAAACTTTTACAACATATAAGTCAAAATACTACGTAGTCTCTCAGGTTCTAATACAGAGATACTATTGAACTGTTTAATCAACTCTTCATATCTCTCATACTGATCACTGTAGCTTTCGATAGTAGTCTTAAAGATACCTAGTTCCTGACCACCACTGAGATAAGTACGGTCTACAGCAAATATCATCTTATTAAAGATATAAGCCTTTACTCCAGCTACTACTAATTCACCAAAGGTAGGGATGATATTTACGTCCATATTAGTGAAGTTCTCATCGTAAGCTATACGACATTCTAAAATCCAATCCAGATGACTTAACTGAGGAGGATTGAGTTTTACTACATCGCCAGCTAGTAAGATAGGAGTAGGGGTAGAAATATGATCGGTATGTGTATGTGAGTTAAGTGCTAGACAAGCCATATCACTAATGTGTCTACCTGTACCCATACCAGCTATAGATTGAGCTCCCATAGCATCACCAGCTAAGCTATATGGGATGCGAATAGATATAGCTGCATTGATAGATCTATTCTCTCTAGCATGAGGTAAGATACGATAAACGGACCAAGTATTAGATACGCCTAAACTGTAGGGTAATGGGGGATCTAGACATACAGCATTTTCAGTAGTTAGTGCTATCTTAGATAACTTACCACCACCGTTATTGCAATCGGCTAAGATGACACTATGGATGACATCATTGATGATACACATATCTAAACTGATACCACGGACACTGGGAGTGAAGGTAGCTTCTAGGATTTCTCTAGGTATCTTAAAGTAAATACGATTTAAAGCTAATTGGATAGGATCTTGCATGGTATTACCTATGGGTGTGTTAAAAGGATATGGTGGGTATACCATTTTGGAGATGTATCTGTAGAGGATTATTTTTACTCTATATCTTTTAGGACAAAGAGTAGATATAAAAGATAGTGTATAGAGGGAGATCGTAGCTCTCCTCTCTCTTTCTATATAGTAGCGAAAGCTCGTAGTGTTTGGGGAAGCACTAATATCTTTTATATCTATATATACTCTGGATGTCGTACTATAGCTGATATATCGGGTGGGACTAGTACATCACCTGTAGTGCGGCATCCAGTCCTTACTTTAAATTTGTAAATTACTCCAAAGGAGTCTCATATGCTTTTACAGCTCACTACTAAATGTCATGGTAATTGTAAGCATTGTTTTGTAGATGCTACTCCTGAAGGTCGTCATATGAATTGGCCTACTTTGAATTCAGTTATATCCTTTATCAAACACCTTCCTCCTGCTTCTATGGAACTACTCAGTAGTATCCCTACCAGTATGAGACCTGTTAATCTAGTAGTCAGTGGTGGTGAGTTTACTGAACACCCTGAATTTGCTGAGATGATCACTCATATCGCTAATGAATTACTTGATATGAATATCATCCTAGAATCCAATGGTAGTTGGTTGGGTGATCCTGAAAAGGAAAAAGGACTCCGTAGTATCTTAGGATTGGATATGGTACGTTTGCTTTTGGTCACTACTCACCATAAGTACTATCCTGATTACAATAAGACCATGCTCAGTAAAGAAGCTTTTCTGGAATTCGGAGAAGCAGTAGCAGCTGATCTTATTGAGATTCCTGAAGGTAGTGAAGATAAGATCACAGCTGTCCCGGTAGAGAGTAAAGTTAGGTTTGATCCTGATTGGCAAGATAACATCGAGATAGTCAGGTTGGGTAGAGGTGCTAATCTTCCTCCTGTCAGAGAGAAAGATAAGAAACCAGCAGTACCTAACTGTATGCAGATGATCATGATTTCACATGAACAGGATGATCTGGCTGCAGTCATGGTCAGTATGGAACACCGTGGGCTTTATACTTCTCCCATCTTTGGAGTGGATGGTAAGATCCATAATGGAGTATCTCAGCTTTGTACAGCTATCGGTCATGTAGATAACCAAGATTACGAAGGTATTTATCATTTGATAAAAGATGAACTTAATCCTTGTGGTCTTTGTGGTCTCAATGAACGTATCCCTGAGGCTATCAATATCAGGTTGAAGCAAGCACGTAGATTTAAATTAGTATAGGAGTCTATCATGCACTCTGATTATAAATTGAACATACTCCATACTCCTGCTGTCAAAGAAGATGAAGGACGTATGGTGTTGTGTAAGGATATCTTTACTTTAGATGTAAAGCTCCATAGGCACATGTGTGCTATAGATCCGTATTACGATCTCATTTGTAAGAGTGTGCGTAATAATAACTTCTGGGCTGATCTGAAGATCTGGTGGGAAGAATACGGTAAAGATACTTTTATCGTAGGTGTATACCACAAACCCACACATACCTATGTCGGTGCCGGTATAGCTCGTACTGTCGGTAATAAGCTCTCTATGATGATAGAGACTGTTTACATAGAAGAAGAGCATAGAGGTAAAGGTATCTTACGTGGTCTCACTGATATGTATCAGGATATCTGTAAACGTATCGGTGTTTCTAGTCTTACTATTAATAGTAGTAGTGTGAATGGTACTGTTACTGAACAGTATGCTCATCTGGGATTCATTCCATATACTTATCAGTATGCTGCTATCATTAATCCTAAAGGTAAGCATCCTAAGAGTACTTTTGAGTTGACTAGATATGCTGGGATGGATGCTATAAAAGTATCACCTCGTTTAGCTGGTACTAGAAGAAAGCTTAATCCGATAGTGAGATCGCTGACTGATAATCTCTTTATGTATAATCAAAGCCTACCTTACATGAATTGGATGGTCGGTGGAGTATCTAAAGCACGTATGTTCTATACCGTGGAACCTGAAGAGATCCAAGCTATCTTTAATATCGAATATCTACATGAGTCTAGCTTTAAAAAGATAGAGTTAGATGAAAATGCAGGTAAGGTATTTCTCTACGATATCCGTCAAGCTTATCCTAAGGTAAAGATCGTATTAGCTCATGCTCTTTGTGGTGATACTGAATACCACAGGTATCTGGAAAAGTTAGGGATGACCTTACTTCACACTAGAGCATACAGGAAGGTATAACTATGGATATCCCTACATTTGAAAGTAGTAAGGTATGGAAAGCTTTCGCTAAAGCGTTTCCTACGGTCCTAGAAGATGTATATGGTGCGGATTATACTCCTGATGTGGAGATGGATATTGTTTATGCTTATTCATATATTTTGTTGAAGTTTAGACACATCCATAATGAGAACATAAATGTATCAGAGATACGGTATAAATATGTAGCTGAAAAAGAGACATTTATACCATTCACACCTACTCTATTGGGTGATGATGAATTTAAAGAAATAGCTTGTGCTCTCTATGCTAAATACGTGAGTGTAGCAGTCATAGCTGAAATCTTAGATACGACCACTACTAAGATCTATTCAGTCATGAATAAATGCAAGGTATAGGTATCTAACATGAATGATATTTTATTTTATATCCTGGTATGGAAAAGTACCGTAGTGGATAAAAAGGAACAGGAAGATAAGTTCAATATGCTTAAAGGTAAATGGGATCAAGATATCCCTCACCGTGAGTATATACATCATCCTTTATCTGAAGGCGTAGCTAATATGCTGGATATCTATAAGGATGATACAGCTAACAATATCCATTATGCTAACTTTATTGTACCAGAAAAAGTCAATAAAGTCACTATATCTAAAGCTATCAAGTTTATAGCTATGGATTTTAGTCATGAGTTGGATAGACCTATTACTATCTATAGTGGATATGATGACGGTAGTATAAAACTATTTGATCGTATCTTTACAAAAGAAGATTATCCTGATATCCCTTTTGTGAAAGCTACTAAACCTAGTATCCAATTAATGAATGTCACTAATCATCCGTTGGAAGCTATCTACACTGGTGCATCTACTTGCTATTCCGACGAAGACCCTATGGATATCTTTAATAGAGCTATAGGTACTATCGATATTAAAGGAAATAAAGATAAGTGTAGAGACCTGGTGGATAAATGTATCTCTAGTAGACATATGTCAGTAACTGAACATGCTAACTTTACCTTCGTCATTAGATGCAGTAGAGCTACTAGTCATCAGTTAGTCAGAAAACGTATGGCTAGTTATTCCCAACGTAGCCAGCGTTATTGTGGCGTAAAAATCATGGAGGTCATCGTACCTCCTAAGTTCGATAAGAATATCTTTACTAGAGCTCATTTCATGGGCACCATATTCACCAATATGGTAGACACTATAGCTCTTAAAGAACTTACAGTAGATCTTACTGGTGATGAACCACCTAATGAAGATCTCAGATATCTGTACCACAATGCGGCTATGACTGAAGTGGTGATGACACTTAATCTGAATAGCTTTATGGGTTTCCTGAATGAGCGTATGTGCACATGTGCTCAATGGGAAATCAGAGGTATAGCTACAGATGCTAAGAGACTGGTACAGAACTACAATCACGAGTTAGTTAGGAATGACGTCTTTGGTCCTAAGTGCGATGCTCTTGGTTATTGTCCGGAACCTAAGAAAAGATCATGTGGTAGAAGACCACTGAAGTCTTATTTCCTAGGTAGATTGTAACTTCTGTATACTTTCGAGTATATATTACTAAAGTGACTATATATGTACTCATGCAGCTGGCGGTGTACGATTGGCGTACACTGCTAGACTGTATGGGTATCTATTATTTTCACAAGGAGAAATACCATGCCTAATGTAAATGAAATTACAGAGACTGATATGGTCGATGAACCTAAAGAAGAAAAGATGAAATATTCACTTGTACTTTCAGATGATGGAGATGACTGTGGTCTGGTACTTACTAAGGATATGAATCTCAGTATCTTTCTTCCAGCTAACTATAAGGAAAAGCTGGATAGCGGTATCCCTATCCCTGAGAATGTACAGTTTATCAGTACTATATACCAAGTCCTCAGTAATGAAGAAACTAAGCAAGAATTGGTTAGCGCTATTGTCGAATTGGCTAATCGTATTCTTCCTAAAGTAAGATGATTTTAAATTCACTCCACTACACTACTTTACTATTTCAGTAAAGTAGTGTAGTGGGTAAAGGAGATCACGTTTTGAATGCTAAAGGTAAACTATCTCATTTGGAGTGGGTTCCTTATGAATATGAAAATTATCTAGCAGAAGAAAGGAGAAATGCAGGTTACAATATAAATGATTTTATTGAGGTCATTGGTGGATCTAGAAAGGATCGTTATGTCTATAGAGCAATAGAGTTGGGTACAATTTCTCCTGTTTATTCATTTAAACCAAATGAAGGTATGATACGGCCCATTGTTTTAAATGCTTGTAACTTCTTAGGTATTTCTTTTGCAGAACTTTTTCCTAGGGAAGTATGTTTGCTCAACAATACATTCGATGAAGACAATGAACCATTTACACTATCTCAATTAAATGACCTATTGTGTATAGAAGATTATTCGTATGACGAAGTCGATACTCAACACGACTTTAAAAAGCTATTAGACATTATAGCTACTTTCGATACCTCGGGTAGAAAAGCCAAGATATTTTATCTCTATACTCAAGGGTATACCTACAAGGAGATAGGAAAGATGTTTAATATGAGCGCAAACCGATGTTTACAACTACATAATCAGGTGTTTTGCGAATTAAGACGCAGACAAGGTAATAAGGAAATAGATCATCCATGGATACAATATCATGTGACGGACGATCCTTCATACCTATAACTTTTAAATAAAAGGAAGTGTATATACATTTTATTTGAACAAAAGGAGATATAGATGAGAGTAGTCATAGCTGGTAGTCGAGGTATAATGAATTATGAAGTAGTAGCTAAAGCTGTAGCTGCTAGTGGATTTGATATCACTACAGTCATTAGTGGTACTGCTCGTGGTGTAGATCAATTAGGTGAAGAATACGCTAGACGTAATGACATACCAGTAGAAAGATATCCTGCTCAATGGAAAGTCAATGGTAAATTGGATAAGTCTGCTGGATATAAACGAAATGCCATTATGGTACGAGTAGCAGATGCTGTTATAGCTATTTGGGATGGTGTCAGTCCTGGCACTAAGTCCACTATAGATCTAGCAGATAGACAAGGCGTACCTTGCTTCGTTTATAAAGTTTAAGATATAGCTACTACTCTACCCCAATGATAGGGTAGAGTAGTAGCATTTGTATCGTCTATTTCTTTTAGATATCCAGTGCTATGATAGCACCATTACCCGTGGTGTACAATCTAGTATCGATATGTAACCAGCTGCACGGTACACCATTCAAAGATCTTTCTATAGTGGTGAGATAGCGATAAGCATCGTATTTAGTGTCTGGGTCACTACGCCAGCCACCACCTTTAAACAGACCCAACTTATCCATCTCCTTTACCACTTCAGGAGCAGGGATATTTCTGAACTTGAGATCGAAAGCTCTACCGAACTTATGCTGTGACAATACGCTACCTGTATCGGTATCTGAACGTCTTAAGCCAGATTCAGAGAATACACCACTACCTTTACGAATAGTGTAGCCTTTATCAGTTTTCTGATACCAGTTATTGATAGTGCAGGGACCGTAGAGTTCTCTCAGCTGATCGATGGTCCAAAGTGCATATCGATCTAATACACCCCAGATAAGGTGCAGTTTATTCATCTTAGCATATTGGTCGTATACTTCCGGGTATACCAATTCATATAATTCGAAGTGCTTCGGTTTATACATGAGTGGGATGTCATTCAAGGCCATTTAATTATCCTCCTAGGATGTGTAAATATGTGTAATTTACCGGTATACTATTGTACCCGATACCTCCTTATACTTACAACGTGGAATATATGAGTCATGAAAGAAATAGCGGATATCAATAAGCACAAAGATGAGTTCAGACTTAGACTCCTAGTGACTAACATGTGTAATCGTAAATGCTCTTTTTGTTTGAACGACTTCCAAGAGAAGAATGCTCTTCCTCGTATGTTAGATAATGAATTGGCTAAATCATACATACGTGCTTATGGTAGTTACATGGAGGCTAAAGGTGAAAAAGCTATATTGAATATAAGTGGAGGAGAACCTGGAGTATATAAACAGTTAATAGAATTAGTGAATTGTGGATTAGCTTCAGAAGTACACACCATCATAAATACCAATGGTACCATATTTCACAATATGGATTGGTTTCTTATGAAATACAATGTGGGTAAAGTGCGAGTACATGTATTACCTGGTCAGTTAGACGATTATAAAGCTATGTCATTTTCTCCAGTAGAAATACAAGCTGTATATACCAATGATCTAACAGATGAACTAGGTGAAGAACTAGTAGAGTATTATACTGGATTGGATCTACCTATAAAGTTCTTTGTAGACTTTTATGGTGACGAAGCTCTCAACACTAGATATGTAAATTTCATTCAAAATATGAGAGCTAAGTATCCTGATAAGATTATAAAGGCTAGATATACTGGTATCCAACAGAACAGAGGTATGGGTTGTAATGGATGTGATAGGAAATGTATTACGTTAAAAGCATTGTGGTTATTTCCAAATGGAGTAGCGAGCACTTGCCCACAATTAGATAAACACCATTATCCTAAAGCAACTACCGAAAAGGATATATATCAGCAGATACATGCCGCTTATAAGTTCCACATGAATGGTTGTAAACATACATAGGAGTATTTATGTATACCGTAAACCAAATGGAATTAGTTTATTACATAGCTAATAACTTAACATCATTCGTACAGAGTTTATACGCCGAAGGGACATACAGTAGATCGTATAGAGATTTATACAGAGTGCATCATCTTGACTTAGAGAGTATGACCGAATATTTCCCTTTTATGGAGAATATCGATAAAGGACACAAAACTCTTGAACTGCTCAAACACATTATTTTGTTTCATGTCGATAAAGGACCTAAAGCTAGAGTAGCAGTAGGTGAATTAACTAATCTGCGTCATCCTGACTATTCTGAATATCTATTACCGCTCATTGAATTAGGTCTGATAAGATTATCGGTCGCTGATGCTGGAGATGATCCGATGGATATTTATATCCAGATATTGGATTTTGATAATTTCATACAAGCATACAAAACAGCATTAGTGAAATATCTGTTATCTTTCACGGATTTTAATTTATGCAAACCTAATGTATTACATTTGGTGTTTCGTATTGTTAATGATGGTATACACAAAACATACATCAATAAAGATGTATACAAGGAACATCTTGATATTTGTATAGATAGAGTAGCTACTTATTGGACATCTAAATCTAATAAGTATTTGGGTACCGGTAACTCTGCTATATTGTTTCCTTTTATGACAGATGCGGAACGTAGATTGTTGTTACTTATGCAGTACAATACCAAGACCACTAAGAAGAATAAGAATATCGATTTCACTTTTAGTTTGAAAGAACTAGAGCCTGAAAGGGATATATCTACTAAGTATAGATCTATTTGTTCTTTATTACAGATGGGTTTCATTGATTGTGCTATATGTAGTTTCTCTCCATGTAAATGGAAGTTTAGTCTCACTATGCGATTCAAGGTAGCGGATATCGACACTATAGTGAATGAAGTTTATCCTATTTGGATGAGCAGGTATTTGGCTACTAATACTAGACATATAGAGTCTATTTCTAAGATTTAATAAGGTGTACACCACAGTAGCTATCACGGCTACTGTGGTGTATATTTTTTTTGTTTAGTTAGCAGCTAGAAATGCTTCGATGGCAGCGATGTTATCTCTGACTTCCTGTAGTTGAGTGGCTACTGTAGTCTGAAATGCACCAAAAGCTTCATTGGTAGACACGATATCGCCATTGATACCATTAAGAAGATTAGTGACGTGATCGACAGTAGTGCTAATTTGCTCAAGTGTTTCTAGTTTAGTTTCCGCACTATCCATTCGTTCATCTAAACTATTGAGTAGATCTATCTGAGCTACACTATTGGCTACTTGCTGAGCTACGATATATTGTAAACTAGACAATGCACTAGTATGATCGGTATCGTTATTGATCAAAGTGATAAGTTCACCTTCAATATGAGTAAGTGAACCATGGATAGTTTCAATAGCATTATTGTAAGTAAAACGATCTCTCTGGAATTCGATTTCACTAGCTTTACTGGCTTCTAGTTCATTGACCTGGATGACAGTATCGGACAGCTTAGTGACCTGATCAATGATGAGATTAGTCTGCTGCGCAAAGATAGTCTGTAATCTCAGGATAGCGACATTCTGCTCTTCGATGCAATTACGCATATATTGAATTTCAGATTGTACTACATCCACTAAAGCTTTGAGCTCTGGTTTTAATACTGAATGTACGACTGTTTTTATATTCGGAATGGGCAATGCACCCAAATCTGCTGATGGGGTATTAGAGCTCATGGATATATCACTCCTTAAGTAAAAATTGTAAGATATACTAGTATATCATGCTTGGTCTGTAGCGGGTATAAAATTAAAAAGAACGACCTTACTTTACACCCCCTGTAGCCTTAAGAGAGCGTATATATGAATATCACACATGCCTATATAGAAGGACTTAAGTCATTTAAGTTCTCTGAAATAGATAGTCTAGAGGTAGACCTAGTCAAACCTATAAATATAGTGATGGGTGGTAATGGTAGCGGAAAGAGTACCTTTTTGCAGATACTTTCTGCCTATCCACCACCAAGACCTGATTTCGAAAAGAACGGTAAGTTAGTGCATCACATCGAACATGAAGGTAAATCTTACATCCTCACTACTGATTTTGGTAACAGACATGGTGCACATAGTTTTAAGGTAGAAGGTAAGGAGTTGAATACCAGTGGTGTCACTGGTGTGCAACAGGAATTGGTAGAGAAGTACCTAGGTTACACTCCTAAGGTAAAAGGCTTATGTCATATGGAGTACGATATTTGTCGTATGGGACCTAGTGAGCGTAAGTCATTTTTTATCTCTATGAACCCTGTAGACTTATCTCTACTATTAGAAAAACATAAAAAGAGTCTATCTAAGATCAGAGAGTTTAAGAATAACCTAGCTATGCTCCATAATAGGAAAGTAGAAGTAGAAGCTAAACTCTTAGATAAAGATACTCTTACGGCTACTTATAGGAATAAGGAAGTATTAGTTGAACAAAGTAGATTATTGGATAAGTTGATGTATGCTTTAGAACAGCATATCGAACAACTTAACAACAAGTACAGACAGCAGATACAAGATTACAATCACAAGGTAAGAAATGGACAGAAGGTATTGCCTGCTGATGAAATCATTTCTTATTGTAAATCTCTTTATAAAGACTTACCTAATTATAGAGAAGTATCTAGGACTAATGCCGAGAACGACCGTATTAAATTCACTATGGATTTACGCAGTACCACTGAGACTATCTCTACTATTTCTAACTCAGCCAATGAGATAAAGAAAGAGATGGAGAAGTATCAGTTGCATCTTAAGAACACGATGGATAACCATAGCAGTTCTTTAGAGAAAGAGTTGAAAGAACTGAAAGAGTTGTTGACCCAATACAAGGTAAGAGATAATTTACCTGTATTCACTCCAGCTCTTCTACGAGATGCAGAAGCTTTACTACAGAGTAATTTCAAGGACTTGTGTTTACAGTTTATCGATAAGCCGGTACAGCTATGGAAGCCAGTAAAAGTACGTGCAGTCCAATCGGCCTTGGATAAGCTAAAGTACCGTATAGAGGAAGTAAAGTATAAGGCTTCCCAGGCTTTTATGCAGCTAAAAGAGACAAGAGAAGAATTATCCTCTATAGCGACAGAAGTCCCGGATGAATGCATTTTAGAGCAATGTAAGCTACGTAGAGGTTTTGTCAGTAAGAAGCAAGGCTTACTATTGAAACAAGCTACTCTAAAAGGTGAACACGACAGAGCAGCTAAATACTTAGCTAAGCGAGAAACAGCATTTGAAAAATTAGCAGCTAAGTATAATGAACAAATACCTTTCTATCGTCTATGGGAAAGTATCTCTGCGCTTAGACAACAATACAACAGCTTAGCTACTAGCTTTCAGCTATCTGAATTATTCCGTATCTTGGAAGTAAATCCATCTAGTGCTATTAGAAGGATAGAAGACGGCATCATCAATACCAAGAATCACACCCAATACACCAAGATATCGGAACGTATCGTCCTTATTCAGAAGGAACTGGAAGTGGCTACTAAATCCAATACTACTTCTGTAGAGTTCTTGACTAAGGTATTGAAGGAAAAGTCAGATAAGTTAGATAGCTTACTATCTGATTACGACCAATGTAATAACACCAAGCTCAGTCTAGTAGCTAATTTAGATAAGATAAATAGATTCGATCGTATCTTAGATAAGTTATCTACCTATGAGGATACTTATGAAAATGGTGCAGCTGCTATCTTAGCTGTGAAATCCATAGAGTATCATAATAAGCTATTGTTATCTTGCGATATGGTGAAGAAGGATATCCATCATCAGTTAGTAAAGATAGATGGTTTGTTGAAAGAGCAGGAAGGTCTGATAGCTCGATATGATGAAGAAATAGTTAAGTGGATAAATAAGATAGAGTTTGATAAATGGAAATATGAGTTGATAGAGAAAAGTCTATCACCAAATGACGGTATCCCTCATGGTTACATGGTCTCATATCTAAATAATCTTATTCACAATGCCAACTACTTCATTTCCAGAGTATTCAGCTACAGACTACATATCTGTCCTATAGACGATACCAAATCATTAGACTTCACATTCCCTATAGAAGTAGGTGATGTGACAGTAAGAGATATAGCTAAGTTGAGTAAAGGTCAACGAGAGATGGTTAATTTAGCTTGGACTTTAGCTATACTACTACAGACTAAGAAATTGGATAAATATCCTATCTTTCTAGATGAAATCGGTAGTGGTATAGATAGTTATCACACGCAGAAGTTGATAGAGTGTTTACATGATTTGGTTAGTAAGAAAGTCATTCAACAGTTATTTATTGTTAGTCACGGATCTATGGTTATTAATAGTTTCAATGATTGCGATTATATCTGTTTGCGAATAGAAAATGTATTGCTTCCTGATAGAGAAGTCAATACCTACGTTAGAATAAATAGTTGAAGTATATAGCCACAGTACCAGTGATAGGTACTGTGGCTATATATGTATTACTTAAGCTTCACTATTAGGGAAAGACCTATCTACTGCCCAAGGTACAGAGTTAGTACCGTAATCTACTCTATTCAAAAATCCATGTTCTCTAAATCAGTGATATCTGTGTATATGGGATTTTCCAGATCAGTGTGATGTAATCCTTTAAAGGCCCACTGACTTACGAATCCGATATAATTCCATATCTTATCATAGAGACGCTGCTTACATAGTTGCACCCCTGGATTGGTATCTGTAGGCTGTGGATCGACACTACTAGCAGTGGCATATACTCTAAACCCAGATTTCAATATAGCCGTACCAATAATAGTACGTTTATCCAATCTACGGAATAACCATTTAGCTACTAAAGTATCGACATCTTCCTGACTGACTTTCTTATCTTCAGTATCCAACCCAAGGTACATTTTATCAAACCTATCTTTGGGTATCCATACCCTGGAACCTTTTTCCGATGAAACAGAAAAATAACCTTCTTCTCCTTTATCGTTAACACCAGGTTCAGCTTTTATGGATATCACACCTATATACGTATGCATAGACATAGGAGATCCTCTCAACTCTAAATATAGTTAAATTACATTAGTGCGTAATGAAAATTGCCCGATATCACTTTCACATATAAGCTCGATATCTCTATCTATAGAAGACACCGTATTGGTATCGTTTTTAGTCAAGATAAATTTAGAACAAGAGTCACCTTTACATAGCCTATGGTAAGGTACCTCTTTGTCTATTTGATGAGCTAAGCTGTCCCTACATTTATCCGGTATATGAAAACTATCCTGATATCTATCTCTATCAGTTACACCGTCGATATAACCAAAATACCTACGATCGATAGTGACAAATCTACCAGATAAAGTTTCATGATATTTACCGGATAGCTTTATATTAATATCCAATACTTCAGTGTACCTATGAAGAGTGTCATATAGATACTTAGCGATATCGATACCTAAAGTAGAAGATTTACTAAATGTACCGTGTACTTTACCAGTCAAAGCATACACACATTCGGCTAAGCCTACGAAGCTTATGGATACCGTACTACCAACAGATATGTTCACTTCCCGGTGGCGAATATTCTCAGCCACAAATTGAATAGATTTCTCTATTTCAGAAGCATTGAATGTGGTATATGAAAAAGGTGCAGACAAACACATCGTTCTATCAATACGCTGTAATAACTTTAACACCAATATAGAAAGGGTGATATCCAAATTAGTGAAGAACTTATCGATACGATAATTGGACTTAATTGCTATCCTGGGCAAATTGAGATAAGCATTTATCAAATCCCCTTTATTGCTGATATAATCTTGGTCTTTGGCTATGACTTTTTCTATGATCCTAGTACGACAATTGTGGCTACATAAATAACCTAAATCAAAAGTATTACTAGTCGTTTCTAAGTCGTAGCCCAACTCACCCATATGCCCCATGTAAACAACATCTACCACTTCAGCTTTATATCGATTATAATCTTCTGTGGGCAATAACAATTCACCGATTGTTATATCTTTAACTTCCAGAAAATTATTATCTAAAGTAGGTAACACGTGTTCTGCAGTGAGATAAAAGTTATGGATAAATTTTACACCCACTCTACTGGTGAATGAGATAGATAATTTATACCAATTGTCATTATCGGCGTTGATGATAAAATATAAACATTTCACATACTTATTCGATATAGTGTCATGGATATAGATGTCATATTCCAATAGTTCGTATACTTTACTGTTAGATAGATGACAGGTATGTTCTTCTCTAACTAAGTTAGAAACAATAGGGAGTAGATCCATTGCTGGTATTGTAGGATATACCTGATCACCTATGAGCATATGTAAAGTGGTGTCACCATTAAAACAACTCATAGCAGAGATTTCACTATACGGTGTCATATATCGGTAATAGGGTAGATTGTAAACCGTATCTAGGTTCAAGTAGCGGATATACGGTTTATCGATAGAAAACTCATATAACCTAATAACTATATCATGATTATAGTCACCTATTCTGTTTATACCTTTTTTTAATTTCAGGATTAAGGTGGGGTGGTAATCGTATTTGTCTATCTCTATCAAGTCCCTCCATACCGTTAACAGTGCTATCATTATTATTCTACCTTCACCAGACATACAGGTGCCTAGATTTATAGATGGTATGAATTCTACGATAGTATCTTTATTAATTAAACTATATAAACAGAACAGTAATTTAAACATAGCCGTATGAGCTATTTCTTTAGTTCTAGTCTTGGCTTGATGTATCCATTTGTGTATCCTAGATACTTCCAATTCTCCCAATTGCAGGATAGTCTGATCGACTAAATAATCGATACCTTCATCTGTCAATATACTGGTGTAAGGTAATTCATATTTGTGAAGCGTTTTCAATACTTCATTAATAGTGATGGAATAGTTCGGGAAGTTGTCCAGTAATATACGCCTGTATTCTTCTAGAAAAGTGTATCTAGTAGAGGGCATCAGCAGGTGGTCTATTCCAGGTATACACTTTACTTTACAGCGATCATTGACTTTATGATCATTGAAGAGACCGATGATAGAATCAACGTATGAAGTTAAATCCATAGGCCGATTCTCGACACTACACCAGAACTCAGTACCCAGTACTCCATTTTTAAAATTAAATAAATTACAAGCATAGAAATTCAATTCCGATATATGAAAATCAATACCATCCATTATAGCTAAACCACCATAGTCTCTATCTATATCAACAAAGGTGGTTGGTTGATTCCTATACACTTTAGCTATTTCGTGATAATCGTGAGCGATGAGGATCTCCTCTACTATATCTATCAGTAGCTTTACATATATAGGGTTTTCTCCATAGCGTATAGTCGCTCGATTCCTTGCTTCTTCTGCTATCTCTTTAGCTATGGACTTGGAAACAAGTATGTCTGGGTATCCTAATACCACTAATGAGTTTATCATTTTCTTTATATCAAATGGGACGATGGCCCCATCGTATTGTATCACTTTCAATTCCATATCTAAAATCCTTGTTAATTCGAATTACCCGTGAGTAAAGCTTTTCCACACGTATAAAATGGTACACCTACCAAGCTCTCTAAGTTTGTATAAATTATTACGCATCCCCATCTCTATTATAGCAGAGATACTGGACCCGTCGTTTAGTAAACTTCAAAACATAAACGGACATAAATCATGCCCACATTAGCTACGGATGTAGTAAAGCACGTCAGGCTAGATAGGCGATTATATCGATATGGTGTATATGGTGAAATCACCCCTATCTTATCGGTCACTACGTTAACTAATCCTTCCCTATCTTTAAAGTATCACCTACCACCTTACACCAGACCTTTTAGTAAAGTTAAGTTAGCCATTGGTGATGAACTCTCTATAGCTTCCAACTATAGTGGTACTGTTTCCACCATCGAAGTGAAAAATAGGGTATCGGATAATGAAACCGACTTATACCCTAGTGTATGCCCAGTATGTGGTACTCCATTGATTTATAGTCACCCTAAGTATTTCTCTGATATCTTCAGACACAATACCTTAGGTGTTTATGGTGGAGTCTGCTTATCGAGAGATTGTAAAGCGCAGGTATACACTACCTTGTCTGCTTTCTCAGCAATTTTCCAGATGTATTTCAATAATACTCATTATCGTATTTATAGTCATTTGCTAGCCACTGGTGTACTTTCCTCTATCGCTGATTTGATTTATATCGATGTCGATACTATTCTCAAATTAGAGAACATCATGATCACTAGAGAAAATGCTGCTGAGTTTATGAGCTTTATAAATAGTCATAAGAAGCATGCTACTTTATTGAATATCTTGATAGGATTTAAGATACCAAATGTCAGTAGGTCTTTCATAGAGACTTTGGGTGCTATGACTGATCATAATGAATTCCTAGATACGATAGATAAGAACAAACTTTCTTCTATCTATGATGAGAAGAATGAACTGACTGAAGTGCATCGTGAACGGGTATCTGCTTTCTTTGATATGTCTAACAATAGAGAGATCTTAGAAAAGTTAGTGAAATGGTCTATAGCGTAATCAAAGATATACAACACTGTATTCCAATGTAATTTTAAGTATATATTACAAAGGTGATATAGTGTTGTATATCTAGTCCTAAGGATACTTTGTAGCTGCAGCGTACAACTATCCTTATCACCCACACCCATTCCTCCGGAGGAAAAACAAATGGCTATTGCAGTGAACCAGGAAATGAGAAAGGCAGCCCAGGCATTCTTTAACGAGAATGCCAAGAAGGACGAAAAGCAGAACCTGTATTCGGTAAACCAGTCTGCTTATGTGAAGTTCCTCAAGCAGCAGGGATTGACTGAAGACGTGCAGAAGCGCTTCACCGAAGTAAAGGCTGCCATGACTGCCGGTGGTATTGACTTCATTCAGGAAAAGCTTCCTGAAGTAGTCGCCGCTGCCAAGAAGGCTGGCGAGAACCCGAAGCAGCAGAAGGTCATCCTGAAGACAGCTACCCCGACAGGTAAGACTGTCATCACTGGCCACGCTCATCGTCGCTACCCCCAGCCGCGCGATCCCGGTACCTACACTGAAGTGTATGGTGTAGTTGAACTGAAGGTCACCGAGACCAGACTGATCGACGATGCTCAGATCGACGCACTTGCTGAAGCAGTACGCGCTGTCATGTAATACGTTCTATATATAGCAGTCAGCTATATCACTACCAGAGGATACCTAACCGGTATCCTCTGGTAGTATTTACTTTTTAGTCGAATCAATGATGGCATGGGCCTAAAATAAAAACATAAACCAATTTAGGAGTTTTATCATGAACAAGAACATCTTCTCCGTCCGTCGTGCCTCTTTTGTCCCCACCACCGAAGTCACTGAAGTAGCTGCAGCTGCACCCAAGAAAGGTAAGAACTTTGGTGAAGTATTCTCCAAGATCATCGGGCAGGCAAAGCACTTTCTCCATCAGTCCGATCAGCAGCTGATCAGTAAGGATACGCCGGTACAGAATGACTATACCGGTGACATCATCCGTCTCTGTGGAATGAATGACTTCAGTGCTGACTTTATCGCAGCAGATCTGCTGATCATCGAAGATTGCGGTGTAGTTGATCTGAAGAAGGTCAAGGCCAAGGTCGTCTTCATCCATAACGTCGAAAGACTGTACATCGGCGACTGCCGTGCCACCAACATCGGTGGTATGGCTATCGGTACCATCGGCTTCGGTAACCTTCGGGTATTTGAATTGGCAGCTATTCAGTCCATGGTCACTCTGGTGGTCGAAGACATCCTTTCGGCTGAAGCCTGTTACTTCGCTTCTAATATCGTCCAGTTGAATGAGAGTGCTGTCGATGTCCAGAAGATGATGCTCTGGGGTCACAAGATGCTCAACTACAAGGGCAAGGAACTGAAGTACACCACCAAGGATCAGCAGCGCCACGAAGAAGCTGCCATGGTGGATGTTGAAAAGCTGAGCCAGGATATCGAATCCCTGCTCGGTGTGGAAGGTTTCTTCGATACCGTGGAGAACAAGGAGTTCTCACTCACTGAAGAACAGGTCGGTGTTATGGCTGCTTTCGGTATGGCCCGTAACATCGTAGACTTCTTCTATGGTGGTCCCAAGAAAATGGCCGAGTCTTCTATCGCCACCGGTATGGCGGTGTCTGTCGCTTGCGATATGATCAAGAAGCCTGAAGAAAAGATCGCACTCAGCGATGAAGAAAAGTGTGTTCATATCCTCTCCACTATCGAGAAGCTGGATATGGCCGTGCCGATGATGGAAGTATCCGCAGATATGCTGCATACTCCAGCACCGGCAGCTGCTCCTGAAGCTGCAGCAGCTCCTGTGGTCGGTACTGGTAGTAAGGCCACCAAGATCGGTGCTGGTACGGAAAAGAAGCAGTAATACAGAGACTATAATTGGTGCTATAGCAGTACTCCTATTACAGGAGTACTGCTATAGTGCCTATGTCGTGTATACATATTTTTTATAAACTAGCCAAAATCATAGGAATCTGTTTCGAGAAAGTATAACCTACACCGATAGCATCTGCTTCATGTTCCACCATGGACTTAGCATCTACTGTAATTTCTGGATTATTTAAAATAGCTTCCTGAATAGATAATTTGTTAGCAGTACCACTATTAGTGACGATACGTTTAACATGACAAGGGGCTAACTTATAGAAAGGCATATGGTATTTCTTTCTACATAGGTTACTCATCACAAATAAACATAAAGTCAAAGCAGCATGTGCATTAGCGAATTTAGCATTCATGAATGCATCTTCACTAACTACGAAGTTAGGTTTCCATACAGCCATCAATTCATCGAATTTAACAGCTAGATAATCTAAGGCTATCAATTGTTGTGTATACTTAAGACAATCCTCTTTGTCCTTCTTAGCTAATTTGATAGGCGTTATCATACCAAACTTATGTACAACGAATGTATTGTTAGGTATATTGAAGGTGGACATAGCCCAACCAGTAACTGTTGTACCTGGATCTATAGATAGTATCTTCACTATCTTAGAGTCAGGGTTGATGTTATTCACGTAGACATTATCGCCATTCTTCATATATACCTCTGATGCACTTTTATCTAGTTTGAAAGTTTAGGGTACTGAGATGTAGTAAACGTACCGGTGTAATAGTCCCTACATATATGGTCGTATGTATTACAGTCTACTACATCTCTCACCTTTATACTTACTTAGATAATACTAGAGGTATATCTAGTAATTCTAATGGATCTATATCTGCTATCAATGGATCGCTTTTCTGTTTAAGAAGAATAGTGACATATTGATCGAATAACTCACCCATCTTGGTGTAATTAGGTAACCCGAAGTAATTACTACAAAGAGGTACTGCATTTTCTAAAGGAGAAGGTAATTCACTGAAGAATCCTTCTGTGGCAGATCTAGGCATACCTTCTATAGTGAGTGCTGTGCTTAACTTAGTCTCTTTAGAGATATTAAACGTAGCGGTGATACTTGGATACTCTGCGGTGACATCTAAGTCATTCACGCTCATGACTACTTGAGTCTCTATACCTGGGGCTTCTTTCAGTATCTTACTACCGATGTTTTTAGCTCTAGCGGGGGATAGTACTGCACCACCTAATTTAGGGATATCCTTATCAAAAGGAGTGAGCATATCCTTACCTACACTAGCGATTACTCGTCCTTTACCTAAAGCATAGATAAAAGTACTGTTCTTGCCCATAGCAGTCTGTTTGTTGAAATCGTTCAACATAGATACACCACTAAGAGATAATAACTGACTATAGTCGTGATTCTTCCATTCCATAAGTTGCATCAATACACAGTCATTGATGTTGTAAGCTATATAAGGTAAGAATCTATAGTTCTGTTCATACCAGTGGTTAGTGATTCTACCTAACTTTAGCTTACCTTTACCTACTTCTTCATTAGATACTGCATCTAGACTATAACTGGACTTACGACCACTAGTCTTACGTATCCTAGCGTAAAGACACATAGCATCCACGAATTGACTATGTCCAGGTATTTCACACCAATCCCATCTGTCGGTGATATGCTGAAGATCTTTAGTCTTGTCATCATTATATCTAACAAAACGTAGATTCACGGGTACATCAGGATGAGGCATGACTGTTTCTGGTAATACATCATTCTTCAGTAATCTATACATCATGTGGGGAATATCGTGACGCATATTCCAGATACCGATAAAGTCAGTCTTCTTTTCATGGATATGTTTGAATATCCATTTGATCATATCTACTTCATTGGTATGTATGGCAAAAGTCAATTTAAACTTATGCTCAGATAACAAAGGTCCTACTGTTTCTTTAATAGCAGCTAAAGCATCTTCTCTAGTAGCTTTTACTTTAGTGCCTTTATCCCTATCGTGGATATACATGTAATCGTCTAATACCGTAGTAAAGATTTCATTTTCATGTATAAAGGTAATAGCATTGATACGACCATCACCACGTACTTCGTTCTCGATGTCCAGACAACCTACTGTGTATTTGAAAGGTATACCACCTAAGTCTTCTATTTGTTTCTGATATCTATATCTAGTGAACACACCAGCTTCGATATCAGCAGCATATACAAATGGACTACTACAAAGATTACGTAGTCTGGGTTCATAACTACTATATCTACCATCTAAGGCACTCTGAGCTGTCTGGCATACTTTACTATCCGGTACGTTGTATCTATCCAGATTAGTAAGATATTCAAATTCCTTTTTAAACTGATGATTTCTACATCCAGGCTTAGTGACCCACACAGGTCTAACTGGATCATTTATAAACTTTAAGTTATCTCTATAAGTGACATTACCTTCTGCATCCTTCTGGTAAATCTTTTCTTTTACCATTAAGGTATTGATCTTAGCTTCTTTATCTACGATATGTAAACTATGCACCCAGCCAGGTACGGATTGGACTATTTCACTCATACATATACTCCTCTATTTAAGGTGGGGTAAAGTATCGTCGTTGGATCTAAAAATAGATATATATTACATAAGTAGTAAAGTATTTAAACCAACATATAGATCCTAATAAAAGGAGAGTAGTCATGAGTAGCGATGTGGTATTTAAGAAGACAAAACAGAGTAAATTAGTTTATACAGAGAAAGGTGAGTTTGGTAAACCTTTCATTTCGATTATTATAGCTAAAGGCGATGATAAACACACAGATGATATCAAATGGTCTTTTCCTTTAGGGGAAATTAAAGATAACTATACCACAATGAAAGCACATTTCAATTCATGGTTCTACGATGAATATAACGGTGTTCAGTTCTATGTCGATACAGATCACAAGCAATATATGATCGAGCACGGTGACGACCATTTTGACAGTGATTATCTGTGGAATAAATTGTTCGTGGAAAATAAAAAGATACATGACACAATTGTTAAATACGAACATCCACTATTTGATGTCATGAGTGGTGAAGACTTTATGCTCGAAACAGACATCGATAGAACCAAGAGAGTATTGTTTAGAAAAATGGATGATGGATCTAGACATTTCTTATTGCAGATGCATGCAGATAAGTATGTGTTTCATCGATATAACATCCATACTCTTGGAGATACTCGATACGGTACCGATATATCGAAGGGATTTTTTAAATGGTTCAACCATATGAGAGAAAAGGCATGGTTCTCAATGGATCATCTTAATGACTTCATTGATGTGGTAGAGCGTAATTGGAAGTTACCTTTTACTTCTATTCGTTAATAATAAATAGTACACCAGTAGCTATTATAGCTACTGGTGTATATAGGAGGCGATACATGGGTATGGTCGATAGAGCATTTATGGATAAGTACGATAGATTAGTCGAATACATTGAAAAGGATAAATGTACTAGACATGGTTTATTGGAAAAGACTAAAACAGCAATGAAACTTATCATCTTAACTATCCAATGTAAAGGTAATGATGTCCTCATTCGTGACATCGTAAAGGACAGCTGTATAGAGACCCAGCGGGTACAAAAGATCCTCTATACACTACTGGAATATGACGTCGTTTCTAAGAAAGAAATGTCGAATGTAGCCAGTAAGAAGAAACCCATTTATGGGTACACTGTCAATTTGAACCATCCGATTCTAAAGGAGAGTTAAACTTATGTCCACATGGAAACATGTGATTAATACGATTGTCATTTTGATTACTTTTAGTTTGTTTGGTTATGTGTCTTTTTTCGATATACCCGATCAGATATACCCATGGGTATATCTGATCTGTGGCTTTATGATAGGTATAGTGACCAATATAATCACTAATTACTTTCGCAATAAGAAAGTAAAATAGTAATATTTACATAGGAGATAATAGATGGATGAACTCTCAACAAAATTAGAGAGAGATTTAGAATCCTGTAATGAAATTGAAAAAGAGCTTACGTGTAATATATTGAATTTCATTACATGGGATCATCCGGAAGCTGCTAGATACACTGACATGCGTAACAGTATGGAGTTACCTAAAGCATTATTCTCGCGTTTAGTAGACATGCTTCGTAGTCATGGGTGGATAACCACCACTACTGGAACAGGAATATATGAAGGTGTATTGTGTCTGGCAGCTACTTCCAAGTTACTGGAACTCAATGAAATACTTAGGGGTAAAAAGGATAACGGTAATTCCGTTATACAAAAAGGAGAAATCATGAATGCTACGAATACTAGTGAATTTACTATTTCTATAGTAAAAGATCTAAAGAAACTCTTTCCTTTTTCCACATCTACCGTGTTAGATAGATATTATTCTGTAACTGAATCTCTTTTCCGGAACTATCCTAAACCTATATCCAAGAAAGAAATGTGTGACTTGAAAAAATCAGATATGAATAAAGTCACATATTGTATCATTGAATTGATAAAGATTGGTTATGTGGAACGGGTTACTGTTTCTGGTAAATACATAGCGGGTAATACAAGAATAAGGTATGTGGCTACTGAAAAGTTATTGGAGTTGTATAAATCACATGGAGCAGTAGTGCCTGATAATACTACGGTAGAGGAATCCGAGATGAACGATGAACTCCGTGTAAAAGAACAACTTCTAAAGGAATTCCCTAGCTGCACCACAGCTGTATTCGATGCGGTCAAGTCAGTTATCGAATTTATTTACCTGACATTTCCGAAAACGATAACTACGAGGGATATAAGAACATCTAACTTGGTCAAATACGGTTCCGAGAACTATGTATTGGGTCTGTTATGCGATCGTGGTTATCTGCTTCGTGAAGGATATGACCCCTCCAAGAATAGAAATGACAAGGTAATATATAGTGCTTCTCCGAAATTGATAGGTTTGTATGAACCTATATCGGCTGTCAAACCAATAAACCAATCCACTATCGAAAAAGGAGATAATGAAATGTCTGTTAGTGTAATAAAACCAGTCGACGCACCCTCTCCAACTTACAAGGTGAGTGATACTGTACAGGTAAACAAATCTGTTGTCACTGATGAAAAGCCAAAAGTGACTCTGGATAGTATCGATGAAAAGCTCAATACCATCTTGTCCCGTATGGATAAGATGGATGAGCGTATAAATGAAATCTCCAATAATGTATCTTGTGTGTCTAAGTCCATTAATATCGTTAACAGTAATAGTACCAGTACGATAGAATCATTGGCTTCAGTCAGATCATGCCAGAATGCCAATGCAAATCAAGTCAATGGACTTCGTACGGACTTCCGTCAGTTGTGGGAAAAGTTGTCTGCTGTGGATACCAAAATGAATGCTTTCGATAACAGACTTCTGTATATCGATAAGCATACAGAAAAGATCGATACCATCATGGATTCTATGACGGAATTGGTCGAAAAGGTAGACAACCTGGAAAATGTAGAAGAAGTACCAGCACCCAAGCAGGTATATATGAGGCAGCCTTCTCAAGGTGGTGAAGTATTCGACTCTAAGTTCTCCTATATCTACACCCAGCTTTCTTCTATCAATACGCAGATGAAGGTATTGGTAGATGGTGTAGAACAGCTCAAGGAACAGAGAGTCGTAAAAGATCCCATCGGTAAAGAAGAAGTATCCGATCAAGAGGATGACGGTGAAGATTTCACTGAGCAATTCTTGAAGAACTTACTTTCACCTTGGCCCACTGATGGTACCAAGATGGATTCTCCTTTTAAACAAAAGGTACAGCAGGTGCCTTTTACATTTCCACATATGGAATCTTTCAACAACAAAACGAAAGATATCAGACAGTTGGCTTACGACGAAGTAAGAGATAACATTCTACAGGTCGTGCACAACTTCCGTAGGACCGGATTGGAAGAAGTTAAGGTTGGTATTTTCATCTCACCCAGTTATCTCATACAGACACCTTTGGAGAAATCTAAAGGTCATTTCAATGTACTAGGTGTAGAAGTAGACACTCTGTCTGTGGTGAAAATGGATATCCCCAAGAATTCCATTATTTGGGATAATCCTCTGTTGGATGTGATGGCTACTATTAAGAAGACTTTTCCTGTATCCGATTCCACTATGGGACAGAACCACACAAGTGTATCCGATATCGTAGTGGAGTATATGGCATACGGGGATGCTCCTATGTGTGCTATCACGTTTAAGCTCAACAAAATGTAATCATTTATCTATCCACCAGCTACAGTGATTTGTAGCTGGTGGGTATTTGTGAGGTGCTATATGAGCGGTATCAAGATCCTTATCGATACGGATGAGATCGCTAGGGATATACACAGCTATGCAAAAGCGCAAAGTGATCGTAGAGCTAAGATGATAGCAGATAGTGTTATCGCAGATCACTTCAGGGGTTTTGGGACATATAAGAATGCTACGTGCGGCTTCGGGTATGGGGCTATCAGAGAGCTGATCGATGATATGTTGCTCAAGCCTGAATTTAAAGCAAGGATCGAAAGAAAAGCCGAAGCTATCTTCGAAGAATACTTTGAGAAGGCATTACATGAAGCAGCTGAAAGAGCAGCTAGGAAAGCAGCTTATATGACTATCCAGAAGCAGTTGGATAAGAAAACGGAACATCTATGAGTAAGAAAGACATCGAGATAATGGTAAGATACCATCACCAAGCAATTGCTGACGCAAAAACAGATTTGTATAAGGAATTGTGGGAAATAGCGGAAATGTATGCGGTACGACCATTGTTCGAGGTTATGTCACAAGGATTGGGTAAAGAGTTCTTTACTTCAGAAGTTCGAACTGAACTCGATCATTTCTTCGGTACTGATTCTGTCAAAAGATGGAGTCAGCTAGCGAAGTACTTTCGGAATGAATTAAGTTCCCTGGAGTCTTCAGAAATAGAAGAGATCATGTTGGGTTACATGGTAACTTGTCGTAATATGTCACACAATGAAGCGATGATCTATCTGGAGAAGATCCTTGTCGAATATTTCAGTGGTTTTCGAAATCTAACACACGAAGAGGCCAAAATCCTTCTCAAGAACACACGGAAGTGATATCTGTACCATTCGATAACATTAAAATAAAGCATATCAAGGGAGTACATCACCTATGCCTAGAACTACACTGTACGATCACATAAAAGCGGATTCTACGGTAAATATAAATGACTGTATCGACGAAGAAGATTATTATGACCAAGTAGAAGATATGGCTGATGATACGCCAGTGTATCTTTTTGATAAACACGTATCCGAAGTAGTAGATGATCTCAATACCGAAATGGGTGTGGAGAGATTGGTTGTGGTGGAAACATCAGGTGGTGATGTGGAATGTATCAACATCATGGATGATGATTTCAATCCTGTTCTCTGTATCGTACCCAATCGTGGTGAATTGGAACTCTGTACTGCGCAAGGTATTGATCTCGAAGAAGATGCAGAAGATATCAAACGCTTAGTGGGTGATATTTCCACACTGATGAATGATGATGTGGAAGCTGCCTTGGCTCATCTAGCTAAGCAAGCTAAAAATTATAAGATCAGATAAGATATCTACAGTACCAGTAGCTCATGCTACTGGTACCGTAGTCTCTATATAGCTGATCAATTTTTTTCACGTATATATAACTTAAGTGAAGTAAACCAATTAAATCATGTAAAGGAGCTGCATATGTTAGGGATTTCTTTGGAAGTCGCCATTGATGATGGCGCATTAGCAGCTCTTGAGCTGCACAGTCGTATCCATCATTGGGTGGTATCGACCGATCGTGGTGAGGTAGTCATCAGAACCAATCGTGCTGGTTTTGACGACGAAGTTACCGTATGTGTATACTGCGGTAATGATGAACCACGGATCAAGTGTTTTAAGTTCAGTAATGCCACTGAATCATTCTTGTTCCATAAGCAGTTCAAGAATGGTCTTATCGTGGCTAATTAATATTTCATCAACTTTCAAATAAGGAGATTTGTCATGAGCATTATTAGAAATATCGACGTGGCTGAGAATTATATTTCTACCATCGTTGAAAGTGATCTCGATGGTAGGGATGTGCCGCTCGCGCATCTGGTCGTCATGAACGTAAACCAGATTCGTAAGTTTGATGAGCTGTCGGGTACCCCGAAGCAGCTCAGAGAATGGTTCGGTCTCCCTGAAGACCGTGAACACTCTCTGTATTTGATGGTTGGTGCGTTCTCTAGGCCACACCGTGTGGCAGGGAACACCGACTGGTCGAACCACGGTGCCCCTCAGAAGGCAGTGGCTACCAAGGTGACCCAAGGCGACTTCCGTCCTGAGTTGTTCCCTTCCTATCTTCCGGCTATCTGGATGGAAGGACTCGTGGAAGGTGACATTCTTGTCATCAACAAGGCCTTGGCTTTCAAGGTCTCTCACTTCAACATCTGATCCATAGATAGACACCTTACTATTACAGTAAGGTGTCTATCTTTTTTGTACCCTTCTGTTATAATTGGAAGGATGAAATCTATAGGGACTATTACCTATGTATAAATCGAGTAGTAGGTACTATTCGTATAAAGGTTTATCTTTCTAATCGTGTAGCGAAATGCGATACCCTACCGAATATAACTCGGTAGGGTATCTGGTTTCAATAGGAGGGTACCAGTATGACTGATATTAAGTGGATCACTGATCCTATGGACGTGATGGAAGCTATGCTAAAAAGCAACTTCTGGTGTTACCGCACCGATGAAGAATTAGCTACCTTGTACGAACGAGTGACTAAGATCGCCGAAGAGTACAAATCACACCACACAGAAGATACAGAGATCTAAAACCAAACCCCTATCTCTACTACAAAATAGTAGAGATAGGTAATGATAGATACCGTATTACCCTTCTGTCAGATTAGAAGGATGAAATCTATAGGTACTATACCTATTTTAAAATCGGATAGCTGTGCTTTCCGTTAAAGGTTTATCTTTTTAATCATATAGAGAAACGATACCCCTACCACACTGACATGGTAGGGGTATCTAGTTTCGACAGGAATAGGGTATTGTTATGAGTAATATTGAATGGATCGAAGATCCTATGGAAGCTAGTATGGCGGCACTGAAGAGTAACTTCATGTGTTACCGCACCGACGAGGAACTCCAGGTGCTCCATCAGAAGATGGAAGCTATACTAGCGGCACCCATGGAAGAGATGATGAGTATCGAGCTCACCCCTCTTAATATCGATTGAGTATTCATCATCCCTGTCTCCACTACACCATAGTGGAGACAGGGTACTTTAATACATCGACTATTTAATTTTTTGTATAAAGAGATAGAGGTAGGGTACCGAAGTACCCTACCTCTAGTATAAAGCAGATATTACCAGGTCTTGTTACCAGGAGCAGCCAGAGCGGACGTATCCGGGAGCTTGCTCGTGATGTTCGGGATGTCCAGACCGGAAGTACCACGAGGATCAACGAGCTGGAACAGATCGATGACCTTAGCGATATTACGGACTTCCATGATCAGACCAATGGGGTTAGTCATCAGCGGCATTTCACGAGCATTCGCAAACACACGCTTATTGACACCATTGGCGATCTGCGGGTTGTAATGGGCCAGGTAAGTACCGTAATCCCAGTTATGACCAGCATTCAGGACGGATTCAGGATCATTCGCACGGAAAGGAATGATGATGATCTTGTCACGCAGGTAGTCGAAAGTAGTCGTCACACATTCCAGTACAACACCGGAAGGCAGGACACGACGGTATTCGACGGTATCCGTATCAGAAGCATCCTGAGCAGCAGCCTGGAGATGATTGTGGATGTGCGGGACATTCAACAGGTTTTCCAGGATGATGTTCGAGGTGACCAGCTTGTACACAGGCTTCTCACCGGCATTCAGCTGAGTCTTGTAGTAGCTATTCTGATGAAGCAGGGAGAGGATGTTGATCAGCTGCAGTTCAACATACTGGCGGATATCGCCGAGGATGTCGGAGCTACGGATGGTGTCAACTTCTTCCAGATCGATAGCGCCCAGGTACACAGTAGGACGAACCTGCTGAGAAGCAACATAATCAAAGCCGAGCTTGTACAGATCTTCACGGAAGTTAGGATCGGCATTCTCTTCACGACCACGATCATAGACATCCATCATGGTCTTCATGATCATATCGATAGCACGATGATCCTGACCAAGAGAGATAGCTTCGGTCACGTTAGCCATGATGTATTCGGGCAGAGACTCGTTCATCGCATAGTCGACGATGAAGTTACGACCGACAGGGATTTCCCAATCCATCGTACGGTAATGCGAACGGATAGCCACATTCGACTTACGCAGGTTCTCTTCACTGTACTTGGCATCCAGAGCAAAACCGACCATGGTAGCTTCCAGGCCAGTCAGAGCAGTGGTAACGGCAGCAGCAGGAGCTGCACCAGTAGCGCTGTAAGGACGAACAAACAGAGTAGCGGAAGAAGCAACGTCGTGCCACTTCAGGTTGATCGTAGGAGCGATGTTGACTTCGATCTCGATACAATCGGAAGGAGTCAGACCGGCCAGGATCACACTGTCAGCGCCAGCGGTGGTCTTCTTAGTTTCATTGAACTTGAAGAACTGGTTGAAGATCGTAGCACGATCAGCGGAATCCAGGGTATTAGCCTGCATCTGCAAACGAGCCTTGGAGAACGAACGGGTAACCAATTCGAATTCTTCTACGACAGTGTCGGGTCCGATGACCTTAGACAGCTGTACATAGACCTTGTCCAGGATAACGCCATCGGCGATGATGTCGGTGTAGTCAGTGTGGTTGTTACCGATCTGACCAGCTACGCGGCTGAGGTCCATGACGTTGGTCTTGCAGTTAGGCTTCAGAACGCCATCACGCAGGACGGTATCAGCGGTATCATTTGCCTTCAGGACAACGATAGGACGCAGAGTGTTGGAGACGACCTTGGGATCAGCATACAGGTTGATGAAAGGTACACGATGGACCTTACCGTTACGGACTGCAGCGGACTGATCCATGGACTTCATCAGGTCATACACTTCAGCGTAAGGAATGACGTACTTGATGATCGTAGAAGGAGAGGTACGACGATGCATGATGCGATCGAGGATACCACGATGGAACTTCAACAGGGTCACTGCCATGGAGACACGGATGTCGGGCAGGACACGGTCAATCTCAGCACCGAAAGCTTCGTTACCAGCTGCCTGGTTCAGGAACTCACCATGCAGGGAAGAAGGCAGCATTTCACGCAGGTCGACCAGACGCATGGACTTACCAGCGACGGAGTCAGCAGCGTTGGAGAAATGTTTGTCGCGATACAGAGACATGTTCTCGTTGGCAGCAGTCATCTTGACCAGCAGCTGACCAATAGCCATGACTGCATTCTTCTGGTCCTGAGCACGCACGCCACAAGCTTTGCAGAGGTCGGCGATCTTGGACACACCGATGTTGTTCACGACATTCACTGAAGGATTCAGCGACTCGTTGCCCACACCAGTGGTGAAAAGGTTATCTGCGACCGGAGTGCCTTTACCATAAAGAGTATTGTCATTGATAAAACGACAAACTTCACGGAAAGTTTTACCGATAAGGGACTTGTCCTGAGCGGACAGGTTATCCGTCCAATGAACGGCTGCTCCCTGATTCTGGGGCATGAAAGATTCCGTCGCGACTGTCAGGGCATCGAACATGCTCTCAGCTGTGGGATTTGCATTGGCATCAAACATCATAGTGGTGTACTCCACAAATTAAATTGCTTAAAATACGGTTAAAAATAAAGTGAACTAAATCAAATCACTATTTGAGTAGCTCATCACCTTTGACATTTTTGATATCCATCAACTGAAATGACAGTCGGGATAGAAAATCCTTAATAGAAGCTACAGAAAGAAGATTAATCCAGTAAGTCACCCAACGCTTCATAATGGTTAATTCGGCGGTAGTAAGTGATCTAGGTGGATTACTAATGACTGTCAGCATACGCTGAAGAACTAACCTACGATAGAGATAGTCGGAAAGACCTTCTGTCGGTTTGGCTAGTTCGATTAACTGACGAAGTGGATCTCGTTTGAGCGGTGTATCTGCGCTATCACCTAAAGGTAAATCAGTGCTACCAAGACCACCTTGATCTTGATCTTCACCCAAACTACTATCTAAATCACCAGAGTCATCCATATCCATATCTTCTTCTATAGGCTCATCATTGGATGTATCGATATCCCCGTCCTCAGATGCTATAGCCTCCATCCCAGCAGATAGTTTATATTCCATGTACTGGGAAAATTCACTTTGCTTGAAAGCATTAGCTTCCATAGCTGTAATTTCAGATGCTGGCTTATAAAAATAGTCAATTAGTTGCCTATTGAATAAGCCGTCACATTTAGATAAAAACACAGCAAACACTTTCATGTCTGCAGGATTCGCTATACGATGTTGTTCGTATAACTTACGTAACATGTTTAGGAATATTCCTACGCCACTTACTCTCGTATCCATTTTACAAGATTTAGGTTTACGCTTAGCTGGATTCATTACTATATCGTAACAAACATCTGAAATACCCCTAACATAAAGACTGGGTGCTTTCATATGATATTTACCAGGTTCAACAGTAAACATAGAGAATAAGCCAATAAGTTTATCGATATCCCAATCCGTCATATTCATATTGGTAAGGAGGTTACAAAGTAATTCCTCATGATTATGGCTATTATAACGGAAGATAGGAATCTGTCCAGTAAAAGCATAATCACCAAATGAGATACGTCTAAACTGGATACGGATACCTGTTTCGGGAGCACTGAGTACATCACTCACTGGACGATGGTATTTTTCTAATGTAGGTACTAACAGTACTGCATTAGGTAATACTTCTCCATACTCTTCTGAAACAGGATGTCCACAGCCTAACTGATGAAAGTAAGGAAGATAAGCTTCAGCTGGGAATGTAGGTTCCCAAAGTTTACTTTCTGTAGGCATGGATAAAAGGTTATGGTAAGTAGCATAATTACCATGAGGGAAGTTATGGATAGCATCGATAGCGGTACCATAAACTTCTGATAGATTGTAATTACTCTGTGCCACTTTAGGTAAGGAATTTACCATTTCTTGAACTTCTGAAAAGTAATCTTCTAAACAAGCTGTAATATTACGTACAGTGTGTTTAATGTAATGAGCATATACTACCTGTTCAAATACTGCTCTAGCTCTGTCCACTGGAGATAGCATTGGGAGTATCAGTTCGCTACATCTAGAATTCTCAGTATACGCATACCGTACTAATAGTCCACCCATGCGCAGCCACCTCCATATAGATATATAATTTAATTATTTTACCGTAGTCCCTATATAAATAGACACAATATATTCACTCGAATAAGCTTTTACGATCTATGTCGTATAGTATGCTAATCAGACTCATGAAAATACAAGAGATACGGTAATTCCATATATCTATCTAAAAGGAAATATAAGCTATGTTTCTAACTACCGATATGTTCGTCGATGCTATTATGTTGATAGTCCATAGTCCTAGTGCTATCACTAAAGCCATGGTGAAAGATCTAGTAGCTATATGTGAAGAGGAACTCCATGCTGGTACTCCCATGCAAGAACCTTTAATTCGTTTTTATATAGCTCTACTGAAAGAGTTGTTATATATCGATATCAAACTACTGGATAGTGAATTGGAACTTAAGACTATTTTACTTAAGTTTCGTACTAATCCTGCAGTATTGGCCAATGTCGATGTATATGAAGGTTTACAGTCTATCTTCTCCAGTAAAGAGAGATTGAGTGAATCTCGTATCAATGAACTAATGGCTAATGTACGTAACAACGTACTGTGGTATAATAGTAGTAGAAACGTCAAGAAGATGTTTGGTAAGTTGAACAACTTTACTAATACTACTGATAAAGGTAAGAAGGATGAGTTACTTAGTGATCTACAGCAGCTCACTAATGAATTAAATCAGGTATTCTCTAGTTCATCTTGTTCTTATAATAAACCTGTAGATAAGATCGACTTCTCTGATAAACTAGCTATTAGACAAGCATTGAAATCCTATCAGACTAGAAAGGTAAACAATATCTTTAAACTAGGCTTACAAGGTATGAACAGATTGTTTGGACATAACCTTGGATATAGCTTAGGTGAATCTGTAGTGTTTAATGCATTATCTCACCATTTCAAATCCTCTATGTTGATGAACATAGCTAGATGGACTATTCAGTATAATACTCCTATGGATATAGGTGATGGTATCCCTACTATTCTATTCATTAGTTTGGAAAATGAAACTGCTGAGAATATGATGACTTTGTACACTGATGCATATGTTGCTATATCTCAGACTAGCGCTGAAGGTAAGTCAGATGAAGAGATCATCGACTTTATTCATGAGTTCTTCAATATGAATGGATGGAAGTTGATCATCGAACGTAGATTAGGTCAGGCTTTCGGTGCAGATGAACTACAGGCTCTGTTTAAGGAATACAAGGCTGCTGGTCACAAGATCCTTTGTACGATCATCGACTATATGAACATGATGAAGAAGAAAGATGTGAATGGTATGGGTAATCATCTCCAGTTGAGAGAACTCTATACCAATACTGTAAACTTTCTGAAACATGAGAATAGTGCTTTGTTTACTGCACATCAGTTGAATCGTGATGCAGCTAAGATAGCAGCTAGCGGTGTAACTAATATCGTAGAGAAATTTGGTATTGGTTATCTAGCCGATGGTATGGACCCACAGCGTGAAGTGGACGTAGTTATCTTTTTACACATCGAAAAGAATAACTTTGGTATACCTTATCTGACAGCTAGAATAGATAAACACCGTTACGTCAATGATACACCTGAAGCGTGGAAACGTACTGCTTATAGGTTTGGTCCATTTGGTATCCAGGATGATGTAGCTGGTAGGGATATGAGTGTAAAGGATATCTATGCTGATGTCTATGTACCTGAACAAGGTCCTCTATTGAATGAGAAAGATATCCCTAAGGAAAATATACCTCCTCTCGATGTAGGTGAGACTGTATCCTTTGGTGATGAAGAAGTAGCATAAAGCTAGATGTTACCTTTCATATATACTGGATAGGTATCTGACATGAGTAAAGGTAAATCTAATTTTTTATTAAAGATATGGAGGAAGTGGACGACTCCTCCAGCTAAACCACCAACTACTAACTTACCCAAATGTAATTGGGATGGTGAAACTATGTCTAGAACTATATATCACGAAGAGATAGATCCAGAATGTAAGAAGTGGTTACGTCTCTATATACGGACTGGTACTTCTCGTAGATCAGGTAGATTACATAGATTAGCTAGATCTAAGGTAGCTCATCTCTTTACTCCTGAACAATTAGAAGAGCATGGTATCGCTTTTGATATGCGCTTAGATCAGGGTGGTAGAGATATGTGGCGTGAGATCATAGGTAAGCACTTACGTAACAATGGTATCGTAATCGATTTAGAATAAACAGATAAATATATACTACCGTAGTACCTAAATGGTACTACGGTAGTATATATAACTTATAAACTATACTTCGCTATTAGGAAAAGCTCTACCTGTACCCCAGATGATATTTACAGCTCCACCAGCAGACACATGTACTGGGATAGTATCTCCTGGAGATACAGGGATACTGTTCCTCCATGCTGCTATACCACCTACGTAGGTACCTACATCTTTAGCTACTGGAGATAAGCTAAAGTTATTACCTAATAAGCTGGATAAAGCATTTATAGCGTAGGCACTGTAGCTATAGCTGAGACTACCACCAGCTGCTATATTAGCTGAGATAGTAGCTCCAGTAGCAGGATTTACAGCTACTGTGTGATTAGTGATAGGTGCAGCTCCACCTATTCCCCCAGGGAAAGTATATGTAGTACCATTTACTACTGCAGTAGTAGCTGCACCGGTAGTGGTGACTGGAGATCTGGTATACGTCACATATGCGTCGCCTGGTTCCGACATCTGATATTGATAAGTCACCTGCGTGGTAGTAGTATTTCTTTTATAGAATGTATATAGAGTTCCAGAGATATAAGCTTGTATAGTACTGGGAGGAGATGAAAATGAACTAGGTGATGCATTAGCTGCGTATGTATACGAACTTACCACATACGCACCATATCCACTAGTACCAGCTGCTCCTTTACCACTGAGAGTGACACTACTGATACCTACTGGTACTGTATTATTACCAGCTACACATGCTACTGTCTTGCCAGTATAAGCTTTTAATAGTTCTCCAGCACTACTATAGTCAGCTCCAGGAGTAGCAGCTATGCATATCTCATTTACCCCAGCTGGTACTGTAAACGTATAGTCTCCAGCAGTATAGTAGAGACTATTACCATAAGCTACAGCTACCATAAACTGCACCGTAGTACTCCAGCTACTATCTCCAGTATCAGGATGACCATGCATACCACGTGCATAGAGATTAGTACCAGTAGGTAGCTCACTTTCAGCTATCAGTAGCTCTGTGGTGTAAGCTCCATTTACGTCATAGATGATATTACTAAAAGCAGGATCAGTAGCTACTTGTATTCTGGTTTTGTTAGGACTAGCCATATTAATTGTACTCCTATTTTAACTATTTAAAAGACTCTATACAATAGTCGGTATTTACAACTACATTTCATCTATATATTACTACAGTGATCATTACCTATTACTTAATTGAGAGGAGTATCTAAATTTAGAAAATGAAATCGTATAAAAGGAGCATCTATGTTAAAGAAGTACAACCCTAGCTATATCGCCAAGTATTCCATCGTAGCTAGTAACGGTGAAATATATGGTTTCCTTACACCATTTAAAATAGAATTAGTAGAACTAGTAAATGACAGTAAAGTATCAGTAGAACAAGTAGCTAGATTATTAGCTATTAAACCTATCATAGTGGAGAACTGGGTACGTTTACATTCTATGGGTAAATTACAATCTTCTATCAAAGAACGTATTTATACCACAGGAATGAATAAGAATATCACAGCTATTTCTTTATCTGAATTCACTGATATAGTGAAGAATGTATGTGTGGATTATAGATGTAAGTATAATCACACTGCTCAACAATTTAACTACTACTATAATTCTATTGTAGGAGATCAAGAACTTTATTCACAATTTGTATATGGTGATGGCGATATCTCTAACTTACACTCATTGGTAGAGTTGCTGATAGAAGGTATCATTTACGATAATGAAGAATACAAAGCTTTACCGACCATAGATTCACTACAACAGCAAACCACAGTAGAAGAGGATATCGCTACCGTACAACTACGTTTATCAAATCTACGTTATATCACCAAGAAACTCTCTAGAGCAAATTGGATCGATGATCCCACATTCACTACAGTTTATAAATTCAGAGAAAAACCTAAATCAGCTTTAGACTTGCTTTCCACCATTTACAACCTACCAGATTGCACACCTGCAGTATTGTCTAGGTTCATGGATCTGGATGATAACTATGTGTATCCTCACGTAAGAGCTGGTATCTTACCTAAGTTCTTAGAGAATAAGGTAGCTGAGAATATCATACGTTTTGTAGATGGTAGTTATGTATTCGTATCCAGTAAATTGATTTCATTTATGTCGCATTGTCATACGTGGGATTGGGAGGTATTGTTCTTGAATGATGGACTATTTCAAGTGATGGATATCACTGAAATGTTACCATCTATAGATAAAGATAGTTCATTCGATACTATCTTTGGTATACCTCTAGATAAGTCCCAATATTGGTCATTCTACACACCTGTATGGGACATAGAAGAGTATAAGGAGTATCTACCTACACCTCCTCCAGAAGTACGTATCGTATATAAACCTGGAGTAGGTATCCAAGTCCATCCTTTCCATACACAGATCAGTGATATGGTCGTAGCTGAACTAGCTAAGATCGATGTGGATAAAGAAGTGGATAATTCCCTTATCTTCTCTTCCACCATAAAATACAAAACAGTAGAAGCTATACCTAGAGTCAGACATAAGGTCACAAAGATACATGCAGATGAACATGAGATCTCTGTAGCTGATATTTGGGATATATTGTCTGATCTAAGTATACGTAGAACTGATTTGTCAGTTACTATGGAAGATGGTATGTTCAACTTCTCTGGTTATGGAGATAAACGTGGTATATTGGTACAGACCGAAGATCGTTATCTTAAAGATAGAGTGACTAGATCTGTGCCTATAGATAAAGTATTTGGTATATTGATTTCTGTGTATCGAGTAGCTATGCGTACTAAAGACGATTACACTAGTGTATTTTTAGATATACTGGATGAATCTAGCTTAAACGACATAGAAGAAGAATACGTATTTGAATAGGGAGTACCCACTATAGCTACAGTGTAGCTATAGTGGGCTTTTCTATTACAGCTATTATTTTTTGTCGTAACTACATACCCCGACGATGGTATGGTCTAGGACTATAAACATAATTATTTAAATAGAGGTAAGTTATGAGCGGTAATACTCCGATAGATTCAGGTCTAGATAAAGACAAACTGAATATACGTAAATTAATTTCAAGCGTACTTCAGTTGGGTGATGCTCAGGCTATTGGTATATCTAACGAATTGGAGAATGCTCCTGATAAGTTATCTACCGCTAGAGCTTTGTTTGTAGTAGCTAAAGATCTACAAGATAAGATTACTGCAATTGACCCAACAGACAATGCATTTACTGATAAATCAGTCATTACTGAACCTACTGTTTCTCCTTTATTGGAACCGGAAGCAGAATGGACTGTAAATGGTGGATTCCATTTAGTAAATAAAACAGCTACTTTTGATGGAGCCGCAGCTGATCCTGATGGATATGATTGGTTGAAGATTCCTTCTATAGCTTTTCCTGGAAATGATCATTACCTTTTAAAGATAGTCATTGATAGCTTATCCGAATGTGAATTTAGGTTGATCGATAAAGATGAAAACATCTTAGAAGTATTTACTGTTCCGGGTACTTATTTTATTGAAATAGACGTACCCAATAGCCAATCAGCTACTTTTAAGATCATACCTTGGAATCATAGCGTTAGTTCTTTAGCTAGAATTAGTTATCTTGGTGTACATAGGATCAGAGAAAGGTTCTATCAGTATCTAAATGATAAGATTCAAGCTATCGCTAATATCGATGGTGGTGGTTACACTACTAAGGTATACGTACAAGCTTTATTGGATGATCTAGATACTAAATTTACCGATATCATGACTTCTACTATTTTAGGTATCAATGGTCATATCGAAGATCGTGAAAATCCCCATGGTGTAACTTATAGACAAGTGGATGCGGCATGGAGCCAACATAGTCATACTGCAGGTGAGTTGAACTTAGCACCTGCTAATCATACTCACGATCCTTTATCTATCGGTGCTGCTCCAGTAGTACATACTCATGATGAATATGTCACTGGTGAAAATGCAGAAACCATCATTGAAGCTAGGTTAGAAGATCGGATCAACAGGATACCCGATGTAGATCCTTTATTGATTCTCGATGGTGAATTGGGTGTAGTACCTAATGAATTCACTGAAGAGAATATCCAAGCACCAGTGCAATTATTGAAACCTTCTATTCTGTATCACGATAGTGGTTATGCTTATGATGCTGACAATGGTTTAGTTAGTGCCAGTGTAGATACCGTAGACGGAAATAGTTTATCTAAGTTTATGTCTATATCTGTAGATGACTTTGCTATATTTGAAGTACCTGATGTATACATTCATTATCAGTTCCATACTACTAGAGCATTGGCTGGATACAAGATATATGCTCCGCTAGGTCTTGGTAAGCCTATAGATTGGGATCTATACACTGATTTAAATTTATTTATTCATCACGCCACTGCTAGAGTAGAAGAGTATATGTATGTCTTTACTTTTACTCAACCAGTGTACTGCAAGACATTATCTATTCACGTCATGAATGTGGAGTTACCTGAGACTATTACCACCTGGGGTATTAGATTTGAGCCTATCTTTGCTGATGTACCTGCTTATGGTATCGGTATTACAGATATGCCTTTTAAGGTATCTATACCGAACCACAGTAGTACTCAGGTATATGCGATATTGGCATCACAAGCTAATGTATTACCTACCGAATACATCAAAGATCTACCCCTTCATATTTATATGGATATGGGTAGTGGTAGTCCCGTATTCGGATATACATACATACCACCTGAATATGGTAATGTGTGTTTAGGTACTGACTTATTTAGGGATAAATTCAATACCTTAAATAAAAGCGCAAATGGAGCTTATACGCACCCTATCTTTGGTGATATCCAGATGGTAGGTGTGAATAATAAAGATGCTTTATTGCAGGTATTCAGTAGTGTGGCTAATAGTGATTATCGTAGCGACGATGGTGTGAAGCGCATCGATATCGAACATAATTTCCTTAAGCCTATTTCCATAGCTGGATATAAGTTAGAATGGAGTGATTTAGTTCGTGGTGTCATGCCCACTAGTTGGTCGTTGGAAATTACTGCTTTAGATGATGATTTGACTATAGTAAATATGGTATTGGATAGTGTAACTGTCAATAAGGATATAGTCTCTCCTTATGGGTTGACTGGTACTTCTTATTACAAGAAGTTTGATGAGAAATACAATATCTTACAGTTACGTTTGTGTATGCGTACCACTGGGGATGTAGGTATCGGTCTTACCAACTATAAACCTTTTGTAGTAGAAGACTTTTATTCTATTCCGTTAAATACCATGTATCATTTAGATAAACCTGTAAAGCGTGTTTATTTAGGTATAGCTAAGTATATCGAAATGAATACTGGTGCTGATCAGAGATTTGGATATGTAGTAGAGAATCAAGTATTGGGTAAACATTGTACTTTAAGTATGAATGATCTCTTACCCTGTACTAGATTTAAAGAGTACTATATACCAAATCCTTTTAATACTAAGGAATTGACTATCAATTTCCGTGTAGTGTATCTAGGTGGGGAAGATTATACTGAAGCTCCTACAGCTGTAGTGGAAGAGATATCTTCTAGATACATCAAAGTACGTACTTATACAGAACATAGGTTTGTATTAGACGTTATGCGTAATTGGTAACTAATCTTAGCTATTATCTTAGACTCTATATCGATACAGAGGAGTCCTCGGTGGCTCCTCTGTATCGTTTATTTAATTATGTTTAGGTGATATACATATAGGGAAATAAAGACCTATACAAAGGAGTACTAGGACCATGGCTCTTAAATCTCAGAAAAACAATAATCTTCGTAGGATGTCTTCTTTCCTTTTGGAATTCGCAAACACAGAGCATGATATCCTTAAAGAAGCAGAAGACAGAAGTGTACTTTTAAAATTAGAAGTATCTCTGGATAGATATTCTAGTACTCTTAGTTTGTGGGAATGTGGCGGTAGCGTAGGTAAAGAAGGTTGCTGTATCGCTATTTTGGATGATAGAATGCATACTCGTATTCCTATTGTTGTAGCTAAACCTGGTAATAAGTATAATCACAATCAGGCTATGATCGCTATTCATCCTGGATTCCATATCTTAGGTGCTATTTATGGAGATGGTAATCCTTATGTGGTGGGTATGTTTAGAGTACATGAGTTCGAATATGACGAAGAGAAAAAGAAAAACTACGTATCTCTTTCATTAGTACATATCTCTACCTATCCTGTCAAGGATCAGATTAAGCCTTATCTCATCGATATCGAAGCAGACGCAGATGCAGCTGATGAATACGTGAGAGATACGCATACTTGGGCACACCCTGCTACTATCGTACTCCCTAAAGTCACTGACTATATGGCCATGTATCCTCTGTTGATTAAACACTGGCATAAAGTAGTATTGAAAGATAGCGATGTGGATATTTTACAAAATCTCAATCAGGATATATCGCATAAACCTATGTTGAACATTAGTGCTTTTTATGAGGCACTTAGAAAGGATGCTCATTATCTCCGTAATAGATTTAATGTACGCCCTGGGTTATTGATTTCTATCGAGAACAAAGGACCTGATTGTATATGTATTAGTGGTAGATTAGTGAAAAGGGATAGCAAACAAGTCAAGGTATTTAAAGAGTTCAATAATGATGTTATTGAAATAAAGACTCTTTATCTTGATCCTACTAAACTTAAGAACTTCTGGTTACCGGATATGGACCCCTGGTATAACTCTGGATTACAGAAACTTAAGCATATCTTGAAAGCTCAAGATACAGCTAAGGGTAATTCTGCACTCCTAAGTAAATATCATTTATATGGATTCGTAGGATAGATAAACTACTTAATAGTATTACTACCGTAGAGATGCGGTAGTAATACTATTAGTCTATACCACCATATAGTAAGACTACGGTAAAATATTCATATACGTACGGTAAGGAGAAGTGTATATATGTCCCTATTAAATTTACATAATAGTATTTTAGAAATTCCTTTATTTAATGAAGAAGATCCTATCCATATACCTTTAGATGTATTGGCTTCTAGTGCTAAAGAATATAGTGATAGATTAGGTCTACTTCTATGTGATGAAAGATATTTAGCTGGTAATGAGGGACTTATCACTCTTACTAAGAATACCATCTATGGTATCGGTAATATCATTTCTCACGTCCTCTATAACTTTCGTACTTTATTTGTATCTTATAGAGATTTCAAAAGAAGTGAATTACGTTACTATAATGAATCTAATGTCTTTACCTATGGTAGAGTGATGAGATTGAAATATAGTGAAGTGAAGAATATCTTAGTTCCTTTCCCAAGAGGTCTTAAGGGCACTTATAAGGACGGTATACGGGCATTAAACTCTTGCTTATTAGTCGTAAATATCCTGAGCAAGGCTAGGGGTATGACCCACTTTTCTGGTAGGTTATTAAAAGAATTACATACTAATAAGAAAGTAGTAAAGGTCGTAGCTCCGGATAACTTAAACTTAAGTAATCAAGAACTTAAACGTATTAAGATAGAATACGAGAACGTAGGTAAAGTCTATACGGATCAACGTACAGGTGATGCAAAGTTCTCTACTCTATTCATGTCTATGGAAGAGTTTAAGAATAGCGGCGATAAGCTACTAGAGATGGAGAAGTACTATATCGAATTAAGTAAGGTGCATAGCTACATCAAAGACGTCGAAGATAACTTTGATAAGATTCAAAGTGCTTTAGAAAATCAAAAAGATATCTCCATCGATAGATTTAGTTTAAAGTATTTAGCGGATACCGCTAGGGTACTGGCTACTATCATTTCTATCCATGCTAGTTGTGTACAGGACTTACATCGTACCGAACACAACTACTTATTGGTCGTGAAGTCTCTTACTAGTGCAGTGAAATAAAGATACACATATACTACCGTAGTACCTAATTGGTACTACGGTAGTATATACGATATAAACTTAACTTTCTTCAGGAGTACCGAGGAGATTGAATAGATCATCACTATTTAATCCAGCACCGACTACAGGATTATCAATATAGTCCTCAATTTCATCTATTTGTTCATCCTGAGCAGCATTTACAGTATTAGACTGTATGATAAAAGTCATCATATCTCTAAGTACAGTAATGACAGGAGTCATAGTAGGATCGAATTCAGGATCGTTGATAATATCGTCGTATACAGTAGCTACTTCTTCTTCAGTAGTAGCTTCAGAGATCTTAGTCATAGAATCCCAATACAAAGCTATTCTACCTGTAGTTTCGGTATACGACCAGTAACCTTCACCGATACCCAACTCTTCTTTCAGGATATTGATATCCGCAGTATTGAGTGCGATGTCGTGATGGATATTAGAGATAACGAGTTCCTGATTCTTAGCAGCCAAGATAAACAGGGACATATCTTTAATAGTATTCAACAATGTCACCAACGCAGCACTATCCTGACATCCCACCAACATACTAGCATAGGACATCAAAATTACATTCTCATTAGGTGCGTTAACCATTGCATTCATAGCAGTGGATAAAGTAGCTACAGTACGATCTAAAGTAACTACATCATCTTCATACTGATTAAAGTAGGTACGTAACTTATTGAGCATATCAATCTCAAATTTATTGAGATCACTACGTAAGTCATTCTTCATATTCAATCTGGTGATAGTGGTATCTACTCGGATACTTACCAGATCAGCTATGACGTTACCTACGATACCCTGGATACTAGCGACAGCTTTCTCCACCGAAGTCAATCTAGACTTATTACTGTTATTGTCCAGTTCAAGTCTAGTAGCTCTAGTGGTAAGCTTAATCACTTCTTTATTCAAACCTATGATAGAAGCACGAAGCTCAGTGATAGGCTCGAAGCCATCCAAGCTATTATCAAAATAAGTAACAGTTCCTTCACCTTCAGCGACCTTAGCCCACAGCTGTTTACCTATCTTACTGACTAGGTTATTGATAAGTCCACCTAAGGTGAACATACATTTAGTCTCCGCAGTGGGAGTAGTGTCAGCTGGTAATTCTACTATCTGAATAGGTACACCACCGATACTGGATAAGTTCCAGCTAATATCAGAGGTACCTAAAGCTACCCATTCAGTACTGGAGATAGTAACAGTACTGATATGTTTATACACCATATCCATAATAGTCTCCGTTATTCTCCAGCTAAGAATGCTACGTTATTAGCAGTCAATTCAGTGGGGTAGTACCATACCTTTGATACGTATCCATTCAGATAATTCAGCCCATTATTATGACCGATATCCAGGACATTTCCTGCCTTAAATCGTACACCGATAGTATTAGTAGATTTCGGTACTATACCTGTAGCAGCTACTATCTGTGTCAGATCACTATACATCTGCACCACAGTACGTCTACGAGTAGTTCCATTCTCTAATGGGTAATCCCAAATCATACTACCGAATACATCAAACAAAGAAAACATCAAAGCAGAAGGTTCTCTATACTCAGCAGAACAAACCATCTTACCTTCAGTATCTCTGATAGCGTAAAGAGTATTAATGTGATCGTCATCAAAAGGTAAAGGAGCTCTATATTCGATTACGATAGTACCTTTGTCCATATCGAATCGACTATCGAGAGGTACACTAATGGCTACACCACGTCTAAGTGTCTTTACTCCACTAGTGTGGATGATAGGAGACATCCCATCTCCCTTTTCTACCTGCACACCAGAGATAGTACCCAATACTCTACCTCTACCACGATAAGACATACCTTCACCACTATCGATATAAGGTATAAATTCGATATCAGTAAGAGTACTATTGGTATTACGCCAAGTGATACTCATACGACAAGCACCACTGTGTAACTTTACGATATCGGCTTTAAATCTACCATCGGTACTACCTACGATACCAGTACCTTTTTCTACATTAAAATAAGCTATATCAGTAGGACTGAAAGTAGTACCTTTGACACGAATAGCAAAGTACTTAGCTTCTTCAGGTAGAAATACCACACTAGCTGTGTAAGTAGTATCTTCTTCTATCTCAAGATCTTTTAATACGGCTTTATGTTCGTGGGTACTATAATCCGTAGTTTCCACTACAGTGGTACCACGATTTAACTTATCTAAAGAGAAACCATTGGTACTACCGATTAAAAGCTTATTGCGTACCCAGCTAGCTCTTGATAAATCATTACTAAAGATACACAAGTTCTCTCTATCTTCAAAGATAGGTACCATCGGTTCACCAAAGGTATAATCGATAGGTAAGGTATTGTTGGTATTCTCATACAAGAATCCATCTCTACCTATGTAATTCCATCTATCCAATAAAGGAGATTGATACAATGCCGGAAACTGGAAATTAGCAGACATAGAAAAAGTAGGGTCTGCAAGTACCGGAACTCCAGGAATTAATCTCTCGAATAATGCACTATGGGCCGATAGACTACGGTTGTGCTCACTGATGTATTTCTTGACTACAGCGATAGTAGCCAACATGGTCTCATCCATACCGTCACGTAAATCAGTGATACCAGCTATCTGAAATACCTGGAATAATTCCTTATAGAAGAATTCAAAGGTACCAGTATTTCCTTGTTCCAAATATAACTCATATAACAGATGCATGATCTCAGTATTAAACTGAGTAAGATCTGTATTATGAGGATTCTTATTATCCCTTACATGGTTAGCTACTGTACGTGTAAGAAAGTCTACTACTGATTTGTTACAGAGAGCTTCTAATTCACGTAATCTATTGATAATCTCAGCAGCAGAGAGTGGTACTGGTTTACGTCCTTCTGGGGTATTAGAACTAGTATGGTAACCACCACCCCAACCAGACATTATAGCAGTGACTACTTCACCAGGATCTATATCTCTGGATTCTTGTTGTCTGGAAATCATATTCGTATTTCCCCTATTAATTTAATAAAAAGATCATTTCATCTTCACTTTCAGCACAGACAGGGTAGTAGATAAATTCTCTTATCCTACATTTACCTTCAGTGGCATGAAATGGTGCTGGTATATGTACGATAGTCGCATTTATATCAGCCTTGGTAACCATAGACAACATATCTCCGATAGAGTATCGAGCCATGATCTTATTACGATTATAAGCTATGACTAATTTCTTATTACCACCAGTAGGTAACTCTAAAGGAAAATCAAAGATCACTGTTTCTAAAGCTTCACCAAAACCTACTCTACTTACGTAAAGGTGGTTGTCGGTATCGATATATACGCGATAGCGTTTAGTGCCACCACGCATATCAATTAATATCTGCTTAGTAGTGACTTCTACATGAGTAAAAGCTACTACGATTGTACCAGCAAAAGGATTCCATTCTTGTTCCTTTACCATATAGATAAAAGTACCATCAGGTTGGAAATACTCTTGATAGAACTCATTGTCGATATATCTGGATAATAAAGAAATAGTAGGTGTGTGGTTAAAGGCAGCATCGGACATAAAAGACTTTAAAGCACCATAATGGCTCTCGAAATCCTTACTATGTTTTCTAAACAGTAATTGGAATTTAGGAGCATTGACGGCTTTAGTATCTTCTTCACCTTTCACTGCTTCTGCATGAGTGACGATAGGTATAGCTTGAAAGATAGCTTTATACATATCGACTATATCACCAGCTCCACCATTTAACTTATAAGCCTTATACAACTCACGAATTAACTCATCTTTAAAATAAGAGATATTGAATCCATGAGGAGCATGTTCTTTATCAGAGATGTGATCCATTAACATTTCTTGGATAGCAAAGAACCTACCGATATTACCAGTAGTAGTTAAGTTCTCTAATATCCCAGCTACGTCATTGATAAAGGTTTCTGTTATCTGAGCATGACCACCTGTGGTGGTGATATGCTGCCACCCCTCTACTCTACCTTGATTGGCATTATAATCATCTATGGGCATATCCAGCCACTCCTTAGGTGATACTTAAATATTTATCTTTTCAAACTACTATATACTTTTTAATCATTTGTATATAGAGGTATTTATGCAAAAACGTATGTCTTTCGACGAGTATTTCATGAATATGGCTAATCTGGCCAAGATGCGCTCCACTTGTATCCGTAGACAGGTAGGTGCTGTAGCTGTAAAAGACGGAAGAGTCCTAGCTACTGGTTACAATGGTGCACCTAGCGGTATGGAACATTGTGATAAAGAAAGCTGTATTCGTACTAAGCTTTCTATACCCAGTGGGGAAATGTTGGATAAGTGTTATGCTCTTCACGCTGAAGCTAACACTATTCTTCAGTCAGCTATCCATGGTGTCAGTATGGCCGGATGTACTTTGTACTGCACCTGTTCACCTTGTATCAATTGCATGAAATTACTCATCGGTGTGAAAGCTAAAAGGATAGTTTGGGAAGCTCAGTATCCTGATGAATTCTCTATCCATGTATTGGAAAGAGCAGGGTTCATTAAAGACACTAACTGTATCTATCCCAGCTATATAAAACCATAAGATTATCCCTACATTATAGCATGTGCTCTAGAGATACCCATTTCTGGGTATCTCTAGAGAGTTATATACGCTATTTATTTCTTCTTTATCTTAGATACCAATTCCAGTACATCGAAGGCACTCATGTAAGTCTTATCCTGTTTACCATATCCCCAAACACCTGTACTATTGAGGATGTCAGATACGGTAGGGTTGGTGGTATTGGACAATACCTCACCTACAGTTTCGATGGGAGTACGTACCCACTCTTCGACATTAAAGAGGCTCCAGTAGTTCTGGATATAGCAGATATGGGCCATGATTTCCAATGCCCTACAGAGTTCTTTCTCTTTACTGGTGCGATCACGAAGATTCAATCTATTGATAGACTTGTGCTCTCCGATAACAGGAGTATAATCACTACGACCACTAGCTTTCAAACCGAAGTCACCATTCTTTCTACAAAGATAGAAATTAGTGACATCATTCAATATACCTTGGTATTGAGATACTACGTAAGGTACAGCTACACCGCTGGCATTGTTCTTACCACGCAACATCACACCAGTGACTTCATTGACTTCATTCAAAGTACTATGGATGAAAGGGAACATAGTGGATTTCTTATCACTAGCATGAAGAGGAGCTACACCGGCAGTCTGAATAAGTGCAGTAGTGAGGAATTCAAATTCACTACCGACGTTCTTCATCTTATCATTACCTTTCATGTACTGCAGCTGCTTAGGAGCTTTATTGTACATATCCATATCGATCTTATTACCGACATGAGCAGTCAAGATGACGTGGATACCATATTTAGCAGCCAGAGTAGGTAGCGCTCTCAAGATACGAGTCTTTACTCCACCTTCCTGCATGTACAAAGTATTCATGGAGGAATCGTCCATCCTAGCTTTACTATTGTACATTTCATCTTCTTTACCACTACCTGCCTTAGACCAGCTATCGCACATAGCAAAAGTAGGTATCCAGATACGGTAAGGTTTCATGGTCTTAGGATCGATAAAAGGACTATCTACAGTCATATCCTTTTTATTCTTTAATTTCAATTCACCTATTTCTTTAAGATGATCATAGAAATCACCTAGATTCATAGTAGCTCTATTATTAAAGATAATGCGATCACTTACTTTCTCAGGTACGAAATCATCATAACGACTAGAGTCCTGAATAGTGAACTCAGTTTCGTACACAGTAGCTTCAGTCTCTTTATAATGATAGAGTGCTCTAGCCATTAGACTACCAGCTATACCTGATTTATAAGTCTGAGCTCTACCACTTACTCCAGTGATAAGACCCAATCCACCGTTCAATACCCATCTACCATTTACACCAGGCTGAAACTTACCTGTAGCTACATCTAAAATAGTACCGGTATTGACATAAGGTACGTAACCGATCACTGACTTGAAATTCTCCATGAGCATATTTGATCTCCTATATCGAGTGGGAATACATAATACTGAGTATATTAAATCGGTCTTTTGTATATGTATATTTGTACCATTAGTATATATGGAGTTGACCTGTATCACGATATGACTTTTATATAGAGAAACCCTCAACCATATTTAATAGGAGCTTTATAATGTCCGATACTTTAACCAGTCATCAGTTAGTATTAGAGCAGCTGCAATTGGCAGCTGATAAAATCACTGCTACCTCTGTAAAACTTGAACAACAGTCCGAATTGGTATCCAACCACAACTCTGATGAAGGAGCTCATCTTTACATTCAGCAGATGATCCAGAATATCACTGCTGTATCTCCGACTAATCTCAGTACCGCTATTTCTAATCACAATGTATCTGTATCCGCACATGCTGATATCCGTGCTGCTATCACAGCTCTGTCTGCTGGTACAGCTGGTATCGAACAGCACAACACTAACAATCAGGCTCACCCTGATGTCAGGAACTTGATCACCGCTCTTAGTACTGAATTTCAGATCGTACGTGAGAACTCTGAGAATATCAGTAATCTGGATTCCGTATACGAATCCCTCGGTATGGGTAGCGGTAGTATCAGTGGTGCTATTCAGGATTTGGAAGATGGTCTGGCTGCTACTGATGTTCAGGTTCAGATCAATAAGAATGATATCGCTGCCCTACAGGTCGCAGTAGGACAGAACACCACTCTTCTTGGTACTCATGTGACTACATTAGCCGATCTCAGTAGTCGTTTGGTGGCTGCTGAATTAGAAGTAGAATCACTGAAGGCTAATGGTGGCGGTACACTTACTGACGGTATTGATCTGTCTGCTATGGTTTGTAGTATCCCTATGATCGTAGCTGTAGATCAGACCTACACTTTCACTATTGAAAATGTACCTGTCATCGATGGTGAGACTCTTTCTTTTGAAATCAAACCCCATCTCAGTGGATTTGTATTCAGTAAGACTGAAGGTATCGTACTCGGTGAAGAACTTGAAGTATTGGTACCTGCAGATGCTATGCCTGGTGCTATTAAGCAGTTTACTATTACTGCCAAGTATGCAGTATCGGAAGCTGTTAACACTAAGGTCATGGTCACCAAGATCAATAGTCTCCCTGTAATCGATAACATGCTGATTAATCTCCCGATGATGGTAGAACCTAATCATTTCTACACAGTAAAGATTTCTGGTGCCACCGATATCGATGGTCAGGTCATTACTTATGTTATTGACGATATGGGTTGTGGATTGGTTTTCAGTAAGGTGGACAGTATTACTGAAAATGAAGAGTTTACAGTTGCTGTACCTGGTGATGCTGCTCGTGGTCATGTATATACTTTTAAGGTTAAGGCCTATGACAGCGTAGGTACTTTCCGTGAGAAAGAATACACTGGCTTCACTGTGAATATCTTGCCTGATATGAGCGCCTTTACCCACACTGTACCTACTTTGGTGAAGCCCGGTAGTACTTATGCGGTGAAGTTCAATGGCGCCACTTCTTCTGATGGTAGCGCTATCACTTACAGTGTAGCTTCTCCTGAAGGTAGTCCTATCACTTTCGCTAAGACTAGTGGTATCGCACATAACGAAAGTGTGCTTATGTTTGCTGATACCAACAATCCTCAGCGTGGTACGACATTCCCGATCACTATTACTGCAGTAGATGCTCATGGTGCTAGTTCTGAGTACACGGCTAATGTTCGTATTAACTCGTTACCCACACCTAATAGCATTTACACTACTATGCCGAATAACATCGCTGGTGGATCTTCGATGTTGATGCAGATCTATGGTGGTGACGATGCTGAACGTAGTTCTCTGAAGTACAACATCGTTGGTAACGTAGGATTGACATTCAGTAAGATGTCCAACATCCTCAGTACCGATATCGTGACTGTAACCGTACCTACGGTAGCTATCAATACCACTTATAGTTTCTCTATCGAAGCTATCGATGCTCTGGATGAAAAGTCTGCTGTAGCTAAGGTGATCACCGTATTGGTGACTAACGATGAAGCTACCACGTATACCGGTACTCCTCAGATTACCTATCCTATCCATGGTGATATGGAAGTACCTGCTACTGGATTCACTCTTACACTGACTCCTTACGAACAGGTAGTGGTACAGCAGATCGTTACTGCTGCTCCTCAGATCGTGTATCCTCAGGATGGTAATAATGAAGTAGCACCTGATTTTGACGTGGTACTGACTTCTTATACCACTGAACTTAAGTAAATAGGTCCTCCTCCTGATTCACCTACTACAGTAGCTACCTTTATATGGGTAGCTACTGTAGTAGGTATTTATGCTTTTTAAACATATAGTACTAAATGATAAATATATTTCCCTTATGGAGGATAAGATCATGACTAATGGTAAACAGTGGTATGTGCATAAAGAACAGAAATCTATGGGTGATGAAGAAATGCTTTCTAAATTAGGTATTTCTATTTTAGATGACCATATCTATCAAATCACTGATATAGTATCTAATTTTGACCCTATGACTCACACTATCACGTTCGGAAATCCTGAATTTGATGAGGTGAATAAGACTGTACAGGTATTTCCTAAATTGGAAGAGATACCTGAAGAAGTAAAAATAAAGAACTTAGCTATCTATAAAGAGACTAAATATACAGATCTCTTAAAGAAGATGAATAATCCTAGTGATAGTTTTGTATTCACCTTACCTAGAGAATTGATAGATAATATAGAAGGTGATACCTATAAAAGTCTATTAGACTTAGAAGGTGTATTTTTACGTAATGGTATCATGGATGTATTTAGGCTATATAGAGAAGGTAATGATGCTGAATTAGTGCGATACCTTTGTTGTATAGAGATTACCATCCCTATTTATAATCTGAATAAGAATACTGTACATATGTATAAGTTTGATTCTAGAGATTTATACATACTAATTAAACTGTATGTATCACATCTCAATAAGATACAGTATTCGACAGAAGAAGAGTGGGCTAAAGTGGATACTGTTGATTATCGTGAAGCTATGGAGATACTTAAATCTGGCATGGTCGGTGACTAATATAAAAGTATATACTACCGTAGTACTACTGAGGTACTACGGTAGTATATATGTATTACTTAAGCTTCACTATTAGGAAAGGATCTACCTGTACCCCAAATGATATTTACAGCTCCACCTGAGCCTACTCGTACTGGTATAGTACTACCAGGTGTGACAGGTATGGCGTTACGCCATGCAGCTATACCACCTGAGTAAGTACCGATATCGGCAGCTACAGGTGATAAGGTAAAGTTATCACCTAATAGGCTACCTATAGCTTGCTCAGCATATGCACTATAAGAGTAGCTGAGTGTACCACCAGAGGCTATAGTAGCTGAGATAGTAGCTCCTACTACTGGATTTACAGGTACTGTATGGGTAGTCACTGCTGCAGCTCCACCTACTCCACCCGGGAAAGTATAAGTAGTACCATTTACTATAGCTGTAGTAGATGCACCTGTAGTAGTGGATACTGATTTGTTATAATGGATATATCCAGTTGTCACGCCACCAACCACAGAATAAACGGTAGCGGAATACGATACAGTACTACTGTTGTTAGTAGCTAAATTGAATCTTGTATTTGTAAGTACAGTACTATCTCCGGATTTATGATATGCCATGGCATATATATATGAAGGAATCGACGATAATGTTTTAGGTATCGTATCTGCATCTATATACATGGTACATGTGGTATATGTAAGTGTGGTACTACTAGTACCAGCAGCTCCCTTACCACTCAGTTCGATACTGTCTATACCTACAGGTACGGTATTATTACCAGCTACACAGGCTACGGTTTTACCGGTGTAAGCTTTCAGCAGCTCTCCAGCTGAGCTGTAGTCTACTCCAGGAGTAGCTGCGATACATATTTCAGTGACACCCTCTGGTACTGTAAAGGTAAAATCACCTGCAGTATAGTACAGCTCATTAGCATAAGGTGTCATCACTTTAAACTGATGCACTGTAGACCATGGGCTATCACCTGTATCAGGATGACCGTGCATGCCTCTGATATACAAATTACTACCCACAGGTAATTCAGCACTAGCTAATGCTAATACTGTCTTATAGTCACCTACTTCATCTACTATGATGTTACTAAAGCTACTATCAGTAGCTACCTGTACTCTAGTCTTATTTGGTACACTCATGTTAATGATTCCTTCTTATAAGTTAAATTAAAAGACTCTATAAAATAGTACGTACTACAGTAGCTACCATAGCTACTGTAGTACGTACTTAACTTATACAGTACCTTCCGGTTCTGGTTCTAAAAAGATAGATAGTCCTGATTGAAATACATAGAAAGGTTCATTAGAAGCATTATTCTCTGTTCTATTCAATTTATGGATTACTCCACAAAGGATACCTTTCTGTGTAACATAGGTACTGTCTTTATCGTCGTAATGTACGACTACTTTCATACCTGGGGGTAGGTCTATTAGGCCAGCCGATTTCCAGCTACAGCTAAAGATAATACCCTGATATTCAGCCATTTTACTAGCCGATATAAAAGGATTGGTACTAGTACCTCTATAATTGATATTCATCATATCAGTCTTAGCTGCTCTATCACTACCTATATTTAACATAGTCATATTACTATCGGATACTTTTAGAGTACCATCAGCATTTACTTTAGCGAAATGGTCTATAACCTTATCACCTTGTACTTCTACTTGTAGATTACCTAAGTTCTCTACACCACCTTCCATACGGTTAGTAGTGTTGATTTCGGATAGAGTGACTAATTTCACATCACCTTCAGGAGTGACATAATGATAGCACTCTAATCCTTCCAAGGTATTCTTAGGTGCGATAAATATATGTAAAGTGTGAGGTGTTTCTACCTCGGTATCGTACAACTTCCAAACATAGAAAGTATCGTTGTAAAAGAAATGACCTAATCCTTTTTCATAGATACCGTATTGATTCTGTAGATAACCAAATACGCTATCTATCCCATGTACAGGGGGAATGGTCATGTTGTTAAAAGCTTGAGTATTCTTACTAGGAATTACTTCAGCTTTTTCTATCTCAAATGAATTCAATACCCAATGCATGGCTGCATCCAATGTAGTGCCTGGACCAAAGACAGTATTTACCTTCTTTAGTCTAGTCTTATATTCTACTTCAGTAAATAGCTGTAAGCGTAAAGGGGCTTTTATATCTAAATGGTACTGCTCTAGAGATTTACCTTCTACTGGTTTATAGCTATCCACTGCATATTGTTTCATGATGTCTTCTGGATTCTCTAAGATAGCTATGTATTCTAACACAGTAGTATTTTCTTCTAGAGTAGGAAGCAAAGTTTTCCAGCTATGTGGTTCAAATATCAATGTACACCGTAAGTCTTTAGCTCTCTTACAGATATTTATAATCTGTAAAGGATGTAACTCTAGACCTATAGACACATCATTCATAAAAGAACCAGCATAATCTGACACTATATTTAGACCAGTGATATATTCTGGTTTGAACGACCAATTACTTTCGGCATGGGTTAATATGGTTTTTACTTTATAGAAACAAGGAGTAGTTCTAGCTTTCACTAGAGTCTCCAAGATAGCATGCTCTAAGTGTTTACTAGCTTTTAAAAACATAGTAGGTTACCTTTTGTAGAATAGACGTCTCAGTAGACCAGTGATAGTTTTCTCTGCAGGATCTTCGATACCACTAGTTTTGAATACCCTCATCTTTTCTTTTTCGATAGCTTGATGTAAAGCCATAGCTTTTTCTATAAAGTTCTTTACTTCTCTATCAGTTATTACTACACTGTGGGCTTGTTTGATATACCTAGCCAATACTTGATCCACATCCAATATATCTCTATCATCACAAAAAACGAAAGTATATTTATTAGCGTACATATCGATCATTTGTGCGATAGTAGCCACACCTGTAGCCATGGGACCTTGGCTATTTGGATCGTGTTCGTATAAAGGAGCTACATTAAATTCAGTATAATAACCAGATACCGGTGCATAGTTTTCAGATAGCATCACTTTATATTGAGCGTTATTGATATGATCTACTGTATCTACATATCTAGGTCTAGCCATATGGATATCCTCTGGTGGTAAATTAGCTATGGTATCTTAATTGGGTGAAAGATACCATAACTATCGATTATATCTAATCCTTGATGCAATATAAACCACGGTCTATCAGGTATATAGCCAATGGGATATCATAGAAAGCTTTTTCTTTATCCCATTTCATATATCCTTTGACTTGTTCGTAGATCACTTTAGGATCTACTTCGCTAATTATGCTACTATAAATGATATTTTCCCAATTATTCATACGAGGTAAATCACCATCATAGAAAGCTTGAGATAAATTAGCATAAGTAGTATCTTCAGGATGATCGGCTATAGAAGTATAATCAGGTGATTCGGTATTCTTTCTATCTGGTTCCTTACCTATACCTACAAAGTCTCTACCTACTAGACTGGTGATATCTGCATTCCAGAAACTAGGTTGGAAATGACGTTTGCGCCAGCCACTTTTGATCTGATCTAGATTAGGTCTTTGTCCTGTAGTCAGTACATACCAAATACTGTATTCGTAATCATACAATCTAGCATATAACTGTTTAGGACGAATACGATGATCCAATACACTGATCTTGTGTTGTAAATATGAAATCAAATATGGATCGTATAATCCATCGTGATTCAATATCGTAGCTGTAGTTTGATCATAGTACGATCGGAGATAATAAGAAATCATCTCTTTACGTAACTGATTAAACTGCTGTAACAACACATAAGATTCATGTTTCAACAAAGTGAATTGCTGAGTAAAGAACTTTATCTTATCGAAGTAAGCTGTATTAGTTACTTGAGCTTCGATATACTCTTGTCTAGCAGGAGTAAGGTATTCCTGTAACTCAAAAGTAATGCGATGTAGAGTACCAGAAGAGATAGATAATCTCTGTACTCCACGTACAGCCATTACACCCCATTGACCATCATTCAGTAGATAGTAGAAGATATCACCTTTCTGGGGTTTCATACCTGGATAGATGATAGCTTCACCTTCTACCGTCATATGTCCATCTTCTTCCTGATAGACCATATCCAGTGCTTTCTCTAAACGCATCTCAAAGTTCACTATCTTTAAATAGTTAACATGAGAACTATGTTTATGTCCGGTACTGACATCGGTAGGATTGGCTCTACCTAATAATGCAGGATTCTCTACATTGAAATAGGTAACCTTTATAGGAAAGCCATCGCCATAAGCAAAGGTCAATCCCAGAGCATCTGGAAATCTATCTACATTGTAAGCAGTAGCGTGAGTGAATACATTCTTCTGTATCTGTTCATTGGCAAAACTACCATCACTAGGTAATACATATCTATTACTATCTACTAATGTGGTGCTATTCTCAGGCAATAACTTAGTTTCGACATTATCTTTTTGCTGTGATGAAGTTTGCCCTGAGGACCCGCGAGACGAAACAATTCCCATGACTAGTCTCCGATGAATTTACTAGTTTACCTGTATGTACTGTACCATCTGCTTCTGTCCAAGATCCGGTACTATCGATTTTACCTAGCCATTTACCAGTACGTACGTCATACACATTACCATCTGCATCTATCCAATAGTAATCATTTTCATTTCTACTACTGATAAATTCAAAACCTTTACCTTGATCCACTAAATACCACATCTGTTTTATGATAGTAGCATTTAAGAATTTATGAAATTCTACTAAGATAGGATAGTAGATGGGATTTAGTTTACGGATATCTGTAATTTCAGATATAGCTAAATGATACACTAAGTTAAGTTTTCTACCTTTATAACGCATCACTAGATCTTCCATAGAGAAAGAATTACTAGGTATAGCTTCATCTCCGTAATATACAGAGATATTGAATATACAATCTGGATCAAAAGTACCGTGTTTCTTAATTTCTTCTTGTCTCCTAATCATAGCCTGTATGATCGTAGGTAACATGAAATCTTCACCTAAGGTATCTTTGAAATCTATACTGTTATATTCTTCAGCTTCGTCTATAGTACAAGCTGCTATAAAGAAAGGATGTTGTGTGTATTCTCTAGCAGTACATACTGGTGGGACGATCCAATCGTCGTAATAAGGTAACTGTACGTATTCAGTATGCACTTGTTTATAAGCCTGAAAATAATCATCTAGTCCACTATCCGGCATACTAGCATAAGTGATCTTATCCTTTATAGACATAGGAATAGGCATAGCTTCGATAGGAAGCAATTTATTTTCTATAAGTATCGGATATACTAAAATGCTAGTATTGGGCATATTGAACTGTACTGTCATAACAAACGATACAGTAAAGCTATTTGGTGATGCATCTGTGGTCTCTGCACCTGGTTCATCATCTGCATATTCTACAGAAGTAAGACATTCTGCAGTGTGTTTCTTTACTACTAATTCTGGTCTATCCGTATATCTACTTTTATTCATAGATATCTTATTTCCAGACCAGTATTGTAGATACTGATAGAAAGTCTCAAATTGTTTAGTGTATTGTTTCTTATTGTAGATTTCACCTAATACATAAATAATTTCATTAGGTAACTTGTAATCATACATAAGATCTGTTACTTGGAATACACTACCTTCTCTATAGGTATTGAACAATTTCAACGGTACGCTATAGGCCAAAGACTTATCCATGAAATGCATAGTACATTGCATCATTAAACTACATGGTGCAGCTTGTTCGTATAAGCCTATACCGAATTCCTTATCGTTAAAGATAGGGTAGTTTCTATTGATGTTATTACCTACTCCATAAGCTGGAGTATGACTAAATGTAGTGACATCCCATTTAGTATTGGTAGGGTGCTGCTGGATAGTGACATCCATGACAAATCTAGACTCTCTTAGCCTAGCATTCATATTGTCATCAGTCGTATCTGAGATACTACTATACTTAGTTTTGATTACTATGTTGTCATTAAAGACATTTTGTAAATTTAATGTGTGGATCATACGTTGTGCCACTTGACGCAAAATAGGATCTATGATGTGATCATTTAGCTCTTGTATGTCTGATGTAAGTCTAGGCATGTAATCTATACCCCTATATCTTTTATATATTTAAAGAGGTCCTTATGTCTAAGAAAGAAATTTTGTTGGATGTTCCTAGTTTTAACGGTAAACCTTCCTTGGTAGCGGTGAAGGATAGAATTCTACCTGTTATTACTGCTATGTGTGATAGCTTTGAATTCGGTAGAGTAAAGTATCACGCTTATAGCTGGCAGAGTTGTCCTAGAGATTCCTTTGCTACGCCTGCTATTAATTTAGATGCTATGCATCGTCATCTGACTCTTTTTAAGGCAGGATATGACAGAGACATAGAAGGATATCCTCATGTTTACTTCATAGCATGTAGGGCAGCTATGGTTTTGGGTGTATGGTATCACATGTTTATCCATGATGAAATGGATAATTATAGAAAAGATAATTTCAAATTAGTAGGTGAAACTTTAGCTACTCAGCAGTCTTTTATGCCTTTAGAGCATGATACTGTTACCGATATGGATCTCTGGTCTAAAGTGAGAAAGCTACAGGTATCTCCTTACCATACTCTTTCTATCTCTAAGACTTATGGTGATCCTAAGTTCATAGCCGAAATGGATAAGCACGTACCCAAGATAACCACTACTACTGAAAAGAAGAAGTCTAAGAAAGCAGAAGTGGTAGATAAAGAAGTAGTGACTCCTCAGACTATTATGGATTATCATACCGATATGGTCCAGATGCTTTGGTGGGAAGTCATGAGTAGATACGATGAAAATGATCCTACTGCTCTATTGCCTGCTCATATAGTGAAGGGAAAAAGTACAGTAGGATTGGCTGATCTCCTTGTTAAGGAGATCACTTATCTCGATCTGTTGTTCTATCACGCCTTAGAAGTAGTACGTACCGCTGCTACTTACCCCGAGTTTAAACACATCTATATGGATACGAAAACCACTTATGAATTGTTAGATAGATACGCTAATGCTAAGTAGTCATTAGTCGATATAAGGCCACGGAGTATATTAGCTCAATATCGTATAGTCTGTGGCCTTATTATGATTATCTCTATAATTTATACAACTTTCATATCTATTAAGGGAAGGTACCTATCATGCAATCTGCTGACATTATGGATAATGCATCTCAATCAGTAATTGACTTTGAAAATCAGTGTATCAGGGCTCATCAAAGTAAGCAAGCTATCTATAGTGATACTGCTGAATCTGTACTTTATTGTGTGGATTGTGATGTGAAGATACCTGAAAGAAGAAAGCAAGTATTACCTAAGGCTATTCGATGTGTCCGATGTCAGGAAATATACGATCAAGGTAACTAACCTATGCACCATAAATAAACTTTTATAAATATCATTTGGGGTACTGAATATGGGCGATAACCCTAGACTGTACCCAGAGTCTCCTAGTGAAGTCGATCTTGTAGATGAAATGTATATACTTCATAAACAAGTAGCTGATACTAGTCAGAACTGGGCACTTAACAATGTAGAGATCCCGAGTCATGTACTCGCGATTGATACTGATAAGCGTATCATTAAAATAGGTGAAGGTAGGCCTTGGTCCGATACCAAGAACCATAGCCACGACGATCAGTACAGCGGTATCGCCCACAGTCATTATTTTGGATATAGTGAGAAATGGTTTAGGGCTTGTCCTAGATTGTGGTATACCTCTGATTTAGAACATCATCCAGAACTCATACCTCTGAATGGTCAAGAGTTATCGGAAGAATTAGCTTTCTATCTAAGTGAAATTTACACTAGTGTGGTACCCATACATCCTTTAGCCACTGCTCTGGATACTGAAGAATATCAGGTATCTATGTCCAATGCTAATTCATTGTGTTTAGGTTATAAAGCTTTTGGTCCTAATATCACTATGGATAATCTGTTAAATACTACAGATCAATGGACCACTGGTACTACAACTGCATCGGTTGATCCTGAGTGGTTAGCTTTGGATCTGAAAGGTGATATCTCTTTTACTTTACATACGTATGCTCTTGTAGCTCGTAGTGGTAGTCCTACTGCACCATTCGCTGAAAGTCCTAGTCCTAAGTCTTGGACAGTGGAAGTAGCTTTGGATGATGGTAGTTGGGAAGTAGTCGACACTAGAACCAATGTAGAGAAATGGGCTCCTAATGAAGTACGTTATTTCTATTTAGAAGCTATCTCTAATCCTGCTAATAAGTTCAGATTGACTGTACAGGAGTGGTGGGTACCAGAAGGACCTGATGCTATATTAGAACTAGGTATCCGTAGATGGTACTTGGGTGGTAAGAAGATCGGTAGCTTTATCATGCCTAAAGTCGTATCTCCACATTCTGACTTTACATACGTCGTACCTGTTAATGATTTAGGTATCGGTATGAAGCATGAAGAGATCGGTGATGTGGGTTATTCTGTTACTAGATTACCTCTTATTCCCAGTAACCGTATCATCTTAGATGGTCGTACTGTAGAAGTAGAAGCAGAACCTGAACTCTATGCTGTCTGTGGTCAGAAGTATGCAGATAGTGTATCTCCTGTTACTGGTGACAGCATTGTACTGGCCTCAGGTATAGGTAGTGACCATACTCCTTATACTCACGATATCACTTTTAGTGAGTCTGTAGTCATTGGTCAGTATTCTATCGGTACTGTAAATGGTGTATATCCCGATAGTTGGTCTTTAGAAGCTTTAGTGGATGGTATTTGGTATGACGTAGAAAGAGTAGTTGATGATTTCACTACTACTTTTAAAGTAAGAGATGTCTACATCAATAATCATGCTTCTGATACTTATCGCTTAGTAATCACTAAGTGGACAGAAAACGTATTACCGATCGGTACTATTTCTTTATCATTTAAAGGCAGTACCGCTGGTACTTTTAAAGTCCCGAATAAGCTAGAAGAAGCACCTTCAGATATGGTCCCCTACGTAGTCTCTAAAGTACGTACAGAAGATATCAACTCTTCAGTCGTATTAGAATTACAGAATGCTCTTTTATCCACTCAGCAGCAATTAGCTATCATCATGGATAGGTTGATTCAGAATGAAACTGAGTTAACTAATTTAAGAGCTCAAGTCAATACTCCTTAAATCACAAGAGGTCATACTCATATGTCTGGTCCCGTAACTAATCCCACTGAAGGGATCTTAGAGCAATCTGTAGTAGAGAAACTGGAAGAGGCACTCGCAGCACTACAAGCTGCACAGGCTCTCTTTACCGACACTATGGCTGCTTTAGCTTCCCATGATGCAAATGAAGAATCTCATTTAGATATCCGTCATGAAATCATGGCTATCACTGTAGGTACTGGTTTTATTACTTCTGAACAAGCTACACAGCAAATCGATAGTACACTTGATATCCACAATGCTAGTGTATCTGCCCATGCCAATATCTTGACAGCTATCGATGGTCTGTTGACTAGATTGGCTGCTTTGGAAGCTCGCGTAGATGCTATCGAACCTATCGATGAAGATGACGATCTGACTGAGTTGGAACGTAGATTGAAAGCTATCGATGATTACTACGATCCTACTTTAGCTTCATTATTAAATGCTTGGCAGGTAGCTAGTATGGCTGGTCTTTCTACAGCTGATGCTATCGCTAATGAATACCAGGCACTGCTCAATGAAAAGGCTCAGGCTAGAGCTGACGTGTTGAGAGAATTCGATTACGCTTAATAAGGAAAGGTAATTCATATGTCTACTGTACCTAAGGTCTCTACTAGTAAGACTTTGACTGGTACTGCTCCTCTTAACTGGTGTCCTCAGTGTGGACATAAGCTGGAGAGTACTCAGATCAAGTTGAAAGATAACCAGTCTATCGATGGTAAGAAATGCAAGTATTGTCATTTCATCCATACTGGTAAATAGATAAGAAATAGACTATATACTACTACAGTACCTGTGATAGGTACTGTAGTAGTATATAGCTTTATCTTCACATACCGTAGACTTCACTAAATAAGAACTTAGTCTTATTATTAGCTCCTAAGGACACACCTAATGATTTCATAAATAAGTACAGAGGACTACAGTTATCTGCCACTATCTGATTAGTAGCGATAATGGGAATCAATTCCTCTGGTACGTTATCTAGAAATGGATTTATGGGTATCCGTGATACGTCCTTCTTAATACCTTCTAAAGTCTTTACTAGCTTATCATGGATGTCCTTATCCTTACCTTTTAACCACTCTAAATACTTAGGGTTAGTTAAATCAGTTAAAGGTACGATGTAGCATTTAGTAGGTATTTCGATATTACCATATTTCTCAGCAAAGACAGATTCCCAAATCTTGTAGTTGAAATATAAGGATATTCCACTGTCCTTATAATCATTTTCATTCTTTACTGGTTGAATAGGTAGATATTTAGTTTCACCAGAAGTCAAGGAATCATAGACCTGTTTCTCAAAAGCTATCACTTTAGATATACAGTCTGTAGCAGAGATCTGTCCGTCTTTGACGATAGTCTCGTGAGTGCCATCTATGAATCCCTTGACAAATTCCAAAGTCTCATTACAGAGCTTACTACCTTTAAACTGTACACCTTTTATGTCAGACTTCATCTTGGGTAAGATAACTCCTTCCTGGATAGTGTACATACCAGCATAATGCTTCTTTAAATTACTCAGAGTCATGACAGGATAGTAGAATTCATTCTTCATAGCTATCCCTTTTATGTCCTCTCCCAATGCTCCCTTATGGTGACTGATCGTATCCATAAGATATGTATTTGACTTACTTAACCAATAAACCACTAAGCAGTTTACTTGATAAGCTCGTTCATTGATACGTAAATCGCCATTATACCACTGAAGCCAATTCTTAGTGGTAAAGATGATACTATCGGTATCACTACCGATAACGCAGTTACGATACATATACTTATGATTCACCACGTTACTGATAACAGTCTTGTGTTCTAGGAACAACTTCATACTCTTATCTATATTAGATAACTTGTCTGACATGCTTTTACCCACACAGACAAATCTCTTAGCTAATTCAGGATGCTTTTCTACTGTATCATAGATATTGACTTTCTTACCATCTTCAATAGGTAACCATTCACTGAAGATAGTAGACAACACAATCACTAGATCACCATCTATCTTAAATAGTTCTTTAGGTGATACTTCCTGATTAAAGTCTATCTTACTGATATCGTAAAAGTCAGATATCCAATTCATCCAGCTAGTAGTATTAGACTGCATGATATTCTTAAGATTATTACAATAGTAGATATAATCCAACAGTTTACCACTACAGTTACACAACCACTGATACACCCAGACAGGTAGTGGATCACTACTATACTTACTATAGTTCTCTTCTAAGAAACCTAATACGTCATCTACATCAGCATGTTTAAGTCCTAGATTATCGATAGCGTTATCCACAGCCATTTTGGGTGGACATGTACGAGCCATCAATACCAAGTAGTTCCATACTGTTTCTATGTTAGGAAAATAGAAGTTACCTTCTAACAATCTCTCACAGTTAGCATATGAACTCATAATAAAATAACGACCAGTACTAGTGATACTATTGAATCCAGCTATATCACTGATAAAGCTGTACTTACTACCCATAGCACCAGGAATACTATTCATGGAAATCTTCTGTAATGCCTGGTCGCTGTTGTAATAGTTAGCTAAAGTAGTATTACCTTCAGCTTTATATTTTAGCATCAAAGCTTTAGAAGACTTACGTCTAGCTTTCTGTTCAGTGATCTGGTCTTTCAGGAAAGATACGATTTCAGTAGCTGGCTTATATACACTACCGAAAGGTAAGATGATCCTATCCTTTATATTCTGGCTATGTTCATATAGGTCTAGTTCAGCTGCTTCGGCATCACCGTATTTCTTATGTACTACGCATTTGACTTTAGGACGTTTCATAGTCTTTTCGACTACATGATTTACAAATCTCACCACGTCCTGTTTAGTAAAGCTACCATTTAAGTGTTTATTAGCTACAGTCAAATAGGTACCTACGTTAGCCAAATAGCTCTGAAGTAAGTCAGGTCTAGTAATTTTATCTGTATCTCTATAAGTAGCTGGGTGTGCCATAAGTATACCTTTATATTTAAATGTGGGTCTATTGATGCATTCCATGGTCCTATCTGGTAAAAATATAGTATTACTACTACCACATTCTATGATATAGAGACTATAAGGACTTTTATACCTATCACTTATATAAGGAATTTAATTATGAAACTTTCTAATTTAAGAGAGACTAGGACTCATTCTATTGCTCCTGGTAAACTTCAGTCTGCTGGTAATAAGCTCAATAGCATGCTCGAATACGATGCTATGGTGTTACGTAAGCAGATGTTTCACGCTCTGTTGTCTACCTTTGTAGATAAACTGGCAGATGAAGACAAGAAGGATTTCACTGAAACAGCTAAAGAACTGGATAAGGTATTGGACAAGGCTGTAGATGACGATATCATCTTGGTGAAAGATGCTGAAGCCATGAAGGGAGAAATTCTTTCTGCTAAGTTTAAGATCCTGGATCTTCAGAATGTATTCCTTGGTAAGGCTATGTGTAATTACACTAAGATCAAGCCCAATAAGAATACTGATCCTAAATTGGTTATGGCTATGGAAGATATCTCTAAGTCTACTAAGGTCATCGATGAAAGTGGTGATCTTATTGTGGAAGAGATCGTCTGTGCTGCAGCTAAACAGTGTATCGATACTTGTAGTAAGTATTTTCCTGCTGATTTCACTACTAGATTACGTTAATATATCTTTACTATACAGAGTAGTCCTATAACGGGACTACTCTGTATATGTTTAAAATTCTATTTCTATTGACCATTCATTGTGATGATAAACACCCACATTTAAAGGAGTATCTATATGTCTAAGCCTTCTGCACGTGCACGTAAGACCGCTAAAAGAGATAAGTTGAGAAAGGCAGCTAAAGCTGGTAATCAATATAAGAAGTCTTCAGTCACTGAAGCTCAGCGTATGTTGGATATGGAACTGGCTAAAGCTACCAATAAAGAACATGGTGATGGTGTGGCTTACGTCGAAAAGATGCTGATCGACATCATTACTTACTTGGGTAGATCTTCCGGTACTTTGAATAGACTGCGTGCTGAACTGCTCACTGGTAAAATCGTTACTAGGGGTACCGCCAGTGTAGACGAAATGATCCTAGCTATCGATGAAGAAATCCAGAAGATGGGTATCTTTAAAGAAACCAAGCTCAGACCTATGGTCAATGAAATGGCTAAACTGAAAGGCATGCAGGATCGTGCTGAACAGTTCTTGGCTCTTGCTGAGTTCATGGAGACACTGACTAAGTTCCAGGAATCCATGAATGAAGATATGGGAGCTACGGCTAAAGTACTGGAAACTTTGGATCTAATTGATAATTCTGAAGCTACCCCTACTGAAGAAAAAGAAGAACTACCTTCAGTACCTGAAACTGTAGAAGTACCTACAGAAGAGCAGGTACAGTAATATAAATAAGACAGAGGAAAAGTATGCTTAGTGACGACGATATCAATGATGATCTTCTAGAAGAAGACGATGATGACGAGCAACTAGATATGAACGATGAAGCGTGTTTCATATCTAAAAAAGAAATGGCACGCATCAGTACTGATAAACGTAAGAAATTGGAATTGAATAAAGAGATAAAAGCTTTTGTCAATTTCATTAAGATGTACTTTTCCTCTTATAGTGCACGTAGGTCTCCTTATGTCTTTTTTAATATCGTAGAAGATCCTAATGTATTAATCATGTCCAATACAGATGGTAGTCTCTTTACTCAAGCTAATAGTGGTGAGTTGGGATTCCATGTCGTAGAGTTCAAAGAGCCATTGCAGGGGTATCTCTCTCAGCTTAAAGAAACTCTATTATTAGACAATACCAATTGCCCGTATGTCGTCAATATTTCACAGTATTTATCCGTATTGAATAAATATAAGAAAGAAGGAGTAGATGTATGGGCACTAGAAAATGGATCTATAGTAGCCAATGTAGCTGGAGATACAAAGCATACCGATAAAGATATCTTTGCCTCTCCTATTAAAAATTTCAATGTAGTGGGTTCTATCAAGTATTGGTATGAATATGCTACTAAGTTAAGATTGGCTATAATGTCTTATCCTAATATCGATATGGATTTAGATCCTGATGTCGCTATGGAGAAAGCTTACATTAAAGCTGAATTAGACATCACTGAATTTAAGAATGCCGATGGCGTATTGGTATTTCCTAATCATAAACCTACTATGACACCACTTTTATTCGATGGAGTCAGTACTCCTTCATTAAAAGAGTTCATCAGAAAAAAGAAAGAAGATGAACAATACAAGTACACTCTAAATACCTGGGTGGAACGTGATGAGTATTTTAGGTTAATGACTCAATACGAAGATGAGTATATCTACGCTATTAGCATGAAACCAAACGTGTGTTATTATCCATTACCTATCCGTAAGTAATATATCCTACTTGGAGATATACAGATGACAAACGAACAGAACGATAACGATATTCCTATCATTGAAGATGTAAACTTGGATGATATGGAGACCGATACTCCTATTCAGGCTCCTAGGATTATCTCTCAGCCTATCCAGAGAGCAGCAGAAGAAGCTAACGTGCCTGATTGGATCAAACACGATACCACTCAGGAACTGGATAAGTTCACTGAACAGCAGGAAGAAATCACTACTGCTCCAGTAGAAGAAGCTACTACTGAAGATACCGAAGTAGAACAGGAAGTAACCGATTTCCTTCAGGACTCCACTTTTGTACATGAAGATAAGAAAGTGGATTATAAAGCATTGGAAGAATCTGAGACTATTCTCAATTCTATTCTTATCGATGCTATCAGTAATTCCAAACAGAAGAATATCGAATTCCTCAATGAACGCAAAGAGATCAAGATCGTAGTACCTATCTCTAATGCAGATGACATTGCCGATAAGTTGATGGATCTTGGTACTAAGATGGGTACAGATAACTTCAAAGAAGCTTTCACAGATCCTAATAGTTTACCTGCTACTTGTCGTGATGCCTTTGAACACTTCTCTTCTCAGACTAAATTGTCTGTAGAGATGTTTGAAGGTATGAAGAAGGCTATCGAAGAGCAGTCTGAATCTACTCGTACTTTAGCTGATGTATTGCAGCGTAATGTAGAGAACATAGGTGTTACTACCACTAGAGGTACTCCTTCTTCCCTTGGCAAGAAGAAACATCTCTCTGGTAAGGAAGCTGTAGTCACTGTAGCTAGTATGATGCAGGGTATCAAACGTATCCCCTTGTGGAACTCTGGTATCTATATCACACTGCGTGCTCTTTCTCTGAAAGAACTGACTGCTTTCTTCAATAGTGTCAATACCTCTGGTTACGATTACGGTCGTGAACTGGGTGGTTACTACTTCATGTATGTGGATCATGTCATTAAGAAGATGGTACTTGAGCAGTTACTTCCTAAGGCTTTGCAGGATTGTAACTATAAGAACTGGCGTAACACCAATAAGCTCCTGAAGGTATTGTCCGTACATGACTACGATGTTATCCTCTGGGCATTCGCTTCGATGATGTATCGTGAAGGTGTACCGATCAAGATCCTCTGCACCAATGAAGAATGTATGAGTGTAGAAGAAATCACTGCAGATCTTACCAAAATGAGATTTGTAGATACCTCTAAGCTCACTACTGAAGCTATCTTGATGATGAAAGATACTGGTGTAAAGACAGATCTGGATTTGGTCAAGTATCATAAGGCATTGGGTCTGGATGATGTATTTGCCTACAAGGTAGATAACGTCGCTACTGATACCACTACGTATTGGCATTTCAAGATGGCTACTGCTAACTGTGCAGACTATCTGGAATGTGGTGCTGCTTTTAATGCTGAGTTGTTTGATTTCGCTCATCAGCCTACCAAGGAAGAAGTAACGGAATTCTTGACACTCAACTACTATAAAGCATTCTTGCCTTGGATTTCTTCATTGGAATGTGTCACTGAAGAAGGATTTGGTAAGAGTAAGGTACCGGACGATGAAGTCTTGGCTATTATCGATAATAGCTCTGAAGATAACCGTGAAGCATTTAATGCTATCTTGGATATCAGTCAGATGGAGACTCAAGACTTTGGTGTCTATGCTACGGAATACATCAAACGTACCAAACTTACTCACTTGGCACTGCAGTATGATAAATGTCATAAATGCGATACGATACCTGAGACTGCTGTAGATGGTTTCATACCTTACGATATGCAGGCTCATTTTTTTACGATGTGTCTCATGCGTATGTTGAAAGTTGCATAGCACCAGAGGCATATAGTGATTATATAAATGCTTTTACTAAGCTAATGACTTCGTTATCAGGAGTAACGGGTATATTCCGTTATTTCCTGATAGCGCAGTTTAATATATCCTTTTTAAATCCACAATTCTACGGTAACTGTAAGACTCCTAATTTGATGCACTCTATGTTTGAAGACAATAGAGCTGCTACTAAAGGACAGATCATCGTAGAGGATATATTACGTTTTATGTTTTCGACAGAGCTTCATGCACTTTCAGGTCTTTCTTTCTTGGACATAATGGAGCTAGATAGCTACACATATAGCTTAGTAAAGAAGATCTATGAAGAAGTGGAGAAACCTAAACGAGAAGCTATAAGTAAATTACAGCAGGATATGAGTAAACAACAACTCCAACACACGACTAATTTCTCTAGATCTAATCTAAATAACGAGAGAGTGAATAATGAACGTAAACACTTACGGTCGCGCAAGTGATATAGATAGGATGGATGCTGCTAACACTAGTCGTATCGTACTGGATAGTAATGTAGGTATCACTAACGTAGCTGCAGCTGATACATTGAAGCAATACATCATCGATACTTTTGCAGATATTAGTCAGCTATTGGCTGCTCACTGTGGACCTAAATCGGCATATGCCATGATCGTTACTGGTTTGGGTAATAGTGATTTTGAACCTAACATCTTTACTAAAGATGGAATCAAGATCTTGTCGTTTATCGAATACACTGCTCCTATTCAGGCCTACATGAAAGAAGCATTGGCTTATATCGGTAAACGTGTGGATAATGTAGCCAAAGATGGTACCACCACCTCTATCTTGTTTGCTGCTCAGTTCCTGAAAAGCATGCTGGAACATAGTGATAGATTCGATGATCTGACCACTACTGCTAGAGAAGAGATCTTTAAGACTATCTCTAAAGATGTACATGAGATGCTGGTGAAACAGTCTTACTGTGTAGCTGATCTACCTCATCGAGATGAAGTAGCTGCTGGTATGGTAGGCTTCATGCAGTCTATGTCATCCTCTGGTGGTAATACTGTCCTGTCTAAAGTCATCTATGAGATTTTTGCTAATTCTCCTAAGGAAGCTTGGGATCGTATGTTGACTACTCAGTCTACTATGGAATCTGAGACTCCTTTTGAAGTACGATATCAGGATGCTGGTTATAGCTTGTTTTCCAATATGGTGAATGATCAGCTTCGTAATACTGATTTGAATACCAGATATGTGGAAGAAGATGTATTGGTCTTCGCCTATCCTGATGATATCCATATGGGTACTACTGTCATGGATAGAGTAGGAGATTGGTTGGAAGCTCTTCCTGAAGATAAAGCTGCAGCTATCCTTGCTCAGGAAATCGATGGTAAGCTCGTACAGTACGTCACCAATAAGAACAAGACTAGAGTGAAACCTATCTCTATGTTCTGTAACTTGGAACGTGATAAGTACAGTAAGACTTCTTGGGATATCCTGGCTATCCTTTCTATGGCTGGTAAAAAGAGCTATGCCGAGAAGGTAGAATCTGTAGGACCTATTAGTGAAGCACATACCTTTAATGCTACTCGTATTGAGTTTAATGGTACTCATCTGGAGATATTTGATTTTTATGAGGTAGATCCGGAAAGTAATCTTCATCCTTACTACTCTAATCCTGAAGCTTTTAAGCCTTATACGGAACTGTTGAACAATATCAATAAGGTCATTGAATTCAGTAGAGATGGTCATGTCAAAGATGGTAGGATGATCGAGTCTGCTTATCGTATCTTTAAGCAGATGGTCTGTGTGAAAAGTCCTAACCTCTGGATCGGTGGTACTACTCATGAGAATATCTCTAATCTGGCAGTAGTACAAGATGCCATGGGTGCTAGTATGGCTAGTACCACTACGAGATTCCTGATAAATGGTCTGTTGAGTTTTAATACCGCATTGCATGAATTACTTGATGTTTACAGTAAAGACATTAGCGATCCTATAGGAGGCTACAAGAAAAACATCATTAATATCATGATCCATTCACTTTCACATGTCATTCGTACTGTGTATAGTGAAATCCCTACAGCTGTAACTGATGGGACATTGACTAAAGACGATTATTGCAATGCTCTTTATGAAGAGAGCACTATTAATCCTCTGTCTTTTATGGATTATGTGGAGAGTATTCCTCGTGTAATCGCTGGTACTGAAACTAAAATCCCTCATGGTGTATCTTATCCTGTACTTCAGCCTATCGGTATTTACGATGAGCTGTTAGCTCGTACCAATGAACTGTTGGTGCGTTTGTTAGCTACGGATAAGTTTATTGCACCCGGTGGGGCATTCCTTCGCTCTAGTAGTGAAAAGGAGTAATTTATCATGGCTATTGTAGAACCCGGTAGTATCGTCATCAAACAGGACATTAAGTTTAAGTCCTTGAGTGATCACGATACCGTAGCTTGGGAAGGTACTGTCGCTGGATTCTTGACTTACGATACAGCTAAGACTATGGAAGATATCCTACCTTACTATCGTGAAGCCAAGAAAGCTATTACCGACTTACCTCCTATCGAAGAGTTGACCTTCTTTATCCTTAAGTTGGATGAGAATACAGCTGTGACTAAGTATCGTGTCTTTGCATTGGAATATATTGATCCCAGTACATTGAGGATACAGGACGTGCATAGTGATCTATACTTTAAGGTATACGCTACTCCTGAATCTGAAGTAGCTACGATCATTACGTTGTTGAAGTCACACGGTTACAACTGTTCACAGGTCACGAGTATCTCATAAGCTAGTATACCTACACCACAGTCCCGTAGTGTAGGTATACTTTTTATAAATCACCACCTGGAGAAAGCTATGTTGTCTTTCATTAAAAAAGAAATATCAACTATCGTCAACCCAACGATATTGAATTCTAGCTTTGAGATTACATTCCCTATACCTGATAACAATGGTGCTTTTAGAGGATTCAACTTTATCAGTTTGAATACACCGGATCATCTTACAGATAAGCTGGAATGTGTTTTCGATAAGACCAAACATATCGGTTGTTTGTATTACTATCAAGTAAATACTTCTACTTATAAGCTCACCTTATTCACTAAAGAGCTTCCGATCGAAGAAGGTAAACGATTGAGTGCATATCTCAACCATCTTGCTTTAGATCCCAATATCGTACCTGGAATACATAAGTTGGTAGATCGTAAAGTAGTAGATGGTGATTCTGTAATAGTTTACGCTAGTATTTTTGTAACTAAGCCAGTATGGGATAAGCAAACAGATCCTACTCTACTCGATCAACTGAATACTGCTTTTAATAAATAAATCACCCAAATACACTAGGAGTGTAGATATGTCTGATGAAGTCAAGGATCTCGGAGAAGTTATCGAACCTGAAGTAATGGAAGAGACTCCTGTAGATCCTGAAAAGGTCATTCCTTTTGGCGAGATCCCTTTCGGTGAAGGTATCCCTAATTTCGAATCGCAGAGCTTTACTAATAAAGCAGCTGATCGTCCTATGCCGGTATCCGACGGTACCCATTATGTTATTAAGGTAGAGAACACACCTATCTTTAATGCTACTGCAGCTTATCTGTACTGGGCTATCATCTTCTTTCGTAATATCCCCCAGAGTGAAGTCTTCCTGTTGAAAGCACATGAAGGAGATGAGGGTCACCACCCTGAAGGTAGTCATTTCTACTTTATCGGTAACTTTAAAGTGCCGGATATCCAGGGTAATAAAGATGAATATGCGTACTTCAATCATCCTTTCGAAGTATGGTCCTACGTCATCGCTCCTATGTCCAATTACCCTTACTGTGAAGTCATGATGAATCTTTACGGTGATGGTACTGGTCAGGGTATCAATGAAGAATATCGTAAGAACTATCTGGAAGGTCAGACTCTGTTCGATACTTCACCAACTAATATGCTCTATTGGGGTAATCTCTTTGAAGAAGAGAAATACTTCATGGATGAAGTCATCGTGGAAGAACCCACTCGTAAGTTCGATAAGTTCAAGAGTAAGTCTAGTAAGAAGAAGCAAGCTGAAGCTAATGCTAAGAAGAAAGACAATAGTCAGAAGCCTGCTCGTTACTTCAGACAAGAAGTACATAACTCTGGTCTGGTGTTGAATACCAAGCAGGAAGCTTATGAGCGTTATCTTGCTTTCAATACTAGCTTTGAACTTCTCTTTCCTGTAGAGAAAGAAGATGGTACGGAACTCCGTCTGAACTTCATTAGCTTGAATACTCCTGAATGTAGACTGTCTGCACTTGATCCGGTATTCGATCCTAATGTCCATGATGGATGTCTGTATTACCATCAGATCAATCCTTCTACTTATAAGCTCACTTTGTTCACTAAAGCCCTGGAGAACGATATCACTCTGGCTTTGGAGGACACTTTGCTTAATATGGGTAACGATCCTGATCCTGAGATGGATATTCATCGTGCAATTAAGACTAAGGTGCTTGGTGAAACCACTAGTATGATTTCATCTATCATCTTTGTATCTCGTGCTATTTGGGATGGTATCATGAATCTTCAAGTAGCACCTACTCCTACTATGGAAGAATCCGGTAGTATCCATTAATATGAATTATATAGATACCTATACAGTACCACCACAGGTACTGTATAGGTATCTACTATTTTATAGAGTATTTAAACTATAAACTATAAGAGGTATATTTATATGAGTCAGCCTAACAAGACTAGAGTACAAGTGGCTACTGATCCTGCTTTTTCTAATATAGTACATGATGTAGAAGGTGCTTATACTACAGCTTTACAGATAGCTGAAGCAGTACTACCACAGGGAGTAAACTTATATGCTCGTGGTATGCACGGTCACCCTACCACAGGTGATAGTAGCTGGTCTACCACAGTACAGTTTCAGATCAAATTAGCATGGAGTGATTGGGATGGTAGTGCCAATGGTATCGAGCATAGTTTGAATAGTACCAATAGTCTATATGTCTCAGCGGTGGCATTATCCGATACCAAAGTACTAGTGTGTTACAGTAATGGTAGTTACAATAGTTACAAATATGCTATAGTGTTGACTATTAGTGGTAGTGGTATATCTGCAGGAGTACCGGTTCTGTGCCATGATACCACCGGTTATTTTAACTCGGCTGTAGTACTATCTGATACTAAAGTACTGGTGAGCTATAGTAACGACAGTCATAATAGTTATTTGTATGCCGTGATACTAACAATCGACGGTACAAACATCACTGCTAGTACTCCGGTACAATGTAATAGTACCGATAGCGAATATATATCAGCGGTGGTTCTATCTGATACTAAAGTACTGATAACTTATCGCAATCAGAATCATAATAATTATCTATATACCGCAATATTGACTATTGACGGTATTAGTATATCTGCTGGTATTCCAGTACAATGTAATAGTTCTAACAATATATATGTTTCAGCTGCAGTACTATCCGATACTAAGGTATTGGTCAGTTATCGTAACGATAGTCATAGTGGGTATCTATACGCTGTTGTATTGACAGTAAATGGTACAAACATCACTGCTAGTACTCCGGTACAATGTAATAGTGCCAATAGCCGACACTTATCGGCTGTCGCATTATCCGACACTAAAGTAGTAGTGTGCTACCGTAACGACAGTAACGGTTATCACTTATATGCAACGGTATTGATTATAGACGGAACCGATATCACTGCAGTTGCGCCAGTATCGTGTAACGATACCCACATTGCTTATACGTCGGTTGTGGTGTTATCGGACATTACTGTGTGGGTGTGTTATCGCAATGAAAGTCATAATAATTATTTATATGCCGTGGTACTAACTATCCGTGGCGATGTGATCACTGCCGGTACTCCTGTACAGTGCAATACTAGTACTACCGGTGGATGGAGTGAATACGATATATCAGCTACTAAAGTGGGTGATAGTGTATTTGTGTCCTATAATAAAGGCATCAACACCGCTCTTTATGGTAAAGTATTAATGGATAATTAATTTAATCTATACACTACTGTAGCACCACTAAGGTACTACAGTAGTGTATATATGGTATCATAAACCTAAATGTAATCTACCGTAATTCAATACCTTATCCTCAATAGTATTAGCTAAGTCGCTATTCATACATCGATTCCAAGGTCTTCTATTCAATAACCTAAAGTATTGACGTTTAGCTTCTATCATCAGACGTTTGTAAGTATTCAACTGAGGATTTAGAGCATGGATACCGACTACAGCTTTTAATAACTCTAAGTCCTTCATAATGTCCAAGTATTCAAACTGACGTAATCCACTTAATGACCACTTATAAAGACTTTCATTACAACGATCAGTGATACTGCTATTTAGTAACAAAGGACTATTCAAGAATACATTAGGATAGAGTCTATTCTCTTTGATGTTATTCAATTCTACCGATAGGGACTTCATACCATCACTGTAACGTAAGCCTACCTGACCATACTGACTATTGGTAACTACATCATTATAACTACGATGTACATACTCACTATCGTAGCTATGATCGATCATATCCACTATCTGACGTAATAACCAAATATCTACTAAATCATACATCATAGGACAGATGACATGTTTATGAATAAAGAACTGACCAGTCAAAGTATCTTTATCTCTAAACTCTTCATTTATCCCGTATCTCTTCCATTTATAGTACTTCATACACAGAGCCACAGTGTCTACTAATACTACGCAGTAGGTAGGGGCTGCTTCAGTAAAATTGACTCTATCGTGCATGATATTTAGCGTGAATTCCGGGCTATCGTGGTACCAAATCTTCACAGGGTTCACATGTTGCCATTTGTCCCACTTAGCACCAAAAGGTAAACGACTAAAGCTACTGACATCTTCCACCGGTACGATGAACTCATTACATTCACCTAATCTCTTACTAATGAAATGATTCTTAAAGTTCCTACCAGTAGCTACCCTAGAGAATACATTATCTAAGTCAGTCTTGATATATCGTAAATGATGCTGATAGATATCGATGTCGTCATTAGTCTTCATCATCCATTCATAATCAGCATTGTTCATGACCTGACGTAGCATAGCTACCGCTTTATTCTCATGTCCGTACTGTAAACGAAATCTATCATAGTGACGTATGAAGAAGTTATGTAAAGTTTCTATGTATGTCCTATACCTAGGAAACATACGACCAGGTACAATCCTGAAATGATCGGATAAAGGTAATAGTAACATATATTTAGTATTTCCTATATATTGAAATGTATAATAGTCATAGATACATACCATCGTGACAGTAAGTATAGGGATACCGAGAAAATAGATATCCGTGTATTTCATTACATACCTGTAATACTATATGAGCACACAAGTAGAAGCATAGTCTTCTATTTGATGGGGTATGGGTTTTATATCTATATTTTCCATCCCTGTTACGCATATATATTACGTTAGTGAATCTACCCCAGTAAAAAAGTAAATCACCATTACTTATTATACTGAGCGGTAACACCCACCACCTTTATCCACCATAAGCAAAGGAGTTTTCATCATGGCAGTAGGCAGTATTAAGACCGGTGGCGAAGAAGCACAGCAGGCACCCAAAGTCATCGAAGAACGTCCCACAGCTAAGGCAGCCCAGCCTCAGGAACAGGTACGTCAGGCACCCACTAACCCCCAAGCAACCAAGGAGAATCCCCAGATGTCTCAGCAGTTCACTGACAACTCTGAAAGAGTAGTCGCACCCAAGTTGATGTCTCTCATTAACCTGGTCGGCTCCGTGTCTTCCCTTTCCGATAAAGGTCGTAAGTATTTCGATCGTATCAAGGAAGAACTTACTTCCGTATCCAATCAGAACAAGCTCAATATCAAGATCCATACACTGACCTCTCCTGAAAACACGATGGCTCTGGAATGCGCCGGTAAGTTCATCCTGCTCACGCCTTCCGAGACCCTGGTCAACCTGCCCGAAGGCCTGCCCCGTACCGTAGTGCTGAAGGATGCAGTGAGTACCTATCACACCGCAGTATCCGGCACCCATGAACTTCTGGAATTCCTGATCGTCACTCCTGCTGACTACGAGTGCGTAGAAAAGATGATCACTGCCATTCAGAACATGTTCCTGGTCGCTACTCGTGCAGAATTCCAGTCCATGACTGCAGATATGCTGAAGAGCGATGACAGCATCTTCGTTATCTCTACCAACGTCTCTGACGTCCAGGCTTTCATGACCAAGATCTATCCGCATGCCGTATCTCCTCGTGCTGATATGGGCTTCGTGCTGTACCAGAAGGGTCGTAACCGTCAGGGTGGCTACGGTGTCAATCCCGGCAGTTACTTTGATCAGGGTGCTCAGGAAAATGTGCCGATCGCTTGTGTCACCGCATTCACCGAACCTGTGCAGCTGACCGGTGCCATGATCAACAGCGTACCGAAGTTCGTGCCGCTGATCCACATCACCAGCATGATCTCCGTTATCCCTGCTCTTGAACTGACCACTCTGCTTCTGCCCCTGGCCACCGACGTATTCATCCGCAGTGGTCTGTGGAAGACTCAGTTCTCCCAGTTCTCCAAGGAACAGCCGAACATCGGTAAGCTCTTCCGTGATCCCAATACCAATATGCCTGGCTTTGCCGAGAATCCGACTCAGCGTGAGCAGATCCTCGCTACGACCTTCGAAAAGCCCGCTCTGGTCCTGGACGTCGTCGAAGGCACCTACCGTATCCCCGGCCTGGAGAAGTACGGCATCGCAGAGCGTAACAGCGATGTGACCGCCATGTACGGTCGTTTCCTCGGTGCCAACATCCTCGATACCGTAGCCTCTGGCTTCAAGTATCACGAGTATGTCGGTGTCATCACTCACAATGGTCGTCAGGCAGATAGCCGTTGGGCTGACTACCTGAACACCATCATCCACTTCGAATCCGAAGTGAATACCGTATACCAGCTGCTGGTCCGCAACACCGATCCCAAGGTCCGTGTCGAGCAGATCAAGCGCTTCTATCCGTCCTTTGAAGTCATGTACTCCAACATCGTCTGCGAGATCAATCTCAATTTCATGATGACCGTACAGAACCTCATCCGGGACAAGATTCAGATCTCTCAGAACTCTGTGCTCGGTGCTCAGAACCTGGTCGACCTGTCTTCTCTTATCGCAAATGCCCAGGCCTTCAATCAGAATGCCAATGCGGGCTTTAACTATGGCGGTGGTGGTGGAGTCTTCATGAACCCCTTCGGTCGCGTGTATTAAGCATCTGACTGTTTGGGTTTAGTTATGTAGACGTATCTAGAGAGGAGCTGTGGTGGCTCCTCTCTAGATATATACTTTATACCGACATCTCTATTTTTTCTATGATATAAATTTATAGAAAGAGATAATAGTGTGTAAGCCGTATCCACACATATCACCATAGGGGGCATATGGAATGATGATCAACGATAAGCTACATTACGATAAGTATCCTCAACAGATAGGACTTATGAATCGTAAGCAAGATGATTACGTACCTATAGACGCAAATAAGGTAAAGACTCATCTACTTTCGAATATCCTAGGCCCTATAGATCTGGAGGACTTATTCAGACGTAGTCCCGGTGCTCGTATCGTTAATAATGAAACTATGACTTCTATGGATCTATCTAAGGAATTCTGTAATGCCATCTACAATAGGAATGATGGTGATATAGGATTCACTGCCTCATGTGAGTGCGGTAAGATCTATGGTCGTAGTTACGAAGGTATGCTCTGTCCAGAATGTCGTACTGAAGTCACTACTGCATTTGTAGATAAATTGACACATACGGCATGGGTAGGCACTCCTCCTGAACTACCTCCTTTCGTACACCCAGTCTGGTATTTCGTATTAAAGACCTGGACCGGTATAGCTAAAGGTGGTGCTAGTGTCATCGATCTCCTATTAGATCCTGATAAAGAGCTACCTGATCATTTGAAAGGAGTAATCGAAGAACAAAGCTTTGATTACTTCCATAAGAACTATGAAAGGATATTTGATTACCTATTCAATGCTTGTCCGATGACTGCAGCTTCGAGACGTAGTATGGAATGGGTGAAGTTGTTCTATGAGCAATATAAAGGTATCCTGTTCACTACAAAGTTACCTATCCTACACAGTAGCTTACATCCACTTATCAAAAGCAGTGGTAGTCTAAAACTAGCAGATAAATCATCCAAGGATATCTTAGAAGCTATCTTCAACTTATCCACGGTATCGTTCTCTGTTAAGAATACTATTACCACTAAGAAGCATACACATAAGACCCTCTATAGCGTATACAGTAAGCTTATCACTTACTATCAGTCACTGATCAAAGAAAAGGTCGGTGCTAAAGTAGCTATCATGCGTCAGCACAACCTCAAAGAGAAGAAGACGGGGCTTTCATAGAGTGATCTATGATCGAAAGGTACTTAATTGCTGGGACATCCTCAAGCTCTATCCCTACAACGTAGCTCTGAAATATAGGCAAGCGTGACAGGTATAAAAAGTATAGAGATATGTGGGTAATCAGCAGCTATATCTCGAATAGGGATATCAGTTCGACGGCTATGGGTGAAACTCCCAGTAGGGTCAAGTGACTCCGAAACAGTACCACCTCTAGAAATAGAGGACTGATATAGCCTGGACATCTAGGGAAAGCCTAGAGCTGCACGTAGTGGTGCGGGTATAGATTAACGACCTATACTGAACATATCGCGGGACGCGTTGCCATTGGTCTTATCGTGCTGTGTGTACACCTATCACTGGTCCACATATCGCAGATGAATTGTATATGCCGTGGAAGCTCATGGTAAATGCACTTAAGCTGCAGATCATCAATGTACTGGTGCACAGGAAGAAGTACAATATCAATGATGCTTTGTATAAGCATTTTAAAGCATTAGTAGTTTATGATGAAGATATCTATCAGATCATGATGGATCTGATGAGAGAGTGTCCATGGAAAGGAATACCGTGCTTGTTAGGTCGAAATCCTTATAATGTAGGGCTCCAGTAGAGTGATCTATTGGGTGCGTAACTTGCTTAATTCGGCGAAAGCCTAAGTCACTATGTGATATGGTAACGCCGAGCCAGCAGAGTATGTAACGTACTCGGGCGTGTGTAACGACTATCCCGTGAGGGAGTACACTAGAAGCGATTGCTAGTGGAAAGAGCAAGCATCTCACTGAGATGGAAACATAGTCTATTCCCTATGGAAACATAGGTGGCATACCGTATATTTCTTATACGGTATACGGGTACGGAGTAGCGTCTGTATCGGTAGTAAAGACATTAAAAATGCACGCTATTCAGCTATTGTTCGTGACGAAGATTAAGACAGATATCCACGATGAGACATTGGAGCTGAGTCCTTTGATTCTCACTGCACCAAATGCTAAATTACATTGGCCACTCTATTAGTGATAATAGTTTGCATCTCCTTGAATTGCGGGAAAGTCCTAAAGCTCCATTACCACAGCATAAAGATGAGATAAGCTTAAGTGCGACGGTTATAAAAAGTATGGAGATATATGGATAATCTGCAGCTAAGACCTGATGAGGGTAAAGTTCAGAGACTATATGGGTACAAGTGTTTGGTACTCTAGCGGGGAGCATCTGTATAAATGGGATATAGATGAAGATATAGTCCGTACTATATGGAAACATATAGCAGGTAGTACATACCGGGTAAATAGTAGCGCATTTACTGGACAACTAGGATTTTGACGGTAAACACGTTGCCGTCGTTAAACCGATAGAAGAACTGGAAAGCTCAATCATAGGAGCTAATCAGAGCGGAAGTCTCATGGTAATACATCTGACACGCGCAGAGCATAGAAGCTGAACCTTACTCATATGTAAGAATACAATGCTTCCACGAGCTATCGGGACTTATGGTTACATGAACACTATAAGTTAAAAGGTATGCCAAACTACCCGTGAGGGATAGAGGATAGGATAAAAAGCCTATCG
>Ga0265295_1000124_pt1 | contig 156097 bp, 138 predicted proteins | sample Munlansysbiofilm_FD_192503 | JGI IMG/M metagenome (GOLD analysis project Ga0265295, IMG submission 192503) | Leachate microbial communities from a municipal landfill in Southern Ontario, Canada - Methane capture system biofilm | ecosystem: Engineered > Solid waste > Landfill > Unclassified ... | reverse complement strand
CCGACTCTTATCAAAAACTCCGGGTGATCTGATTTTTGGTCGCGATTAATCGTATTATCCTATTTACAAGGCAACCTCTTTTCCGGGTTGCCTTTTTTGTTGTTTTTTTGTGTCCTTTTGGTATTTTTGTTTTATGCGGATGAAAAATTATATCCTTGTCCTGTTTTGCCTCGCAATGGGGATGGCTTTTTCCTGTAAAAGCCTCACTTCAGCCCCCACATTTCCCCTTGATTCGCCTACGCAACTCCGGGTTTCGTTGGACGATTATTATGCTTCCCGGCCCTCTGCTTATCTTTCGGAGTTCCTTTCGGCCTCCCTGAATCGCGAAACGCTTTTTAATACTTATTTTGATGACCGGGCAGATTCAGCCTTTTTTGCCCCTTTTCTCGACTCCCTGCATTTAAAATATTCGGTGGAATGGGAGTTTGTTGACCACCTCGTACGTTTCGTCCAGGAATCCTTTTCCTATGACGATAATAATCCCGGTGAAGTGATAAAATATCCCTATCAAACTTTTGTTTCCCGCACTGGGATTTGTTCCGACCGTTCAGTGCTGTTGGGAAAATTATTGGTTTATGCTGGTTATTCTGTGGCGTTTTTTGCTTTCGAAAAGGCTGAACATGTCGCCTTGGGACTGAAAGTTCCGCAAGGGTACGGTAGCTATAATTCGCCCTGGATTTATATCGAAACGACTAATATCCGGCCGCTGGGCGATATCCCCCACGATTCTTTTGGCCCCGACGCATTGACAACACCCGAAATCATCCCGGTTCACCGTAACGGGAATCGCGCTTTTACCTCAGTACACTTTCTGATTAATTATTATTCAGAAGCCTCCCGACTTTATGGTGACGATTATCTTTTCCTCGACCAGCAAAGCCGCTACTTGTCAAAACGGATTCACGATTTGCGGAAGGTGGCCGATAGCCTGCAACGCAATGTACAAACACTCCATTCCCGCTATCAGGCGTTTCAGCAAGACTTGGCCATCCATCATCAGTTGATGCAACAGGCCGGTTGTCAGGGTGTCGTTTCCGACGATTCAACTTATGCCGTTTGTGCTGAACGGGTGGAAAAATACAATGCTCTGGTGGAACAGTCTAATGCCTTGTCGTTGCACATTGCTAACGAAACCAACATGATTAACCTGCTGGTGGAAGAGATGAATAATCTGGTGGAAACTTTTAACCGACGGATTATCAGAAAGGAATAACCCAGTGAATGGGCCGTTTTTTTTATTCAACAAACCCGATAGTTACTGTTTTTTTATTTATTGTCTGTAGGGGGTCATTTTGTGAAAGAGGTCGTAAATAACAATTCCGGCACAAACAGCAATATTTAAGGAGTGTTTTGTCCCATACTGCGCCAATTCAATACATCCGTCACACTGTTGAACTACTTCTGATGCGACGCCGTTTACTTCATTTCCAAAAATAATGGCGATTTTGTCGTCTCTTTGTACGTTAAAATCCTTCAAATCAATACTTTCATCCGCCTGTTCGATGGCATAGAGCGTGTAGCCTTCGTTTCGAAGTTTTGTAAGGCAGGCTGATGTATCGCTGTAGTATTCCCAAACTACTGAATCGGTTGCGCCAAGTGCTGTTTTCTGGATTTCGCGGTGGGGAGGTGTGCCGGTAAATCCACACAGGCAAAGTTTTTCCACTAAAAAAGCATCACTGGTGCGAAAAACCGACCCCGTATTGTTCTGGCTGCGGATATTATCGAGCACCACCACCAGCGGCAGTTTGGCTGTGCTTTTGTATTCCTTCAGCGATGGCCGTTGCAGCTCTTCATTTTGTAGTTTCCTCATACCTGTAATTGTTACAACAAAGGTAAAGCGATTCGTCTAAATCGCAAATCAATTGGCATTCCTACACGCTGTTTGCTATCAATGAATCTGTTTGGCTTATTCTTATCTTGCATTTCATTTTGTATATTTGTGGCTAGGGAGATGACCGGTAAAACGGTTGTTATTCGACGAAGAGACCTGGAAAATGAATAGCCTTTGTTTGCGCCGGCCGGTGTCGGTGCAGGGGAGGATGATTTGAATAGTAGAATCCGGCAGCTGGCAGGAAGAAAGTAGTAGTATGGCAAAAACTGAAAAAAAAGGGAGCGCCGATACGCCATTAATGACGCAGTATAACAAAGTAAAGGCGAAATATCCTGATGCTTTATTGTTATTCCGGGTGGGTGATTTTTATGAGACATTCGGAAGCGATGCCATAAAAACCAGTGCTATTTTGGGTATTGTGCTGACTAAACGTTCCAATGGAGCTGCAGCTGATATGGAACTTGCCGGATTTCCCCACCATGCATTGGATACCTATTTGCCGAAACTTGTGAAAGCCGGGCAAAAGGTGGCCATTTGCGATCAGCTGGAAGATCCTAAACTGACCAAAACTATCGTCAAACGCGGGGTAACGGAGCTGGTAACACCGGGAGTATCATACAACGATAAAATTTTGAATCAGAAAGAAAATAATTTTCTTGCCTGTATCCATATGGATGATCCTGTGTGTGGAGTTTCGTTTCTCGACATCTCCACCGGTGAGTTTCTGTTGGCACAAGGGAACCCGGCCTATATCGATAAGCTGATCCAGAGTTTTAAACCCAGCGAAGTAATTGTTCAGCGCAATAAGCGCGATGGGTTTCTCGCGGCCTATGGCCATCAGTTTTATGTTACCTATTTCGACGACTGGGTTTTTACCCTTGATTTTGCATACGAAATCCTGCTTCGTCATTTTCAAACTACCTCGCTGAAGGGCTTTGGCGTGGAGGATTTGTCGCAGGGCATAATTGCTGCCGGCGGAGCATTGCATTACCTTGCCGAAACCCGACACGATCGTGTGAAACATATTGCCAATCTCTCCCGAATTGAGGAAGATCGTTATGTTTGGCTCGACCGCTTTACCATCCGCAACCTCGAATTGCTGCATTCCCCACAGGAAAATGCGACTACACTGCTCGATGTGATGGATAAAACCATTTCTCCCATGGGTAGCCGCATGATGCGGCGCTGGATGGTGCTGCCGTTAAAGGAAATTAAACCGGTAGCTGAACGGTTGGACGTAGTGGATACTTTGCTGGCCGATGATGATCTCGCTACACGGATTGCCGGCCAACTTAAACAAATTGGTGATCTTGAGCGGCTGATATCAAAAGTGGCGACGGGCCGTATTAATCCCCGCGAACTGGTACAGGTTAAAACGGCATTGCTGGCCATTGAACCCATAAAAAGCAGTTGCCTGAATAGCACCAATCCGGCACTTCAACGAATCGCCGATCAGTTAAACCCTTGCACCGTTATTCGTAACCGGTTGGAGAAAGAATTGACAGAAGAACCTCCGGTGCAGCTGATAAAAGGGAATGTTTTCAGAAAAGGGGTTTCGGAAGAACTGGATGAACTTCGCGGTCTGGCGTATTCCGGGAAAGATTATCTGGCCAATATTCAATCCAGAGAATCAAAATTAACCGGTATACCTTCCCTGAAAATTAGTTTTAATAATGTATTCGGGTATTATCTTGAGGTTACCAATACCCATAAGGATAAAGTGCCGGAAACCTGGATCAGGAAACAAACGCTGGTTAATTCCGAACGCTATATTACGCAGGAGCTTAAAACGCTGGAAGAGAAAATTTTGAATGCAGAGGATAAAATTTTAACCCTGGAAACTCAGTTGTATGAAGAATTGGTGCACGCAGTTACCGAATATATCCAGCCTGTTCAATTAAATGCCCAGCTGCTGGCTCAACTCGACTGCCTGCTGTCGTTTGCCCTTTTGGCAGCTGAAAATGGGTATACACGCCCGGTGCTGAACGAAGGCTATGCCATTGATATAAAAAATGGCCGTCATCCCGTGATTGAGAAGCAATTGCCTCCGGGTGAAAAATATATCGCCAATGATGTTTTTTTGGATAACGAACGGCAGCAGATTATTATTATTACCGGCCCGAATATGTCGGGGAAATCGGCGTTGTTGCGACAAACTGCCCTGATTGTACTGATGGCACAGATGGGATCCTTTGTGCCGGCAAAACATGCTACCGTTGGTGTCGTTGATAAGGTGTTTACCCGTGTGGGCGCTTCGGATAACATTTCCAGTGGCGAATCGACTTTTATGGTGGAGATGAATGAAACGGCCTCCATCCTGAATAATATTTCCAACCGAAGCCTGATTTTACTCGATGAGATTGGCCGGGGCACTTCAACCTATGATGGAATTTCCATTGCCTGGGCCATCGCCGAGTTTCTGCATAACCATCATACGTATCGTCCTAAAGTACTTTTTGCTACCCATTACCACGAGTTGAATGATATGGCTGATACCATGAAACGCATACGAAATTATCACGTCTCCGTGAAGGAAATCAATAACAAGGTAATTTTTTTGCGGAAATTGGCAAAAGGGGGTACAGAGCACAGCTTTGGAATCCATGTGGCCCGGATGGCCGGAATGCCAGCGATGGTTATCCGGCGTGCCGGAGAATTGCTTAAACAGCTGGAAAAGAACCATAGCAACAGTGGGGCAGGTCAGTCAAAACCCGACGATATGCAGCTTTCTTTTATCCAACTCGATGATCCTTTGTTGTATCAGATACGGGATGATATTTTGCATATCGATATTAATGCCCTTACTCCGGTTGAGGCACTTATGAAACTGAATGAAATCAAGAAACTGTTGGGTGGGTAACCCCGTTTTTTTTCGTGGAATCGGACTATAGATGCTGCGTTGTGTATTTTTCCGGTAGATTTTGCGCAAAGGATAAAAAATGTGAAAATTTTTATAGGAAATTTGCAGAGATAGAAAAAATCGTTTTATATTTGCAATCCCAAACGCAATGCGGAAGTAGCTCAGTTGGTAGAGCACAACCTTGCCAAGGTTGGGGTCGCGGGTCCGAGTCCCGTCTTCCGCTCTAAGGATCTCCGTTGACAGGGGGTCCTTTTTTTGAAAATACTGGTTTGCCCGGGTGGTGGAATTGGTAGACACGAAGGACTTAAAATCCTTTGGCCATTGCGGCCGTGCGGGTTCAATTCCCGCTCCGGGTACTAAAAAAAAAGGGAGCAGTTTGTGCCTCCCTTTTTATCGTTTTCGCCTTTTTTATTCCTTTTTTACTTATAATGAAAAGGTTATTCCTGTCCCGAACATAAGCCTGCCAGCCATTGGACTGTACAGTATATGCGCATTGCAGAGCATCCGGTGCTTGTTATTTTGCATCACGGTATAAACTCCGGAGGCCTGAAGATTTACCACTCCGTCTTTTGGCCCATAATAGCTTTCCCACGGGGTATATCCGATGATAAAGTCGGCCAGTAACTCTTCTGCCTGATGGTGATATCCCAGTTCAACATACGTGCTGTAAAAATTACTGTGGTTATCATCCTGATCATCACCCCATATCATGGTGCTTACCTGCACGCTTATAGGAATGTGCCGGGGATTGCAGGCCACAATAATATCGAGGGTGTGTGCCGTTGTCTGTTCACAAAAATTAATGAATTCGTCGCTGAATATTGTTTGTGGACAGTAGTAATTGATAAGGGACACTTTAAACGCATTATGCGTATAAGCTATATACAAGTCGACCTCTTTATAGGAGCTGTTCAGCGCCAATCCACTCCATAGCCCCATGGAAAAAGAGTCATCTAGAGTCAGTGAATAGTCTGCTTCCAGACTAGGCCCTTTTCCGATCGACAACCCCCGCCAGTAATGCTGGCTCTGTAGCGATACCGATGCCTGCCATTGTGCCTTTGGGTTTTCTGAACCCTCTTCCTCTGCCCTACCTGCGGTCAGGATAAATAGGAGTATCCCCGAAAAAATGAGCCACTGTTTCATTTCATTGATGACTTTGCGGCAAAAGTACAGACTTTTTTGTCGTTTTTTGAAATGGGATTGCACTCCTTATTGTTGTTTTTTATCCAACGGCTTTTGTAGGGAAAACCCTGCAGACAGAATCTGTGATTCATAGCATATCACTTGGATGGTCGATAGGTTCTATTCTTCGTTCAATGCTTCGGGTGTAAGTATTTTATGGATTTCCTGCTCGGTTACCAGGAGTTTTTCCCGACAAATTTCAATCAATGCTGAAGCCCTTCGTACTTTCATGCTCAATTCATCGATACCGATGTTTTCGTTTTCCATATCCTCTACCAGCTGCTCCAGCTCCTGGATCGCTTCGTCATAGGTTATATTTTTTTTCGTCATGTGGATTTATTTTATTGATAATGGATGTGAATTTTCCTTTGTACAATAGGGTTGTTACTTCATCTCCGGGGGTAAGCTGATTATTTGATGTTATCGCTTTTCCGTTGAGACGGGTGATGCTGTATCCCCGGCGTAGCACTTGTTCAGGATGCAATACTGACAGCATTTTTTGTGCTGTTTCGAGCCGTTGTCCTGCTTGTTTAAGTATTTCGAAAGCTCTCCAATGCACGGTTTGTAATGCGTGTTCCAGTTTTTTTGATTGGCTCTGCATCATACGGGTCGCATATTGACTTACCTGTTTGGCCTTTTCTTCTAAATCGCGGTGTGCTGAACGTACGGAATACCTGGAGGAGGTTGTGATTTTTTCACTCATCGCGGTGAGTCGGTTCCGGTGAAATCGTATTTCGTTGTGTACCGTGCGGATTACATGATGCTCCATCCGGTATAGCTGTTGTTTCGACCTCCCGATCAGGGCATTGGTAAAGGTTGCAATCTGTTGTTCCGCTTTTTCTATACGGAATAATAACTGGTTTATGCTTTCGCAGATAAAAACTGCAGTGTCGGTGGGGGTTTTTCTCCAAACGGAAGCGATTCGGTCACAGAGGGTCTCGTCGTCGGCATGTCCGATTCCGGTGATTACCGGCAGGGAGCTGTTGGCCAGTGATTTGCAAAGTGATAGTTCATCAAAACATTTCAGGTCCAGTTCGGCTCCGCCCCCCCGGATGAGAACAATGGCATCGTATTTCGTTTGCTCCTTTTCAATTTGCTCCAGATTCCGGATTATATCGCTGGAGGCCCGGTCACCCTGCATAAGCGATGCGAAAAGGGTAAGGGTAAACCGGACCCGGGGACAGAGAGTTTTTAACGTTTTCTGAAAGTCGGAGAGTCCTTTACTTCCCGGTGCAGCAATGATGGCCAGGCGTTGCGCTCCCATGGGTACCACCAGCTCTCTGTTTCGGTCCCATAGCCCTTCACGTTGGAGTATAGCAATGGTTTCTGCTTTCTCTCGTGCCATTTCACCCAGGGTATATTCCGGATCAATGTCCTCTATCTGTATGGCCAGCCCATAGACCGGATGGTAGGTGATAATTCCCAGAAATAGAATAGTGATGCCTTTATTGAGCGACGTTTTTGTTTTATTTTCAAAGTAGGGTATAATCTGTTTTGCGGCTCCTGACCAAATCATAGCCCGCATCTGTGCTTGAATGATTCCGTATTGTTTTTCGACCAGTTGCAGGTAATAATGACCATTTCTGGCTGCTTTCCACTCCGAGATCTCTGCTTTAATCCAAACCGGCCGGCGGAAATAATCCTGTAGCACCTGCTGAACGCTGTCGGTCAGATCGGATAACTCAATTATTTTTCTGTATTCGGGTTGCCTCATTTCCTGTCTCCTTCTTCACTGTGGCCATGCCTCAGAATGAATATGCTTTGCCTTGTTCCGGAAACCTTACACGCAGCGATAACCGGGTTTGGTTTATTTCATTTTCAATTATTTTTTTTATGGATTGATAGTTCCCTTTGACCGGTTTGATGTGATTTATAAGAAGAGTAACCTCCTGAAGGGCTGTGGTAAGGTTTTCTGCGTCGGTGTATCCGGCCAGTTTTTCGAGCTCTTCCAGTAGTAACGTGCTGTTTAAGTGACCGAAAAGCATGTTTTCTGGTTGTACTTTCGGGTAGGAACATTCAATTACTATGGCTTTTAGTGCGCCATTTTTTATCAATGGTCCACAGCGCTGCCAGATGGCATCCAGAAAATTACATCCTTCCAGCCGGTCGGCACCTGTATCCCCCAGATAGAGAAAGTATTCCGTTCCCTTGGAAATTAAAAATGCGGTGCTTGAATATCCGCCATTTCCATGGCTTAACGGGAAGGCTTCCACGTTCATATTCGTTTCCGGGATGGGAAACACGGAATCGAAAGGTAAGGGTTGCAGATGGTATTTCCCAAGGCATAATCCGTCGCCCTGATCCGTCATGTCAGGCCAGATTACCCAGTTGAAAATATGGGTACGAAGCGCTTCCAGCGTGAAATTGCTCCCCAGTATCCATTTTTTTGTATCGTCTGCCGAAAAAACAGCAAAGCCGGCGATATGATCCATGTGTGGGTGGGAAATCAGAACGGCCGGAATATGTTGTGTATAAAACGCATGGATGCTTTCCCCTGTGTTTTTACATGGAATGTTTCCTTTTTCTGCGGCTGCCTCAAGCCCTGGGAACAGGCTTCCTCCATCCAGTAAAACCCCGGTACCCGCTGCATTGTCCAGCAAAATATAGGCAGTAAGCTCATGATCATAGTATCCTCCGGCACTGCCAAGCGGAATTAATGTGAACGTTTCCTGACAAGAAACATTCAGTTTCAGTATACAAAAGAAAACGAAAAGCGGAAAAATAGATCTCATTTGTTTAATTTGTCGTTAAAATTACAAAATTCATTGGTGTAGGTTACGACATGTACTATATTTGTTGGTTCTAATACTAAAACTCCAACAATGAACACAATGAAATCTTTTGCTGCTTTTCTTTTTGCTTTAATTCTTCCTATTTCTGTCCTTTTTTTCCCGGGTTGTACGCCGGAAGAGGAGGTTGATTTTACGGTTTTAGAGGCTACAATTGGCGATGCACAGCATTTATATGATACTACGGAAGAGGGAACTTTTCCCGGACAGTTTCCTTCTGATGCCCGTAATGCACTTAATGCTGCAATTAGCGCAGCTGAGCAAGTCAGAAATAAGGCAGGGGTTACCCAGCCGGAAGTCGATGCAGCCGTATTGGAATTGCAGTCTGCTATTGCTGCCTATCAGGCCAGCGTTGTCGGTCAGATTCAGGCGGACTATCTGGTGGCATATTATCCCTTTAGCGGTAATGCCGACGATCTTTCCGGGAATAATCTTCATGGTACACCCATGGCCGGACATATCGACTTTGGCGCTGGCGATCCTCCATCCCTTACCACCGACCGTTACGGAAATGACGGTCAGGCCTACTTCTTCGAGAAAGGCGGGAACATTGAAGTCCCTTATGATCCTTCCCTCAATCCGGAATCCATTACACTCTCTTTCTGGTGTAAGCCTAATGCACCCGATCGTTTTAAAACGGTATTGATGGCTTTGAACCGAAATAATGGTTATCAATTGCAGCTTTTTTCCAGCCAAAAATTGTATGCCACATTTAAATGTGTGTATAATCAACAATTTGTATACAATGACGATGATAGCGGGGAGGGTATTGTTCCCTGGAATGCTTGGACGCATGTGGCAGTTGCCTATGCGGATGGTAGTATGCGCTTTTATGTTAATGGAGTGCTTGTGAATGCATTAAATGATAAAAATGGCACACTGGTGCCCGTTGACCAGATTGCTTTTACAATAGGTTCGGATTTGCCTACTGGTACTTATGAAGATGCACCCGGAGCCTTTTATGTGGGTTATGGCGGGTATTTTACCGGTGCAATTGATGAGGTTCGGATTTATAATACTATGTTGAGCAATAGCGACATTGAGGCCATTTATCAAATGGAAAGGCCATAAAAAGTACCCTTTTCTTTCCTTTTTATTTGGCGGCTATTGTTATCCGGATGGAATTACCGACCTGCTTTTAATCCTATTCTCACTTAATGGGTATTATGCTGCAAATTCATGATAAATTTTTAATTGTACTGATTCATAAGAAACCCCGGCTGGGCTTTCTTGCCTGGCCTTATCTGGTTACTGCTGTAAGTGATACTGTTTTTGAACTTTCTGAACGGCTTACCCTGGAACATTGTCGCAGTTGGAAAGAGACGATTCCAGCTGAAGTGCAGGAGATGGTCGAACTGGCTGAGAAATATTCTGATAAGGAATTGTACCGTCGTTTTTGTTCGGATAAAAAGCGGGTCAATGTAACGGATTTTTTAAAAAATGCGAAATCCGGTTTTTTGCAAAAAGTAATACGCCCCGCGATGGAAGTATCGCTCAACAATTTCTTGCATGCTGCACGAAAACTGGGTGTTCTGGTGTTCAGAAAAGAGCAGGCACGAAGTGTTTATCTGGGTGAAGCCCTTGGTTTTTCCTCTTTTCCGCTCGAAACTACTATGCGTTTTACCCGTATGGAGGATGGAATTGCTTATCAGCTTTGTTTGCACGAGCAGGGCAATACTTTTGACTTACAGCATACCCCTTGTGAAGTGATTGCCAATTATCCGGCATGGATGGTTTATGATGGGCGGTTATATTTTTTTCATACGAATTTTGATGGGAATAAAATTAAACCTTTTCTGAATCAGGATGCTGTCTTTATTCCGCAACGGATGGAGCAGGAGTATTTTAAAAAATATATCCGGAAAAGTGTTCGGGGAGGAAATGTAATTGCTGAGGGTTTTGATATTGTCGACCTCCATCCGGTACCGGAATCGCTACTGAGTTTTGAAATCAGTCCTTTTTTGCAACCTGCGCTGGTGTTGTATTTTTTCTATAATGAAAAAAAAGTAGCCGCCAATAAACCTGGCGAGGTTATGGTGGATCTGAAAGTTGATAACACTTCTTACTCTTTTATACGTATCCATCGCAGGGAGCAATGGGAACAGGAAAGGAAAAATGCACTTCGGGCGTTGGGATTGAAAGAGCAGGTCCCCGGCCATTGGGTCATTACAGAGGAGAACCAAAACAACTCTGCAACGGGATTTATTCAATGGATTTATACGAATTATGAACGATTATCGAAACAGGGTTTTCGTATCGAAAATAATTCCTTTGAGAAGGATTACTATATTGGCGCACTGGAAATTAAACAAGAGAAAACCTTTACCACTGACTGGTTTGATCTTCGGATAGTGATTCTTTTTGAAGATGGAACGGAGTTGCCTTTTACGGCCCTTCGCAGCCATATTCTTTCCGGTGAACCAGCGTATATGCTGGAAAATGGAAAGGTGTTTGTCATTCCTCGTGAGTGGTTTGCAATGTACTATGAGGTGTGTGAATTTGGCAAGGCCGACGGAGACCGATTTCGGATTCAACGGTCTTTTTTTCCGGTTTTAGCAGCGAGCGGATGGGATGTACCACAGCATAGTATGAACGAGGAAATGCCCTGCTTTGACCTGCCTCCGGGATTGAATGCAGTACTGCGTCCGTATCAGATTGAAGGGTACCAATGGATGCGCAGGCTCGATGCAGCCGGTTTGGGTGGATGCCTTGCCGACGATATGGGATTGGGTAAAACGGTTCAAACGATTGCTTTTCTGCTGGCTGCCAGTGCCCAGGATGCGAATAGGGCACTTCAGAATAATCCGCAACAGGGTCAGTTACGTTTGTTTTCAGACGACACCGCTGATATCACGCAACAGGCGCCTTCGCTTATTGTGATGCCGGCCTCTCTGGTGCATAACTGGTACGCTGAAATCCGCCGTTTTGCGCCTCGGTTAAAAGTTTATCGCCATACCGGAATCACCCGCACTGCATCTTTGTCAAAATGGAAAAACTATGCTATCATTTTGACCACCTATGGCACATTACGAAACGACATTCATAAACTGGAAAAGTTTTCTTTTCGTTATGTGATTCTGGATGAAAGCCAAATGATTAAAAATCCGGAATCGAAAACCCATCAAGCCGTTATGACGCTGCAGGCTGGTGGACGATTTGTGCTAAGTGGTACTCCTGTTGAAAACTCCTTGCTCGATTTGTGGGCTCAGATGCAGTTTCTGAACCCCGGCATGCTTGGTGGGAAAGAGATGTTTAAAAGGGTTTTTTTGCGCCCCTTGGAAAAGAATAACGATGAGATGCAGATGGAGAAACTCAGAAAAATTATCGCCCCTTTTGTTATGCGTCGTACAAAACAGATGGTGGCTGCTGAATTGCCGCCAAAAATGGAACAAACGTTAGTGTGCGACATGGATCCATCACAACAATCCCTCTACGAAAAAGAAAAATCGAAAGTCAGGCGCGAACTGTTGGAAAAAATGGAGGATATGCCTATGCCTGCGCTGCGTTTTGCAGTTCTTCAGGCGTTAACACGACTGCGGCAGATTGCCTGCCACCCGTTGCTTGCTGAAAAGGGATACACTGAAAGTTCGGGCAAATTCGATGAGGTTCTTCGTTATATGGAAACAATTGTGGGGGAGGGGCATAAATTGTTGATGTTTTCAAGTTTTGTTACTTACCTTGATTTGTACGCCAGGGAGTTGAAGGCCCGGGGAATCGAATTCGAACGGTTAACTGGTAGCACCCGCAACCGGGAGGAAGTGATTAAACGCTTCAGAGAACAACCCTCGGTATCCGTTTTTTTAATCTCTTTGAAAGCGGGGGGGGTTGGCCTGAACCTCACAGAGGCGGATTATGTTTTTATCCTCGACCCCTGGTGGAATCCGGCTGCTGAAGCACAGGCTGTTGACAGAACGCACCGGATAGGGCAGGAAAAGAATGTTTTTGTTTACCGGTTTATTTCTCGCGATACGGTGGAGGAAAAAATGTTGATATTGCAAGACAGGAAGCGTGAACTGGCCGAGGAGGTTATCCACATCGGCGAAAACCCGATTTTTAAAATGAGTGGGAAAGAGTTGGAAAATCTATTGAACTGATCGTAATGGGTTGATGCAATACAAAAAAGCCCTGACAGATAATTCGAAATACGACGGTTACATAGCGAAACCTTACGCTTTCAAGAGAAAAAGGCTGTTCGGATTTACCCAGACAGCCTTATCAATAAGTGGTTCTCTTTTTTTTACAAATTAAGTTGTTTTTTGATCGATGTTGGAATGGCATCCTTGTGTAGCATAATATCGATGGTTTGAAGGGCTACAAAAGCTTTACTGGCATAGAAAAAACCTTCATAATCGTTGCCTGTAACATTCCAGCTGTTTTTTACCTTGTAATAAATGTTGCCGTTTTGGTCTTTTGCAATTCCGCACAACACCATCCCATGATCGTCGGTAGTCAGATAATTATCAAAATGCTCCTGACGTAGTTCCTGAGTGATTTCTTTTTCAATGGCTGTTCCATCGAAAGTATAGAGTTTGCTTTCTTGCTCTTTTTTTGTCAATGCATCCCATTTGGCTACTTCTGAGCCAGCACTTGCTTCAATAACTTTTTCAGGGATGATGGCGACACCATTTTTCCATGAAAAACCTTTATCGCTGACATCAGCACCCCAGCCAACGGTATATCCATTGTTGATGGCATTATCGATGATTTGCATCATCTCCTCCAGGGGTACATTGTACACTGCATCATGCAGCCAGTTGTCGGGAACTTCAATGATAAACGGTTTGTAAAATGGATGATGTGTGTAGGAGCTGATTTCCACATAGTCGTCCATATTTAACCCTAAGTCTTTGGCAAATGATTGTGGCGTATATTTTTTCCCTTTGTAGGTGAATTCTTCCGGCACATCGCCCAGATAGGCATCGAGGATTCCATTGAACCCTTGTTTCCATACTTTTGTGAGCTTTCGGTTTTTGTTTTCCTTAATTCCGTCGACATAGTTTTTAAGTACTTCTTCCTGCTCTCCGTGAACAAATTTTTCTTCTCCTTCCGGAAGACCCTGATAAGCTTCTTCAGGAACAATGCCGAAGTTTTTCCATACCCACGTTACATCGTGGAAGGCGCCGCCGCCGCCGAAGTTAATATTACCATGCCACCGCACGTAGCGGTCAGCTTTTTCTTCAAAGCAATGCCGGATAACAAAGGCTTCCGATAAGTCGATCTCTCCTTTTCCTTTTCTTATTAATTCAGCTTCGAGCATTCCAATTCCGGAAAACGACCAGCATGTTCCACTGCGGTATTGATCACGTACCGGTGTAACCGGAATCTCTTTTACCGTGGTAAATTCATATCCTTTTTTTTCTTCTTTTTTCTCTTCCTGTGCGAAGAGGATGGGGGCAACCATCAAAATCGCTAATAGCGTCAGTATTCCTTTTTTCATGTGTTGTGAGTTTTGTTGGAACAAATGTATAAAATTAATTTTTGGTTTCTTGTGTAAAAATACCTTGTTGCCCTGACGACAAGACCTTAAGATTGTTTCGCGGGATGTTGAGCATAATTTCCTGCCCTACGGCTTCTATACGAATGGCAACCCTTCGGTGGTTTTTCCACTGATGCATTTCACCCCTGATGCCTTTCATCGGTCCTTCTATTACCTCAACTTCAATGCCCGGGGCCAATTCCTCAAAGGTTCCGGTTATTGCATCACATTGGTTAAGATAAATTTTAACGGCGTTAATTTGTTGCTCCGGAACAAGCGCGGGTTTACCCTCAAATGTGATATACCTGACGGCTCCGTATGTATTAATGGCCTGATAATATTCCTGTGGATTAACATTTACAAAAATATAGCACGAGAACAAGGGCTCTTCCACCCATTTCTTCCGGTCACTCCATTGTTTTAATGTTTTTCGCAGCGGGAGAAAGGCTTCAATATTTTTATCCTGCAAACCCTGCAGCAATTTTTTTTCCCAACGGGGCTTTGTATAGATTGCATACCACATCGTAAAGGCAAAAATACGAAAAAGGCCACCATTTCAAACATTCAAACGTTTATTTGCCGGGGAATGCACTGTGTTTTTTTGGGCCTATCAGTTTTTACGGGTTGGTTTTTTATCGGCAACAAAGGCTGTAATCAGGAGGTACACCATACAGAGGAACAGTACAAGAATACCTCCATTGAGGTGCACTCTCATGGCATATCCGATAACAAACGGGATGATCGCACCTCCCGATATGGCCATCATCATTAACCCGGAGATTTCATTGGCCCGAGAGGGAAATTTTTCAACCGTGAGGGAGAAGATCAGTGGAAATATATTGCTGACACCCAGGCTGATAACTGCAATCAGGATCCATGCCGATAAGGTGTTAGTTGTAATGGCAAGGAAAATCATTGCTGCTGCTGCAAGAAATCCAGATCCGATCAGGAATTTTTTCCCGGAGATTCGGGTTAGCAGCATAGCGCCAAGAAAGGTTCCGGCCATTTTGGCAAAGAAATATACCGACTTGCCATACACCGCTGTTTCCATACTTACACCAAGTTTCTCCGTAAGAAATGTTCCAATATTGGAGTTGATTCCTACATCAATTCCCACTACCATAAATATGGCCAGTACCATTAAAAGAATATACCGGTTACTGAGCAATAAGAAGCAGGATTTTAATGAGGCTTTTTCGGCATTACTTTCCTTTTCGGGAATTTTTATTGTGCTGAGCCAGAGGAATGCGATAATGGAGATTAGTGCGAAGAGATATAACCCGTATCTCCACGATCCTCCGGTGGGGCTACCGAGAAGCCCGGCCAGCCATGGACCAACCACCGCTGCAACAAAAGGCCCTATCACAGAACCCAGTGATTTTACAAACTGCGAAAAGCTCAACAGGCTTGACGATCGTCCTTCAGGAACTACATCAATTAACAGGGGGTTTGCCGAAACCTGTAAAATAGTATTTCCTATTCCCAGCAGTGCAAATGCTATTAGGATTACCGGAAGTGAATTTCCAAAAACCGGAACCAAAAGCCCGACACCCGTGATTAGGATACCTGTATTTAAAGCCATTTTCTTTCCCACTTTATCCTGCCAGATACCCACAGGTACTGAGAGTAGGAAAAACCAAATAAACGCGACAAAAGGAATCAACTGTAGAATATAGGATGGAGTGTTAGAATCTTTACGCAGCTCATCGACACCTGTACCTACCAGATCAATAAAACTCATTACCAAAAAGGACAATAATACCGGGATGATGTAGGCCCATTTGTACGTTTGCTTATTCATAGGTTAAGTTTTTATGGTTATTGTTTGTGCAAATCTAAGATAAAAATAAATACTAAAAGCATTTAGGAAAACCCTTGATGTTTGCGGCAAGCTTTGTGGATCAAGGCGTGCAGCCGTATCTCTCTGGCTCTATGGTATATTGTGTCATGGATGTTGGATTGTCGTTGCTTATAGCATTTTCAGTGCAATGAGCAACAATAACCCTCAACAAAAAAAGAGACCACCCTGCAAGGACAGCCTCTTTTTTGTTTGAAACAGGTAAATTGGGTCAGCCAGGCTGACTGTGTATCCCCTTAAAATTTATCCTGCTGTTTGTCTTTGATGACCTCGATCAGCTCAGGAAGTTCCATATCGATGTTTTTCAGGTGTTCAAGTGTGGGTATACCATTGCGGGTCCATCCACGGCGAAGGTAAACGGCATCTATTAATTTTTCAAATTGCGCTTCGCGGTGTTTTCTGGTAATAGCAATTTTTTCTTCTGTGGATTTGCCTTCGGGATCAACGCCGATAATCTCTTTCATCTGCTTGTCGTAGCGTTCCTGGCGTGAGAGGTATTCCTCCACAGTAACGGGGCCTGCGGCCCGGTAGGGCTGTTTGTCGAATTCACGCGTCCCCATTCCTCTGCGGATACTGAAGATACGTTGGTAATTGTATACCCTTTCACTTTGCCGGATCAGCTCTTCCTTATCGATATGCATTCCGGTAACTGCATTAAAAATGGTTACGTAGTTATCGACGTGCTCCGGAACTTTTGCGGGTTCGTCAGTTTCGGCGTTATTAATGGGTTCCACATCATTCCATGGAAGTTTACAAAGACCAACCAGGCCAAACCAGGTTCTGAACATGGGAAAATAATGCAGTGCTTCTGCTTTATTCTCGAACGTGGGAATCTGGTTGTTTACCATGTCCATAAAAATAAGCCATGCCTCATCGTGCTGTGGCCCTTTGTTAGTGAGTGCAAATCCACCTTGTTGGGCCAATGATTCTTTCGACATGTATTCAGAATATTCGAGCCCTTTGTTCACCATTCCGATATCATCGAGAAAGGCTCTATCGCCCCATCCTTGTTCCACAAAGTAATCTTTCATTTTTGCGATCCCTAATCCGGCAATTTTACCAAATCCTTCGCCACGGCCAAGTTGGTGCATCAGTTCCATAGCATTATCTGCATTACCAAAATTCAACTTAAGCCCACCCGTACGTTCTTCGTTCAGTATTCCGTTTTCATAACATTCCATCAGGAAAGCCGTCAGTGTACCCCAAGTGATGGTGCAAATACCATAGGTATCGCAATAGAAGTTGGCTTCAATGATATAGTCCGGATTGAAAATTCCGCCGTTCGAACCCAGTCCGCCAGCATTTTCGTATTCCGGCCCATCGACAATCACTTTTTGTCCTTTGTACGGCCCGGTGCGTAACTCATAGTTGTCGACACCCTTAGCGCAGGCCATATTGCATCCGATCCAACATCCATCGGGAATGCCTTGGGTGAAACGGCGTTTCCATTCTTCTGAGTCAATTTTATAGGTTTCGGGATGTGAACCGAATTTATAGTTATGCACAGGCAACAGGTCGTAGTCGTTCATGATTTCCACAAGGTGCGCGGTGCCTTTGGTACGCATTTCACATTGTGACTCATCCAGGTCACGCATTTCTTTATTGAATCGTTTTCCTCGTTCCATGATGGCAGCCATATCAACCACATGGTTCAGGTTCCCTTTTACACCATCAATTTTTGCAACCAGTGCTTTGATGTTTTTATGGCGGAATACCGAGCCTAATCCTCCCCGGCCGGCTTGTTTCAGTCGCACAAGTTTGCGTTTGGGGTCATAAAAACTGAAATTCAACATTCCAATGAGCGAATGGGTCGCAGCGGCGCCTGAGGAAACAACAGCAATATTTTTTTTATCTTTTTCATCGTCAGCATACATCTCCGTAAGAATTTCGGCCAGCTCGTGGCTGTCGTACGGCTCCATGGGTGCTTCTTCGATGGTGATGGTTTCTTTTGTTTTATCGATAACGATAATGACATCCTTGTTGGATTTCCCCTGTATTTCCACTGCATCGAAGCCAGCGAATTTCGAGAAAGGACCAAAGAAACCCCCCACATTGGAGTCCATCACATTACCGGTTGGAGAGATCCCCACAACAATGGCTTTTCCGGTGCCTGAATATTGTGTAATGCCGCATATCGGTCCTCCGCTGATTACGATCTCATTGTCGTTGTCATTCCACTGTGTTTCAGGTCGTGTGGCCTGCCATAAAAGTTTTAGCCCAAATCCCTTGCCTCCGATAAATTTGTCTTTCATCAGTTGTGTGACCGGTTTTTCCTCAATCCGGTTGTCATCGAGGTTGATGTAAAGGGTGCGGTTGTTGTATCCTTTTTCAATGGGAGCCCACGCATAATTGTACGCTTTCAGTACCTTATGCGCTTTTTTCATTTCATCAATGTTCATGGTTTTCAGCGATTTTTGTGAGTCATCCTTTAATTTCACAAATGTAGCCTATTTCCATGGAGTGAAAAAGAGATATTGTTAAAAATTACGATATGAAAAATCATTCATATCGGTAATATGCAAAATTTTACCAAAGAATCATTTGCTTGCAGGTGGAGTAAGAAAAGCAGAAAAATTTCCCTTGCTTTTTCGTTTACTGTTCCAGCAATGATGAATGCAACGCATTAATTGTATCCTGTAGTTTTAGAAATTCCTTGTCCATCAGGTCGTCGACGGTATGATGAAAGTGATCGAAGGCTTTCACCAGTTGTTTTCCTTCCGGGGTCAGGCAGGTACTTCCTCCTTCTTTTCCACCCCGGGTTTTTTCCAGAAGCGGAAAACCGAGCATTTTTTCAATTTTTTTCAGATCACCCCAGGTTCTGCGATAGGTTATTCCCAGCGCTTCTGTTGCAGCCATGAGGGATCCCTGCTGATCAATGGCTTTCAGAATTTTCCACTTCCCGTCGCCCATAATTCCTTTTTTGTCGCTGGTTTCAATCCAGATTTTGTAGTTCAGCGTTAGTTTTTTCATTCCGTCTCCTTGCTGTGTTTGTTACAAAGATAGTGAAATGATTTATTTGCAACGGGAGTTGAATCTATTCATAAAGGCAACGGTAACTTGTGTCGCCTTCGGTTTTTACCTTAAAGGTTTGATTTTTTTCCACTTTGAAGGTTTCAAAGGGCTGATAGGTTTTCCATTGGGTTTCACCAGGCAGTTGTACCCACATTATGCCGGAGGTTACGGTCATGTACTCGATGGTAGACGTGCCAAATTCATATTCACCCTTTGCCATAACACCAATGGTGGCACGGCCATTTTCGGTTTTAAACGCAAGTGATTTTACGTTCCCGTCGAAATATTCGTTGACTGAAAACATACTCTTTTTTTTAGTAAAAATCCCGTTAAGAAAAAAATATCCTTAGCGGGATTTAAGGTTATTCTATTTGTTAATTATTGGCATTTAAGTACTTCTTTTACTTTATATTCAGCTTCAGCCTTGAAGTTGCCGAAAGCGGCCTGATTATATTCTTCACAAGCTGCCGTGGTATTGCCGTTTCCTTCGTGTGCTTTACCCATTTCCAAATGAATGCCTGCCTGGGTTTCCTGCGCGCTGTCCGAGAACCCAAGTGCCTGAGTTGCGGCTGTAAGGGCATTGTCGTATTGTGAAAGATTATTATAGGCTACGGCCATAAAATAATAGGCCGGACCATATTTATCATCGTATTTAAGCACATGTTCGCCTTGCGTAATTGCATCGGAATAATTTTTTGCTTCAATAGCCGATTGGATCTTTCCGACATAAAAACTTCTCCCGATTTTAATGGCATTCATTGCGGTTTTTTCGTCGTTCTCTTCCCGGGCATATTTTATGGCATTCAGCAGCGATTCGTCCATGTTTTTGTCGTCGTTCATCTCTTTGTATGTCATGCCTTTGTATAAATATACTTTGCCGGCTCTGGGATTGTAGGACAGCGCCTCATCAAAAGTCGAAATGGCATTTTCAAAATCTTCCTTTTTGGTTTTCTGATAACCCATCGATCCAAGTATGGTGGCAATGTATTTATTACTTCCGTCGATCACTTTTTGGTCATTTACCGGTTTTGCATTTTTTAATGCTTCTTTTAACAGGTCAAGCCCCTGGGTTACTTTTTTGTTTTTTACCAAATCTAACCCATAATAATATTGTGCCTGAGGAAGTTGTTTCTCAATATTTGCCTTTAGGTTATAGGCATCCATACCGATAATTTTGCACATCCCAAGGGCTTCTTCGTATTTTGTAATGGCAACATCGAAATTTTTTGCTTTCAATGCTTCATTTCCTTCGTTAAATACTGATCCCGCTGCATTCAGGTCTTCCTGAGCAAAAATCATGGAGGTACTTAACATTACAAGGGTCAGTAGAATTGTTAATCTGCTGAAAATCTTCATTTTAGTTTTTTTTGTTTGACTTCTATCGTGTTTTTCTGAAGAGAAAATAATTTCCCGGGGCATAAAAGTAAAAAAATCGTTTTACACTCAATCAAAAACAATGCTAAAATTTCATAAAATTTCATAATTGTCCGATAAATATTGAATTTGTCCGGATTCTTGAGCTGAGATTCCTTAATTTGTTTGGAATTCTGACTACTTAGTTTTTAATGGATGGGGTTTGTTGGAGCAAAAGCCCAAACAAACCCTATCCAAAGAAGAAAACCACGAAATCCCTGTCCTTTTTAGCAAAGGAAGAAATCACGAAAGTTTTATCGAAAAATAGTGATAAAAATTGTATTTGTAACAGTTCCGGTGGTTCTTTTCTTTTGTTGGATACCCAGTGGTGTAAAAGTGAAATGCCTTCAATCGTTGAACAATCAATACCCGAACCTGTTCTTATGGTAGGTTAATAAACAGCTAAAAATTATTTTATGAATAATGCCCTATTTAATTTTGCGCGGCCTAAAAATGAGCCGGTTCGCGCTTATGATCCTTGTTCATCTGACAGGGATATATTAAAACGAGAACTTAACCGTCTGAGCGCTGAGGTGACAGATATTCCGCTGATTATTGGCGGGAAGGAGATCAGGACAGGGAATACGGGAACAGTGGTGATGCCCCATGATCACAGCCATGTTCTTGCTACCTACCACAAAGCAGGTGACAAGGAGGTACACATGGCCATTGAGGCTGCCCTGGATGCCCGGAAGGCCTGGGCTGAAACTTCATGGATTGAGCGGGTATCGGTTACGCTGAAAGTGGCGGAATTAATTGAAAAAAAGTACCGCCATACCCTGAATGCGGTGACTATGCTGGGTCAAAGTAAGAATGTTTTTCAGGCTGAAATTGATGCCTCCTGCGAAACAATTGATTTTTTGCGTTTTAACGCACATTATGTGACCCAACTCTACAACGACCAACCCGTTTCGGAGAGTGGAATTGTGAATCGTATTGAATACCGGCCATTGGAAGGGTTTGTATTTTCTCTCACTCCTTTTAATTTCACGTCAATTGCGGCCAACTTAAATTTGGCTCCTGTGCTTATGGGGAATGTAACCATCTGGAAGCCAGCTACAACTGCTCTTTTATCGAATTATTTTTTGATGAAAATTTTTATGGAGGCCGGGGTGCCGGCCGGGGTGATCAATTTTTTGCCCGGACAGGGGGCACGCATTGGTGCTGCAATTCTTTCGCATCCCATGCTGGCCGGAATTCATTTTACCGGATCGACAAGTACATTTAATCATTTATGGAAAACTGTAGGCGAAAATCTTGAAATATTTCGTTCCTATCCAAAGTTAGTCGGAGAAACCGGCGGTAAGGATTTTGTTGTGGTACATTCCAGCGCCGATGCCGTGGAAGTCGCTACTGCGTTGGTGCGTGGTGCTTTTGAATATCAGGGGCAGAAGTGTTCTGCGGCTTCCCGCGCTTATATCCCCGAAAGCCTGTGGCCTGCTGTTCATGCCACAATGAAAAAGATGATGGATGAAATTCATTGGGGTGATCCGGTGAATTTTGGGAATTTTATGAATGCCGTAATTGATGAACCGGCATTCGATCGTATTCTAAAGTACATTGAATTAGCCCGTTCGGATAAGAATACATCGATCATTTTTGGAGGGCATGGCGATAAGCAGAAGGGGTATTTTATTGAACCTACGGTTATTAAAGTTGCTGATCCCCATTTTATTACTATGGAAGAAGAAATATTCGGCCCGGTCTTAACCGTTTATGTATATCCTGATACGAACTATGATGCGATGCTTGAACTGGTAGATAACACTTCTCCGTATGCATTGACGGGGTCAGTTTTTGCCAGCGACCGTAAAGTTTTGGCGAATACTTGTGCACGACTTCGGTATGCTGCCGGTAATTTTTATTACAACGATAAGCCAACGGGTGCTGTGGTTGGGCAACAACCCTTTGGTGGTGCAAGAGCCTCAGGTACAAACGATAAAGCAGGAAGTGTGCTTAACCTCATTCGCTGGACTTCTCCAAGAACTATTAAAGAGACGTTGATTCCTCCGGGAGATTTTAAATATCCTTTTATGAATGAAACCTGCGGCTAACGGGTTATTCGTTCAGTAATTCTTCGACAAACGCCCTGAGTTCCATTACAAGGGTTTCATAATGTTGTCCCGTGCCCGGCCCCATGAAGCCAGTGTAAATTTTGACAATTTCGCCCTGGCGGTTGATAAAAAGGGTGGTAGGATAGGAAACAATGTTGTTTAACATGGGCAGTACTTTATTTGCTTCCTCTTTTGCCGATTCTCCGGCCCAGAGCACGTTGTACCCGATTGCATATTGCCGGATAAGCCGACGGATATTTTTATTTACTATGGTCGAATCGTTTGATTTTTCGAAAGCCAGTGCAATGATCTCCAGTCCTTTCGATGCATAATCATGGTAAAGCTGTGCATATAACGCCGTTTCATCCATACAGTTGGGGCACCAGGTTCCCATGATTTGTACCAATACTACTTTGTTTTTATATTTCTCATCTGACAAACATACGGGCTTACCGTTAAGATCCGGGAAGCAAAAGGCCATACCTTCGTATCCGGGCTTAAGATAGGTCAGTTTTTCAGGGTCGCGCAACGCTGCGAAAGGATTTTTATAACCCATCCATTGCGTTTTCCAATGCTTTCCGCTGTAGAACGTCCCGTGAAGGCTGTAGTCGTCTCTGATTTTTGCTGTAAACAGGAAAGCATGTGAGCCATCAAATCCTGATAATAGAAACTCATCCCCGCGGATATTCCCTTCCAGATATCGGAAATCGCCGGTTTCGGTCAGAAAAGTTCCTTTTATCTTATTTCCGTTTTGTGTGAATTCACCGATAGCATTCCAGCTGTCTTCTGTTTCGGGCCCAAAGGTTACTTGCCATTTTCCTGAAAGATCAGCTTCGGGAGTTTCGTTCCCGTAAAGCGGGAATCGTTCGGTTATACCAAAATCTGCATAAAAGGGAATGGAATAGTCTTTTCCGCGCATATAATTCATCCATACCCCGGTCATTTTGTCGCCCTCAATTCTGGCTTTGAACTCTGTATCAAACAGCGGTGTGCGCATAAAAATACTGTCTTTCACCATCCAAATACTGTCAAGTAGGATTTTCTCTTCTGCATTGCGTATTTCCCCTACGATGGCGTCAGAATCATTTCTTACGATATTGATAAAGAAGGGTAGAATATGTGCTGGATTTTTTTCATCAATAGCGAGGTAGCAGCGCCATATCCCGGTTTTAAGCACCGTGGTTTTTGGTGTGCATCCATAGAAAAACAAAAGGATCGCGAGAAAAAGAAGCAGACGTAAATGAATATATCGACCCATATTTTTTGTTTTCAAAAATACATTTTTCTCGACCGAAAAAAAAACGCAGTCAGTCATTGACTACGTTTTTTTATATGCGGGGATAATTTTCTTATTCAATCACAATTCTTTGGTTTATCATTCCGGTTTCTCCGGTTATGCGGATAAAATAAATGCCACTTTCTGTGTTATCCAGTTGGAATTGATGTTGATATAATCCGTTAAAGCGAATAGGATCTGTTTCTAGGATTGTTTCTCCAATAATATTCAAAACAGAAATTGTAACTAATTGTTTTTCATTTGATTGCAGTGTCATGGTAAAGGTTCCGTTGCTGGGATTGGGATAAAGCGCCATAGCCACTTGTTCGGCCATTTCTCCAATTCCCGTACAGTCTTTGAATGTAATACTTATTTCATCTTCTGCTGTACAGCCATCAGTTGACATCACTTCCAGCTGGATAGTTTTTGTTTCGCCGATGGGCAGATCGCCAAGGGTAACCTCAATAGTCCGTTCGGTATCTCCGGTCGACCAGTTATAAGTTACTCCGTCAATGCCGGCATCAAGGACAAGGGTATGGTTATGACAGATGGTTGTATCATTTCCCAGTCTGACTATTGGGTTTTCTGCCACGGTGATGGTGTGGGCTATGAATTCGGGGTTACTGCAACCGTTCGCATCGGAAAGTGAAAGGATGTTGTAGGTAGTTGTGGCTGTAGGAGTTACTTCCATTGTGTACGGTGATTCGGAAATAGTTACCGTTCCCAGATCTCCCATGTCAGCGATAAAGGGCGCCATTCCAATCAGTTCCAGGGTCAGGGTAGTAGTTGTACCGTTACAGATTACGTCTTCTCCTGACAGTGTTGCACTGGGCAGCGCAAAAAGAATGAGGGTTGTTTCATCGGAAGTATTTTCGCAGGTTCCAAAAGCTTCTGCTTCCAGCGATAAAATAATGCTTCCTGTGGCTACATCGTTTGTTCCGGGTGTGTACACCGGATTCAACAGTGTGGGGTCATCGAACATACCGTCACCATTTGTAGTCCAAAGGATGGAAGCGAAGTTCTCCGCTGATGCACTCGTTAGGGTTACTGCTTCTGATCCACAGGTAGTCAGGTCATCACCGGCAGAAATCACAGGTGGCGTATCAATTGTGATCTGCATTTGGTCTTCAACGGTAGTTGAAGGACCCTGAGCAAGTAGTGTCAGGATGACGTTACCATGGGTGACGTCGTTTTCACCCGGAGTATAAACGGGGTTCAGCATGGTTGCATCTGTGAAGGTACCATCACCGGAGGTTGTCCAAAGCAATGTTTCATAGTTGGTTGCCAGACCATTCAAGGGTACTTCCTGAATGCCACAGATGCTTGCGTCGGCACCGGCACTTGCCGAAGTAACCAACATGGGGGGTAGAACAATCCAGTCAATCCAGGCCGCATCTCCGGCAGCAGCTTCGCTGCCATTTTTTTGGTAAATCCAGGTAAACATATGTTCTCCGGCGGTTACAGGATAAGAAACCCTTTGCCAGTCATTATCTCCCGACCAGATGCCTTTGATGCTGGTATCGATATAGAAACGTAGAAAATCGCGGTTCAATTCAGTGGATGTTTTGAAGTAGAACGAAATAGTGTCGTCAGCCATCACATTGGCAGAGAGGAATATCCGTGAATTTTCACCGTCGCCAATGTCGCCTGATTTGGCACTAAACGCACCTTCATAAAATTCATCATCCGTGATTTGCCAATTCTCATTGCCCATAAATTCCCATTCAAATCCGGCAAAATCTCCTGATTCCCAGTCTTCTACCAGAAGTCCTACCGGTTTATTCAGGGTGTTGGAAAAACCATATTCACCTGAATTCAGAGTGAAGGTAAAATCGATGTATTCCGCTACGGGTGTTTCCGCATCAATCGACATATTGAAGGCAGATGTAGCCGACTGGCCGGCTTCGATGGTACCTGTTTCATAGGTTGCGGAGTTTATTGTCAGGTAGGGATTGGCAGACGATATTTCCGCGAAAGCGGCAGGAGAAATACTATGGCCTGTATTGTTCGTATGAATAAGAATATCGACGGTTTCACCCGGGTCGAACATTCCGTTTCCATTTCCTGCTGCATCAATAATTTCAACACGTCCGATACTTAAAGCAGGGGCATTGGCCATCACCGAGATATTGCTTTCCCATACTTCGTTTCCATCGGTAGCGAGTAGAACAAATTCGATAGTATGTTGGTCGGGTATGTTATTCGCCGTTTCAAAGGTGAAGGCATCTTCCAGGGTTACCTGACTTTCTGCCGGGATTGTTCCGTAAGCTGCAGTGCCGTTAGTGATAGCGATATATTCGTCTGTGGAGGTAAGTTCCACAACGACGTTGGTTCCATCGTCGCTTCCCACATTTTTCATTGTCATATCCAGGTTAACGGACTCATTGTAATCGATGGCTCCATTGCCATTTTCGTCATTGATAACAAAACTGTCTTTCAGTATATAAGGACCATCAGGAGGAATGACCTGGATGGACTGCTCATATCTGAAATAATTTTGTTTAGTAATTACCAGGTCAACATAAATACCGGGTAGTTGGGGTTCGATGCTAACTGCAACGGCTTCGCCGGTTCCGATGGCTGTTCCCAGAATTTCTCCATCATACGAAAGTGCAATCAGTGCCCCTTCATCGGCAGTGACCTCAAAATAGTCGAGTCCGCTAAGTAATACTGTATTATGCACAACGGTCAGATCCTGGGGAACTTCTGCATATACTGTCAGGAAGGCATCACCATGATGATGGAAGAGGTTGTAGGTTACTTCTTTGTTGTTTGTATTGTAAGGCCATCCGCTTTGCTGCAGGAAATATTTCCCGGCTGCATTTCCGAATGCGGGCAGGATGCCTCGCGGTTCGGGCGTGGAACCATAGGAGGGCATAAATTCCGGCCACATATTGTCGAATAAACCCCAAACATAGGTATCGTTTACAAAGGAGTAGGATACTTCTGAAGCGGCAATTAATCCCAACGCGCCATATCCGTGACGGTGGAATTTTTCGGTGAAGCATTCGGTACTGTAGTTATATTTCCCAGTGAGGCAGTTGATACTAAACACGAAGGTAAGATCGGTATTGGTAAGCGAAGGAATATTGGAGCTGGTAAAGGCTGGTTCACCCCATCCCTGCTCATAGCCATGATCCCGGTGCTGGAGCATAAAAGCGCCATCGTTAATAGCATTTACGACCTGCTGGGCGGTTCCTCCCGACCATCCGCCAAGTTCTGACGGAGATTCGGGGATGTAACCTAATCCATTAGGGCCGAAGTAGCTAGTTACTGAATAGGTGTTGGTGGCCGTTGACCATGGATCAACCGTTGGGTTTCCTCCGTAAACGGCATTAATACGTACAGGCTCTTTACCCATTTCATTTTTCCAGAATCCTCCTACGGTTTCAGAACAGATTTGAAACCAGCGTTCGGTTTGCCATCCCAACGCAGTAATGGGGTGATTATAGAAATTTTCTGCTGTGGGCGGGTTGGTTTCATAGTGGATAAACTTATTGATCATTAACTCCAATTCGCCGGCGTTGCGTGCCGTGATCCGTGCAAAAACGATGTCAGGCATACTGTTGCCAGTGACATCTGCAAAAATATTATCCGATACACAATAACCGTCCCAGATGGGGGAGGTGATCTGCGTTTCCGCATTGGCCCCATAGTCACCCAGCAGAAGAATCGCTGCCGGTACAATTTCCCAGGTGGAATAAATTTCGTCAAAATAGTCTTCCAGTCCGTTGGCTGTATTTGTTCCTATTTCGGCCAGCGTAAGCACTTTTGTATGGATTCCCTGCTTATTTCTGAACCTGCGAATCGTATCGGCCCATGCGGTGAATTCAGTGGCATTGGGTGTCACAATCAGGTATTCGCATCCTGTTACGTCTTTGGTGTTATGCGTGTATTTTTGTGTGTAGTCAATTTTTGGTAAGTCGTTGTAATTGAGTAGCATATCGCTGAGAAGCGGGTCCCAATAGCGGCTTCTGTAGCGCTCGTCGCCATATTGGTCGTTTCCGCCTTCAATCTGAACTTCAAACCGGATGTCACGATAGATTATCAGTTGTTTGGTTACCGGGTTGTATTGAAAAGGGGTGACGCCTATGGTTACGGCATCCACTCCACGAATCTTTGTTTTTTCTGAGAGGGTGACAGGTGTTGACGGATAAAATGCGTCAGTATTGTATATCGTTTGATTTTTTGCATACACCAGTGGCGTATCCTGATCATCCCAGGGAATTTCCGGGGAGGGGGCAATATCAATGTTATCAATGGTCTCTTTTCTGGCAGAAAGAATGGAAACGGTAGCTGTTGCGCCCTGGGGAAGCGCCAGAAAACGTCCTGATCCGGGCAGATTGGGTGCACCCTGATTGTTAGGCAGGAATTCACCCGGCAGCATGATCTCTTTCATCATTTCATCGTTCACCAGTTGCTCTGATAGTGTGAGGTCGGTTAACGAATAGTTGATCACGGTGGCTTGATCTTTCTTTTCGATTATGCTGTAGCCTTGTGAACCCCAAGCATCGGCATAATGAATGTTTTGTTGTGCAATTAGTCCGGATACGCTTACTGAAAACGTAAAAACGGCAATTAAGAGTAAACGATAGAAGTAAATTCGCTTCATAGTGTAATTTTTAGATAAGATTCAAAAGGACACAAATATATTAAAATTCATTGGTTTACTTGATAATTATTTCCTCCGACTCTCTTTTGCGGGCTGCTGTTGCCTTTCCTTGCATTAGTTAACTCCGCTAAAAAATTATCCAACAGGAACTTTCCCGACTGGAAAGGATACCTTTTTATATAAACAGATTGCAAAATGGCATTAATGGTTGTCTTTGAGATTGAAAAATTTTCTCTTTGACCGAATTGATTAATTTTGGAAAAATTTTGTACCCTCATGAAGGAACCTTTGGAATTATTTTACGACAGCATCCCCTACGACCCGACCACCATCTCCAGGGCTGAGGTGGGCAATTGTTACATTGCAATACAGTTAAAAAACGGTAGGACGGGTGTATGCAGCACTTTGCTGGATCCGCCAGTGGATGTAAATCCCTGTACCTTTCAGCCTGATTTACGAAACCCACAGCACCGGATGGTGTATAATGCCTGGCTCAATGCAATGATTAACGACGATTGTCGATGCTGTGGTTCTGGTGATATTTTTGAGGTTGTAGCATTTAACCGCGATCTGCCAACGGTTATGGTGGGTTTTTTTAAGCCACTGGTGGCAAAAATTGATACCTTGACTTCTTCGCTCAGGGTTTTTGATCATGCTTTATGCCATCCGCGGCTGGATACTATGGAACAATTGCCTGACGCGATGGCGGAGGCTAAGCAGATTATTCTTACCTCAACCACAATTTTTAACCGAACCTTTTTAAAAATTCTGGCAATGAACTTACATCATGTACCTGTTTTCCTGCTGGGCCCATCGACCATTATGCACGATGCCATGTTTTGTTATCCTGACATCGCGGGCTTGTTTGGTACCTTGTTTTCATTGTACGATTCTCGGGTCTTGGATACGATTCAGGAAGGTGGAGGAACCCGCGATTTTAATATCTTTGCACGGAAAGTATTTCATAAAAATCCGGATTTTAAAAATGAATGATGCACTCAGAGCGCATTTGGTTAAGAAAGTAGTTGGAATTGCCGGTGTAGGCGGCCTTGGGTCAAATTGTGCCGTATCGTTGGCTCGTATCGGAGTTGGTAAAATTATTATTTCTGATTTTGATGTGGTGACAAGGGGAAATTTGAATCGTCAATATTTTTTTGAAGAACAGATTGGAATCCTTAAAGTGAAGGCATTAAAAATGAATATTTTTCGTATTGATCCACATATCCGGGTAATTGCCCATGCTGAAAAGGTTACACCGGAAAATGTGGCTAAACTATTTGATGAGGCGGAGGTTTTGATTGAGGCTATGGATCTTGCACGGGAAAAACAGGTTTTTATTGAAACAGCGCTGGGCTTGTGGCCTGATAAGCCGATTGTTGCCGGAAATGGCGTTGCCGGATGGGGTTTTAACGAAGCCCTCACAACAATGAAGTATGGTAATCTTTATATTTGCGGCGATGCCGTTTCGGAAGTTTCGGAGGAGTTGCCTCCTCTGGCTCCTCGGGTTTCGATTGTGGCCAATATGCAGGCAAATCAGGCCCTTGATCTGTTGATGGCCGATTTTGATCTTTCAATGTACACCATGGAATAATGGAAATATTACTAAATAATAATATCGAATTTATTGATGCTGAGGCGATTAGCGTTCAGGAGCTTTTGTTGTACAAAAATTTTACTTTCCGGATGCTGGTGATAAAAATAAATGGACAATTAGTAAAAAAAGACCAATATACGTCGGCTATGATTCATCACGGCGATCAGGTTCAAGTTATTCACCTGGTCAGCGGAGGCTAATCAGAGACCCAGGTGATCCAAAAAATCGGCCACAACAAATGTACTCCCTCCGATAAAGATCATATCATCCGGTGCTGCATTATGGATAGCCTGTGACCAGGCGCTTTCCACACGACCACACAATGTTTTCTTTTTAATGCCCAGTTTTTCTGCAGCTTCCATCAGAAGCTCCGGAGGTAGGCTTCGTGGAATATCTGCTTTGCAAAAATAAAAGTTTGCGTCGATTGGAAATGGATTCAGCAAGTGCTCAATTTCTTTATCATTAACCATTCCCATCACGATATGCAGTTGTTTATAGGAATAGTGATGAATCATTTTTATTACTTCAGCAATGCCTTCCTGGTTATGGCCTGTATCACAAATTGTTAGTGGATGTTGTTGAATAGTTTGCCATCTTCCACGCAGGTGGGTGTTCGATAACACATTTTTTATTCCGTTTGCCATGGAGGGTGTGGATACCGGAAAATTAGTGTTTTGAAGCATGGCCAGTGCTACGCAGGCCGTCCGGATATTTTCGGTTTGATAGTCGGCGATAAGCCCTGAAATAACAACCGGTGGAATTTTTTTTTCCAGGGTAGTAAGCGTGAAATACCGGAGAGGAGTTTCTGGCCCGGCGGTTATTTCCCCGGGTGTGACAGCAAGATGCTCTTCTGCAAAAAGTAAAGGTGCCGATTGTGCAGTGGCTTTTTCGAGGAAGCATCCGGCAGTTTCCGGTTGTTTTTTCCCAATAACAACCGGGATATGGGGTTTTATAATTCCGGCTTTCTCCATGGCAATTTTTTGTAGCGTGTTCCCTAAGAATTGTTGGTGATCGTGCCCGATGTTCGTGATGACCGACAGCACACTATCGACCACGTTAGTGCTGTCGAGCCGTCCGCCCATTCCGGTTTCAATAACGGCAATCTGTATTTTTTCTTTTTGGAAATAATACAGGGCCATGGCAAAAGTGATTTCAAAGAAGGAAGGTTGAATGGGCAGAAATTTTTTGTAGTAGATATTTACAAACTGGATCACTTCTTCTTCTGTGATTTGTTTTCCATTTATTCTGATTCGTTCTCTGAAATCGGTCAGATGCGGTGATGTGTATAGTCCGGTTTTGTAGCCTTGCTCCATAAGTGCTGATGCCATCAGATGCGATACAGAACCTTTTCCGTTGGTACCTGCAATATGGATTGCTGGTATTTCTTTTTCGGGATTTCCAAGCATGGCACACAGGGTGAGGGTATTTCCTAGGTCTGCTTTATAAGCGGCTGCTCCGCTGCGTTGGTACATGGGGAGTTGCGCGAACAGAAATTCGAGGGTCTCCGTATAGGTTTGGAATTTCATAGGGCTGAAAAAATTTTGGCAAAGGTATAAAAAGGCCGGATTAGTTCAGCCGGATAAAGTTATAGGTAATCGATCCCCGTTGAATTTCCGGGGCATCGGGTTTGGGCGAGAAACGGGCCCGTTTGGCTGCATCTTCCGCTTCCTTCCATAGCTTTTGGTCGGTAATGTTGGTACCCCTGGCCCCAGCTTCTGCTGAGACCACAAATCCTTGCCGATCGACTTTAATCGTAACGACCACTTTCCCCTGGTCGGTGGAATTGTATACAGGTTTTGGGAGTGCCTGTGCATTTCTTCCCGAAAGGTCGAAGGAAATTCCATTGCCTTTGCCGCCAAGCCCTTCATAATTCCCGGTTTCTTCGGTTCCGTTTTTTACGCCCTGATCACCCGGATACATTGTTTTTCCTTCATCGCCACCTTTCTCTGTATCGGTGCTTTTTCCTTTGTAGATTGCATTTGGGTTCACCACGGGTTTGGGTGGTTCTTTATTTTCTTCCACGGGTTTTTCCACATCCGGCTCTTCAGCCTTTTCCTGCACGGGTTCAGGTGTTTCCTCGACGTTTTGTTCCATTAGGGGAGTATCTTCGGCTTCATTAGTAACAATTTTTTCTTCGGCCACCGGGGTTTCTTCCATCACGGGTGCAGGCGATTCTTCTTCGATCGGGGCAGGTGTTTCCTGTTGATTGTTTCCGCTACCCACATCAGAAAAACCCAGGTCAACCTCAACACCTTCTTCCCCGGGCAGTGGCAGCGGAGTCGAGAAACCTACAAAGAACAACAGGATTAGTGCCACCAGATGCAGGATCACGGTTCCCAGAATGCCTTTTATTTTGTCGTTACTCAAGGCCATTACTTACGGGGTTTGGTTGCCAGAATAATTTTATGTTTTGAATCATACAGGCGATTCACTTCATTTACTGCATCAATTACGTCAACAAGGGCCTGTATTTCCACCGTTTTTTCTGCTCTCACTACAACCGAACTTTCCAGTTGATTACTCAGAATCCGTGACAGTCCTTCAACCATCGTATTTTTATTCACCGGCACGCCATCCACGTAATAGGTGAGGTCGCTATCGATATAAACGGTTACACTGGCCGGTTTTGCCAGTGTTTTACTGTTGCTCGAGGGAAGTAGTAATTTTACTGCGTTGGGGCTTACCAGGGTAGAAGTAAGCATAAAGAAAATCAACAGCAAAAAAACCAAATCCGACATGGAGGACATGTTGAATTCGATTCGTTTTTTATTTCTAACGCGTAAAGCCATATTTGTTTTTTTTAGGATGCAGGTTCATACAAAACATCCATAAATTCAGTCGCTCTTGCTTCGAGAATAAAGACCATTTTTTCGATTCGTGCGACCAGGATATTATAGAGAATATATCCGATAATGCCCACGATCAGGCCGCCAATGGTGGTAACCATGGCCTGATAAATTCCGGAAGAAAGGAGTCCGATATCGATATTATTTCCGGCCATCGACATATCGTAAAATGCTTTTACCATTCCGATTACAGTCCCCAGAAATCCAATCATGGGGCTGACACTGGCGACCGTGGCGAGTGTGCCCACATTTTTTTCCAGACGGGCAACCTCCAAGTTCCCTACATTTTCGATGGCCGCATTGATGTCGGTGAGTGGTTTTCCTAACCGCGAAAGTCCTTTTTGTATCATCCGGGCAATGGGGGTATTGGTGTTTTTACATAAATCCATTGCCGCTTCAAGCCTTCCGTTGTGCATATAGTCGCGGATGTTATTCATAAAGTTCTTATCCTCTTTTGAGGCCCGTTTGATCATCAGGTAGCGTTCGATAAAAATATACACCGCCAGCAGCGACATAATCCCCAGGATGGCCATAATCCAGCCCCCTTTCTGTGTAAGCTCCCATACGGAGACTGTTATTTCACCTGCTTCTTCCGTAAGTGCCATCTCGCCAGCTGCCTGTGCTAAGGTTTCTGCTCCCTGATTAAAAAGTAAAAAAATGTTCGTAAGCATATTTGTTTAATTACGTGAATTTTTGCTTCTAAGAGGGAAATATGATCCTAGTACTTTGATCATCAATATAATAGGATAATATATCCCGGTTATTTTCCTTACAAGGCTAAGGTACTGCGGTTTTTAGAATGGATTCGTGAACGTTCCTTTTTTTTTCTAACATCCGCATGTTAATATAAACTATGTTTTTTTGTTTTTAGTATGTGGAGGTAAAAACAGGGCACCACTGATGCTGTCGCTTTGGGCGCCGGTTACCTCTGCATAAGTATTTACGGTTTCGTTAACCCTGAGTACTGCCAGCAAAGCGAATATAAGTGCCTCTTTAAAATGGATAATATCGTTGTCGGGAATCGTGAGTGTTTTTGTTGTTTTTTGTTGAATTTCCCTGACAAGGAATTTATTATATGCTCCCCCACCGCTTACCAGTACTGTTGTTCCTGGTGCCTGATTGATCTGTCTTGCGATTTGAATGGCCACATGTTGTGTAAAGGTGGCAAGGATGTCGGATGGGGTATGCCCGCTGTTACTGATAAGTGGTAGCACGTTGTGTTCCACCCATTCTCTAGCCAGTGATTTTGGGAAAGGGCGTTTAAAGAATGGCAGGGCATTGAGATTTTCGAGTAAGGGTAAAATCAGTTTGCCGTTTTTCGCGATGTTACCCCGGTCATCATAAGGGAATCCCAGTTGGTGAGCCAACGAATTCAGGATAAAATTGCAGGGGGCAATATCTCCGGCTATGCGCTTTCCGTTCTCTTCGAATGAGAGGTTGGCAAATCCACCCAGGTTAAGGCATTGGGCGTACTGGTTGAAAAGCAGCTTGTCGCCGGCCGGAACTAACGGTGCTCCTTCTCCGCCCAGCGCAACATCGGTGGTTCTGAAATCATTTACCGTTGATATACCGGTTATTGCAGCAATCGACGCTCCGTGTCCGATCTGGCAGGTGATTCCTTCTAACGGTGTATGGAAGATGGTATGTCCGTGCGAGCCAATCACCCTGGGTTGTTCGGGTGCTGCTGCAAGGAATTCGTGCAATTGTTGTCCAATAAATGCGCCGAATGCCCGGTCGGTTTCTACAAACGTGCGTGCATCCTGTAAGTGAAGGGTTGCCAGCCGTTGCCTCCATGTATTGGAGTAGGGTTCGGTTTTGGCTTTCAGCAGTTGGAAATTCCAGTTTTCGTTCCTTGGGCAAAACCGGCACAATACCATATCAAGACCGTCGAGCGAGGTTCCCGACATTACTCCGGCCGCTACATAGCAGTTTTGGTTTTTTGTTGCCATTATAAATAAGGGATAGTGGTTTCCAGATGGATGCCTCTGGATCCTTTAATAAGAATGGTGTATCCGGAAAGTAAGTTTTCCTTTAGATACCGGATACAAGCGTCTGTATTGGCGAAAAAAAGGCTTTCATCTTCATTTTCCAGTTGTGAAAAAATATTTCCCACGAAAAACTTTTTAACACCCGCAGCGGAAGATAGAAAATGTGTTATTGTCTGATGCTCCTGAATTGCCGTCTCCCCCATCTCCAGCATATCACCAAGAATCACCGCTTTGGGTGTATTGGGAATCATTAAAAAGGAGTCGAGTGCATTCTTCATGCTCGAAGGATTTGCATTATAGGCATCCATAATTACAGTATTTTTATCGGTATGGATTATCTGTGAGCGGTTGTTGGAAGGTATGTAATTTTCAATAGCTTGTTTTATTTTTTTTGTTGACACATGAAAGTATTTTCCTACAGCAATAGCCGCCATAATATTATAGAGGTTATAGGCTCCGAACAGGGGACTATTGATTTCTGTTTCGAAGGGTTTGAAATAGGGCGATTGTCCTTTGATGTGTGCCTGAATTTTAGGCGGGGTCCGGGTGAGTGTGCCTGATACATGAAAAGTATCTTTCCCCCAGGCAATATGCGATGGATAGTTAAGCCAGGCGGAAAAGCAGGGATCATCGCCCGGGAAAAACAGAGTCCCGTTTTTTTTGGTTACATGGTCGAAGAGGGCTTTTTTTGTTTGAAAAATAGTTTCTTTATTGGTGAACCCTTCCAGGTGTGCTTTTCCGATGTTGGTGATAAGGGCCACGTCGGGGTCGGCAATACGGCAGAGTGCTGCAATTTCTCCCGGATGATTGGCTCCCATTTCTAATACCGCCATTTCAGTCTCCGACGGGATGGAAAGAAGGGTTAGCGGTACCCCAATATGATTGTTGAGATTCCCGTGAGTTGATGCCGTATTATAGGAGGTGGAGAGTACGGCATGGATTAATTCTTTTGTAGTGGTTTTACCGTTGGTGCCGGTAATTCCGATAATTTTTGCTGATAAATGTTTCCGGTGTTCTGCTGCAAGTTGCTGAAGGGCCAGCAGCGCACTTTTTCTTTGCACAGTTTTTTGCGGTGGGGTAGGGGTAGGTTCATCGGTGATTACATAGGCAGCTCCTTTTGCCAGGGCTTCAGGGGCATAGTCATTTCCATTGAAGGATTGGCCTTTTAGGGCGAAGAACAGACTGCCCGGGCGGATGGATCTGGAGTCGGTATCGATCAGCGGATGCCGTAAAAAAAGTGCGTAGAGGTCTTTTGTTTGCATGGGTTAAAGGTAGAAAAAAAAGAAAAAAAGAGGCAACTGCTACGCAGATGCCTCTGAAAAAATATCATAAATCAGAATTAATTTCCTTTTACCTGACTGCCCACGCGATCCATAGCACAGCGGAAACCGATGAAGTTAGTTGCTTCTTTTTCATCGAGATAGCGGCGAACAGAGGGGCTTAGGTAGTAGGCCGGATCTTTCCAGCTGCCACCTTTAAATACGCGGGTATGGTCGCTGATCAGGGAGCGATCGCCATAGGCGTACATGGCCTGCGTGGTATTGCTGCCATCCTGAGGTTGTGATGCCCAGTCGACACCAGCGAGTGATTGATGGTCACCGTCGAGGTAGTTGATATTGTCTGCTTTTCTGTAGTTTCTGCGGGTAAGGCTTTCTTCCACGGTGACATCACGGTATTTTATCCGTCCCATAGAGTCTTTTTCCACCAAAAACCCTTCTTCGTCTTTTTCTTTCGTCTGGAATACATTTCCACGGAAGGGGTTAATGTCCTCAATATCTTCGAAAGAGGCCGGGCGGTAAACGTCCAATACCCATTCGGATACGTTGCCCCCCATATTGTAGAGGCCATAATCGTTGGGCCAGTATGAACCTACCTGAGCCGGGATCATCGCTCCGTCGTTCAGGTTTCCGGCTACGCCCATGTAATCACCGCGACCCCGTTTGAAATTGGCAATAATAGAGCCGTAGTATTTTTTATCATCGGTACGGACAATATTTCCGTTCCAGGGGTAGATTCTACGTTCCACAACCCGATTGAAGAGTGTGTTTCCGATGAGTCCAAGTGCCGCATATTCCCATTCTGCTTCGGTGGGCAGGCGGTATTTAGGCAGGAGGATTCCATCTTCCCAGCGCACGGGGCGCTCTCCTGATTCGCTGCTTAGGTCGGGGAGGTTTTTATTAACCAGACCCTGGTATTGTCCGGCCAGATAGGCTTCGGTGTTGAAGTTATTTTCGTTCATCTGATCCGGGTCGGGGTCGAGGATCCCTTCTTTAATCAGGATCATTTCGTTGACCCGGTCGGTTCGCCAGGTGCAGTAATCCATAGCCTGAACCCAGTTTACCCCCACCACCGGATAACTTCTGTAAGCAGGATGCCTGAAATAGTTTTCCACGAGGGGTTCGTTATATCCTAGTTTTTCGCGCCACACCAGCGTGTCGATCAGCGCATTTTTAACAATTTGGGGGTAATCCTGCCCAAATACACGGCTGAGCCAGTGCAGGTATTCCAGGTAATCGACGTTAGATACCTCTGTTTCATCCATATAAAAGGATGAAATGGTTACTCTGCGTGGTGCGTTATCGTATTCACCTAAAACATTTTCCTGGGTGTTCCCCATTACAAAAGTACCGCCTTCAATGAAAACGAGGCCGGGTCCTGCAACTTGCTCTCGGAAATCGGTCTGTACTTCAAATCCTCCCATTTTCGGGTCATTGTAGGCCCATCCTGTAGTTTTTGAATAATTCCCTTTACTGTTACATCCGGTAAACATAAGACCGATGCCCAGTAACAACGTGAGTGCTAATAGGTTTTTTCTTACAATCATTTTGTTTGCTATGCTATTAATTTATATATCTAACTAAAAAGCAGGTGAACTTATTGTTCTGATCGTTCTGCGTTTATCTCTTTCGATGCAAAATTCCCATGCAAATGAAATTTCATGTGCACCACCAGACGCCATGGAAAGATCACTCATCGTAATATCGAAACTGTAGCCCACTTTCCAGTTATTGTGTTTAAATCCTACCAATACAATGGCTGCATCAAAATTTTCAAAGTTATGCCGCATCCATGCCCCGACAACAAAAGGGTAGTAATCGACATAACAGCCCATATTCAGTTGGTGAAATTCTCCTTGTTGCTGGAACAAAAAGTTGGGGGAAACCACCATAGGCTCGTTGTGTGCATTTTCACCCACAATAAAATTTGCCCCGCCATGTACCGTTAATTTCATTTGAAGCTGATTGTCGGTGAGGTTATAAAAGCCGTTATCGGGGGTTGTCAGGTGATGTGCAGCAAATCCACCGTAGAATTTCCCTTTAAAACTAAGAAATGCCCCGGCGCTGAAGTCCACATACCCAAGCGAAAGGTTGGCAGGTGGCGTTTCCAGTGTGTTGCTACCAATGGTTCCACTCACCGGGTCGATCATGTCGCCAAATACCAACTTATTCCAATCGAGTTTCGTTTGAATATAGGTAGCCTGAAAACCGGCACTAAGGTATACCTCCCTTGCCACCTGAAGGTGGTAGCTGTATAATCCGCTGATGGTGCTGGTTTTCATAGCCCCGTCACCCATATTATCGCTGTTAAACATCATTCCGTATCCGCTGTTGATCCGGTCGAGCGATTGGTCGAATGCTGCATTGTAATTAACAAAATTTCCGGAAATGGATGGCCACTGGTTGCGGTAATTTAACGTCAGACGTCCGCACCAGGTACTTCCTGTAAGGGCAGGATGCAGAAACATCGGGCTGGCGTAAAACTGCGAAAACGAGGCATCCTGAGCCTTTAAACCTAGTGTGAATGGAATTAAAACAGTGATTATGGCAATGATTTTCTTCATAAAGAATGACCCTAAAATTCGGCTAACAATAATACAAATATTTTTTTTAAAACGATTTAAAAATCACAATATTCTCCAAAAATACCTGATTTAGCCATACGGAGGGTGTTTTTTTTTGTTTTTCCAGCGTATTCATTCCTGACTCTTTGCCTGCCTTTAAATTGTTTTATGGGTTGTAAGCAACTTGTTCATTACTTATGGGTTTTTAATTATTTCGGCTGTAATACAATTTTTAACCCTTTATTCGTTTATATAGCACACACGAAAGCGCATATGAAAAAATATTTTTTGTTGGTTTTATTCTGTGGAATTATTTTGCGGCTCACTTATGCACAAACGTTGAATGTGACCTTGGAATGGAACTCCCCGATTACTTATACTCTTTCTGAAGAATCTACGCGCTGCGTTATGACATTTAACGACGCTGCTTCGCATTTCGATTATGGTTTGTTGCCGGTATGGTATGGCAGGGTGCCGGCTGTTTCGGTGCTCCCTGGCCATTCTGCTAATGTCGAAATCGCAAAAATGATATTTGAAACCGTTCCTCCAATGGAAATGGACGCAAGTGGTACCGAACTGATTCCTGACGAAGTGGTTGTGATGGTGAAGCAATCTTCTTCCTCCTCTGCCTTGGAGGTATATGTTGTTCCCTTTCGGAAAAATCCCTTCACCGATACTTTTGAACGGCTTGTTTCGTTTTCGTTGTCAGTAATTTCGGGCGACCCACTGCCCGCGGATAAAAGTGTTCCGGCTGATTTTGTTGCAGAATCAAAACTTGCTGAGGGAAATTGGTACACCTTTTACACGGAAGTCGAGGGTATGCATCAGCTTTCTGTAGCCGATCTGGAAGCCATGGGCGTGCCGGTGGCTTCCCTCAAACCATCAACGCTGAAAATTTTTGGCAACGGGGGAGGAATGGTACCAGTCAGTATTCAGGATGCGCGTTATGATGACTTGAATGAAATCGCCATTACTGTAACTGGTGCCGCCGATGGGAGTTTTGATGGTTCCGATAAAATTATTTTTTACGGTCACTCGCCCCATCGCTGGACTTATAACGCTGCCCGGGATGCCTTTCAAATGGTTCAGAATATTTATTCCGACCGTACCGGATATTTTTTAACGTATGGGGGAGTAGATGGTAAACGGATCAACAAGTTGGCACAATCACCTTCTCCAGCGACGCATACGGTGAATACCGTTAATTATTATCTGAATCATGAATTGGAGGAAGTCAACCTGATTGGTTCCGGTCGTCGTTGGTACGGCGAAATTTTTGATGTACAGCGGAATTATACATATTCTTTCCATTTGCCTGATCTGGATAAAAATGCCCCTGTTAATTTTTATGCCGCTTTTGCTGCACGTTCCACTTCCTCCAGTAGCTTCTCAGTATTGTTAAACAGCGAATCCTATTCGGTTCCCATACAATATATCAGCCTCGAATATGCCGGCGCTTACGCACGAAGAGGTACCTTAAATAAATCTTTTATTTCTTCCGATCCCACCCTTCAGGTGAGTATTACCTATAATAAACCTAATAACAGCGCTCTGGGGTGGCTCGATTATTTTACCGTTAATGCACGTCGCAATCTTGTTTTTACAGGTGGGCAGATGTTATTTTGTGATACCGAATCGGTAGGTCTGGGAAACCGGAGCAATTTTGTGCTTTCAAATGTTACTACTTCCGTAAATGTTTATGATGTAACTGACCATCAGCAGGTGCAAATGGTTGAGGTTACACGGCAGGGGAACCAGCTCTCTTTTGTTACCGAAACCGACCAGCTACGGTTGTTTTTGGCTGTTGATGGCGATTATCGGACGCCAATAACGGGAAAGAAAATTTCAAACCAGAACCTCCACTCCCATTCTGCGGTGAATTTGGTGATTGTAACACCCCATGAATTTTCGGATCAGGCCAATCAGCTAGCAGCTTTTCATAATGCGGAAGGCCTTTCTGCCCGTGTGGTAAATGTGTTTGATATCTATAATGAATTTTCCGGTGGTGTGCAGGATATCTCCGCAATCCGCGATTACCTGAGGATGCTTTATGTTAGAGATACCAGCGAAAATCGACTCAAATATCTTTTGCTTTTTGGCGATGGGTCGTATGACTACAAAAACAAAATTCCGAATAATTCGAATTTTATCCCTACCTGGCAGTCGGATAATTCTGAAGATGGAACGGATTCCTACACAACCGATGATTTTTATGGATTTCTGGATCCTGATGAAGGGTTGGTAAGAGGCGATAAGCTGAACCTGGGAATTGGACGATTGACTGTTACAACGGTTGAAGAGGCAGAAATGGCCTTGGATAAAATTTTTCATTACGCTTCGATGAATCCTGAAGTGATGGGCGATTGGCGTAATTCAATTACCCTAGTGGCCGACGATGAAGATGGCGGACTTTATGTTTTTGATGCTGAACGGCTGTCGCGGCTCCTGGATACATCTTCTTTAGCTTATAACGTGGATAAAATATATAGCGATGCATATCCTCAGGTTGTGGCTTCGGGCGGTGCCCGCTATCCTGATGTGACGGAAGCCATTAATACAAAAATGGCCAAAGGAACCCTTATCATGAATTATGTGGGGCATGGGGGAGAAGTTGGCTGGGCGCTCGAACGAATCCTCGAACTTTCGGACATAAATTCGTGGACTAATTATAATCAATTGTCGCTTTTTATTACTGCCACTTGTGAATTTGCCCGTTTTGATGATCCAAAGCGTGTTTCAGCCGGAGAACAAGTGTTTTTGAATCAAAAAGGAGGTGGGGTTGCCCTCATGACAACCACCCGGGCTACCTTTGCTGGTTCGAATGCAACCTTGAATAAATCCATTTATTCCCATGCGTTTACCCGTATTAATGGCGAATATCCCCGTATGGGTGACCTGATGCGAAAGGCTAAGGAGGCATCAGGCTCTGGAATGAATGCCCAAAAGTTTATCCTGATCGGCGATCCTGCTTTACGTCTTGCTTATCCGGAATTAAAAGTATTTACTACCCATTTTAATGAAATTCCAGTAGGAGCCGAAAATGATACCATCCGTGCGCTGGATTTTATCACCATTTCGGGCGTAGTTACCGATTATGATGGAAATCCACTTCCTGATTTTCAGGGAATTGTTTATCCGACTGTATTCGACAAACCTTCGGAGATTACTACGCTGGGTAACGACTCGAACAGTCCCACGATTGCTTTCGATCTTCAAAACAGAATTCTGTTTAAAGGGCAGGCTGAAGTTATCAATGGTGCCTTCTCTTTTTCGTTCCTCGTGCCTAAAGATATTAATTACAGCTATGGCCGGGGTAAAGTTAGTTATTATGTGACTAATGCATTTCTTGATGGATCAGGGTACGACGATCATTTTATTATTGGAGGTTACAGTAACAATGTACAGGAGGATGAGCAGGGACCGGAAATTTGTTTATACATGAATGATCCTTTCTTTAGCGATGGAGGCCTTACTCATGCCAATCCAGTGGTTTATGCGGAAATTTTTGATGCATCAGGAATTAATATCGGCACGGGTATTGGTCATGACCTTACCGCAATTCTTGATGGCAACTCCGATAAGGTGTATGTACTGAATGATTTTTATCAGGGCGGTTTGAATCGCTATCAGAGCGGTACCGTCAGTTATCCGCTGTTCAATCTTGAGGCAGGGCGTCATACACTGGAGCTTAAGGTTTGGGACGCCCTTAATAATAGTGCAACCGCATCTGTTTCCTTTACGGTTGCCGGAAAAGAAGACGTTATTCTGGATAATTTTTATGCCTTCCCAAATCCGTTTTCCGGTGAGACACGCCTGTTTTTTGAACATAACCAGTCGGGCGAAAATTTGCGCATGCAGTACCACTTCTTCGACCTTTCCGGACGGTTGGTCCGCTACATGGATGTGAATCAAGGGGTTGCTGCCTTCCGGACTTCAGCTGTGACCTGGGATGGAACCAACGATGCAGGTACGTATTTACCCGGAGGTTTGTATATTTGCAAGTTGATTGTTACAAACGAATCCATGCATTCTGCTGTAATAACCGGTAAATTTATCCTTAACCGATAAATGCTGATTGAATATCAACAGGTACCTTGTTCTGTTCGGAAGGATTGCTGTTAGTATCAGGTTGAGAGCGCCATTGAAAATAGTATGACTGATTATCTTATGAAAAAAACTTTACTACTGCCTCTTTTTTTAATTATGGGTATTGCCGTCAATTGTTCCGTACAGGCCCAGGAACAACCACGCACTATCCAATGGAATATCTCTTCCGGAGCGGAAGGCACTGCGTTTTTCTCTTTTCGTGAGGCTTTTTATAGCGATGAAGATCCATTTTATCCCCTGTATTTTGAATCATTTTTTGCCGATAGGGGATACCAAACCCGGGTGGAAGTCACCCATACGGTTTTTGAAATTGTTGCTCCTGAGGCCCTTCCGTCTTCCTTGACCCAACAGGCTATTCCTGCCACTTTTTCCTATGAAACTTCCATCGGAATTCAGCGAAATCAGTTTGTCACCAGCCTGTATGTGAATCCTTTTATCATTGATCAGGGAATCGTATACCGTCTGACTCACTTTACCCTTTTAATCCGGCAGGAGGAAACAGTCAGGGCGGCATCTCAAACCTTTGACATCCAAAGCTCGCCATTAGCTGAGGGCGACTGGTATAAGTTTTACCTTTATGAGTCGGGTATGTATGCTCTTCGTGGCAGTGATTTGCAGCAACAAGGTGTCGATATTGCCTCAATTAACCCGGATAATCTGGCTGTTTTTGCAAATGGGGGAGAGATGTTGGCCGAATCTAATGCGGAAAACCAGAACCAAGGGCTCAGGGAAATCGCAATTTTAGTTGAGGATGGAAACGACGGCTCTTTTGACCCTGAAGATTATCTGGTGTTTTATGGGGAAGGGCCCCTGATTTGGCGTTTTAATCCGGCATATTACCGCTATACGCATTTTACACACGTTTATTCGGATAAAACTGCCTGTTTTCTCACCGTAAAGGATACACCCGGTAAAAGAATTCAATCTGTGGCTTCCGTCAATGATTCGGTGACCCATAGGGATAATCGTTATCAAAAGCTTTATGTCCACGAAGAAGAAACGGTAAGCCTGGTGAAATCAGGCAAAAACTGGTTTGGACACTCTTTCTCTCCAACCGACACCTCGTTTACCCTGGATGATATTTATTTTCCTGCAATTGACACGACTTCCCCGGTCATGCTGATTACTGAATTCGTTGGCCGATCCATTAGCGATGATTGCTCTTTTTTTGTTTCTTATAACGATTCTATTGTTTCTACCAGTCAGATACGAAATATTTCTCCTACCGATAATTCTACTTTTGCCCGATCCAAATCCATGATAAAAAAAATAACCCCTTCAGCCGATGATTCTATTGTTCTGGATATTGAGTTTCAGAAAGGCAATAATACCAGTAGGGGTTGGATTGATTTCATTGAATTTCATGGTACTTGTTTTTTGCATTTTACGGGCCGTCAGTTTCGGTTTCATAATCTGGATACCTATGGTTACGAACAGGTTACAGAATTTTCGATTCACCTTGAAACTCCGGAGATGAAACTATGGGATATCTCCGATTTTCATAATCCGGTTTCGGTTCAATATGAAATCCGAAATGATTCAGCGGTTTTTGTACACCGCACCGATGTGTTGCATGAATATATTGCTTTTAATGGCTCCGATTATCTGACCCCCGAATGGAGCGGGAAGATGGAAAATCAAAACCTGTACAATATAGATCCGGTCGATTATCTCATTATAACGCATCCTGATTTTTATACCCAGGCCCGGCGGCTTGCTGATTTCCATGAAGCACGGGAAGGTTTTTCTACTTTGATTGTTACCCCCGGGAAAATTTATAACGAATTTTCATCAGGAATACAAGATGTTACCGCCATCCGTGATTTTATCCGTATGATGTACCTTCAAAGTGAAGGCAAACAACCGGCCCATGTGTTGCTGATGGGTGATGGTTCTTACGATTATAAAGATCGCCTTTCTGCGAATACAAATTTTGTCCCGGCCTTTCAGTCCGAAGAATCCCTGAGAATTGGTTCTTCCTGGGTTACTGACGATTATTATGCCCTGATGGATGAGAATGAGGGGGATGATGCCTTCGGTTTGCTGGATATCGGCGTGGGCCGTTTCCCGGTGTCTACTCCCGGAGAAGCCGATATGCTGATCGATAAAATTGAACATTATCTGGCTCCAACACTCTCCAGTCAACAGCCATGGAAAAACTCTATAGTATTTATTGGCGATGACGAGGATTCAAATCTTCATTTTATTCAGGTAGAAACCCTCACTTCCCGGGTGAGTTCCTTTTATCCCCGCTTCAATATACAGAAAATTTATTTTGATGCCTATCAGCGAATTGCTGTGTCAGGCGGATATCGTTTTCCGGATGCCAAAACAGCGCTATGGAATGCAGTGGAGCAAGGCGCTTTAATTGTTAATTATACAGGCCATGGAGGGGAAACCGGATGGGGTAACGAAAATGTGCTGGAAATACCGGATATTAATGCCTGGACGAATTATGATCATATGTCGGTATTTATCACAGCAACCTGTGCCTTCAGCCGGTTTGATAACCCGGAGAAGACATCGGCAGGCGAATTGGTGATCATGAATCCCAACGGTGGCGCTGTGGCAATGCTGACCACCTCCCGTATTTCGTTCGCCACCATGAATTTTACACTGAATCAGCGTATTTATGATATCGCCCTGAGGCGCACTCCTGAAGGTCAGCCTACTTTGGGTGACATTATGCAATATGCTAAGGTGCCGCATTATTCCAGTACCAAGAATTTTGTAATCTTTGGCGACCCCGCACTACCGCTTGCTCTTCCCACCTATACAGTAACAACCGATGAAGTGCTGCTTGCCACCGGAATTCAGGCAGCCTCTGATACCGTCAGGGCGCTGGATACCTTTGTGATTCATGGATCTATCCGGGATTCAGGTGATAAACTTGTTAGCGGTTTTTCCGGAAGTGTGAATATCAGGGTCTTTGATAAACCTTCCGTCTATTCTACTCTTGGACAAGCCCCGGCCAGCCTGGAAGCTTCGTTTACCCTGCAGGATAAGCTGCTTTTCGATGGCCTTGCCCAAGTTAAAAATGGTCGCTTTTCAGCAGAAATTCTTATTCCGAAAGAGATAAATTATGCGTTTGGAAAAGGAAAAATAAGTTATTATGCCATCGACAGTGTACAACTTTCTGATGCGGCTGGCAGTTATGACTCCCTGGTAATCGGAGGGTACAATGCTGAAGCAATGCACGATTTCAACGGGCCTGTCGTGTCGGCGTACATGAACAATACTGGTTTTGTTAACGGGGATAAAACCAACGAAAATCCTGTGTTGTTGGTTGAGTTATCAGACCCCTGCGGCATTAACGCTATTGGCAGCAGTATCGGCCATGATTTGATCGCCTGGCTTGATGATCGCGTAGACCAGATAATTCCACTGAATCCTTATTATTCTCCTACCCCGGGTCTATTTCATTCCGGACGTGTTATCTATCCCTTTCATGGGCTCTCCGAAGGGTTACATACACTTACGGTTAAAGCATGGGATATGTGCAATAATTCGACTCAAACAACCATTGACTTTTGGGTTTCTTCCACACTCGGAGTTGAAATAAGTAATCTTAAAGTTACTCCAAATCCTTTTGCCTCCTTTACCTCGCTTACTTTTTTGCATAATATGCCTGGACGGACCCTGGAAGTGATTTGGGAGATTTTTGATGCCACCGGCCGAAATATCCGCACCATAGAAAATACAATTTATTGTGAAAGTACAGCGGCCGGCCCCTTCCTTTGGGATGGGCTAAAATCTAACGGTGATAAAGCAGGCAGTGGCGCGTATCCGTTCCGAATCAGCATCCGGAGCAATACCGGCCAATATACATTATCCGGTGGAACACTTCTGGTTCGGTAAACAATATCCCGTAAGGTAATGCGTTTTAAAGTCATGTTTTATAAATTTTTATATTTGCAACCGAAAAAAAACACCATTTATGCAAAAAAATCGTATTGTCATAGCGTTTAGCCTTATAATGCTGTGCTGTGGCCTTGTGAATGTTACCTATGCACAGGGGGGATGGAGCTTATTAAAGGAGGGTCAGAAGCTGAATACGGTAGGCGCCGCTGTAACTTTTACTATGTTATCGCCTGATGCTCGCTCCGGTGCTATGGGCGATGTTGGCGTAAGTTCCAGTCCTGATGCCAATTCGATGCACTGGAACCCTGCCAAATATGCCTTTATTGATTCTGAATTGGGTTTTGCCGTGAATTATACTCCGTGGATGCGATCGCTGGTGAATGATATTAATCTGGCTCATGTGTCCGGGTTTAAACGGCTCGATAAGTATTCCACTTTTGCCGCATCACTCACTTACTTTTCGTTGGGCGATATTACCTTTACCAGCGAAACAGGTGAAAACCTCGGAATCTATCGGCCGAATGAATTTACTATCGATGGAACGTATGCACGTAAATTTAGTGAAAAAATATCCGGCGCCGTAGCCGGCAGGTTTATCTATTCCAATCTTACCCAGGGACAGGATGTCGGGGGCGCCTCAACCCATGCCGGTATCTCTGTCGCCGCTGATGTGGCAATGTATTACACTACTCCGATCGATTTTAACACAATGAGTGGGGGTAGCTTTAATTTTGGCGTGAATATTTCCAATATCGGATCAAAAATATCATATAGTGATGCCAATACCGACAGGGATTTTATTCCTACTAACCTTCGTATAGGCCCTTCGCTTACCATGGATATCGACGATTATAACCGCCTTACCGTAATGATCGATTTTAATAAATTGTTAATCCCAACACCACCACAGTATTACCTCGATAGCTTTAACCTCGATAATGAACCGGTGGTTAAATATGGAATGGATCCCAATGTTTCGGTGGTACAGGGAATGTTGCAATCGTTTTACGATGCCCCCGGATATGTTGATGAACTCACCGGTGAACAGTTACTCACTCCTTTTCGTGAAGAGTTGCGTGAATTGCAGATCTCTGCCGGCCTGGAGTATTGGTACGATAAACAATTTGCTTTGCGGGGTGGATACTTTTTTGAACATGCCACTAAGGGTGGACGTCAGTATTTTACCGTGGGTGCTGGCTTGAAATATAATGTTTTTGGTCTTGATTTCTCCTACCTTATCCCCATCGGACAACGTAACCCGTTGGAGAATACGTTGCGTTTTTCTTTGTTGTTTGATTTTGACGCTTTTCAGGATCAAAACCGTAGAAATTAATCCCTTATGGTTCGGATAGGCTTTGGATATGATGTACATCGTCTGGAGGAAGGGCTTCCTTTGACACTGGGCGGTGTGCTGATTCCGGGTCGTAAGGGCGGGGTGGGCCACAGTGACGCTGATGGTTTGGTTCATGCACTATGTGATGCCCTTCTGGGTGCGCTTGCACTGGGCGATATCGGAATACACTTCCCGGACACGGATCAACAATACAAAGGAATAAACAGTTTGCTGCTCCTTGAAGATGTAATGTCGCTTGTTCGCGAAAAAGGCTATGAAGTGGGGAATGCTGATCTTACGCTGGCTTTACAGCGCCCTAAAGTAGCCCCTTTTATTTCTTCCATGCGTGCATCCCTTTCCTCCGCCATGCGCGTCACCCCTGAACAGATTTCAGTGAAGGCTACCACTACGGAAGGCCTGGGCCTCGAAGGTCGGGAGGAGGGGTTCTCCGCTTACGCCGTTGTCCTCCTTTATAAGAAATAAGGAATTCAGATTTCGCACTTACTTTTTCAAATCACACCTATTAACGAATATTCAATATTCATTGAATTGTTAACAATCTTCAATGGGATAGTTTGATCAAATAGTTGATTGTTGGGTATTCCATATTGGTTATTATTTTAGTTATAGAAATTGAGGTTGAAATAATACAACCAGAAATAGGCGGCCAGGAAAAAAATACGCTATTGAATTAAAAAACATTCATAAATTAACAGGTGTTATGTGTACAGGATATTTGCACCCCTCCATGGCAATTATGCATCGAGAGAATTGCCATGGATCCGGTCTGACCGACAATTATGGATTCAATAAACTGTTGCTATTCAAATATATATTATTCACGCCTGTCTGGTAACTTGTTGATAGTAAAAACTTTATAATTTAACTGCGAAACTTAAGTGACTATTAAAAGTTCTGCTTATTTCCAGAATTCATCCCTGAAATTTACCATCGCGGCTTTTTTAATTCCCCGGGTTATCGCTGTGTACAACCACCGGAACCACTCCTTATCGGGAGGCTCTTTTCTGTATCCCGGATCAATAAATACGGTATCCCATTGCCCTCCCTGTGTTTTATGACAAGTAATTGCATAGGCAAATTTAACTTGTAAGGCGTTGAACCATGGGTTATTACGTGCTAGTTGCATTTTTTCTTTAGCCGACGAAATGTCGGAATAATCCTCCAGAACTGCATTCCAAAGCCGTAGTGTTTGTTCCCGGGTTAATGACGGGGCTTCTGTTGTCAGGGTATCGATCAGGATTTTTACCTCCATCTGTTGTTCGTCGGGGTAATCGGGAAAGTGAATATCCACATCTGCAAAACGAAATCCGTAATGGGGTTCAATGGATTTTACCCTGAGCACTTCAAGGGTGTCACCGTTGGCAATAAAGGGTGTTTTGGCCTCTTTTGGAAGCCAGAAGTAGTTGTTTTTTACTACCATTAGCCGATCGCCTGCGTTAATTTCTCCTTCCCGGAAAAGGATTCGTTTTCGTATCTCCTGGTTAAACAGATTGGCCCGTTTGTTCGATCGTGTAATTATTACTGCATCTTCGTTGTCGGACGAACTATAGGCGCTTTCCAGTGCATCCTGCAGATCATAGCCGTTAATGGGGATAAAATCGGGGAATCGATGCCCGTCGAAAAGCGGCAGATTGAAATTTTCGGTGTTGATGCGTTTTCTGACTTCTGTGGCATGGGCAAGTATCCCGGATTCCTGTTCCTGTCGGACAACTTCTGTTAATTCGTGAAAATGAAAATAGTACGGATACCGTGCGCGCAAATGCGCGGCATCGAGGGCCGGACTGATACTAAAGCCGACTGGTGGAAGCTGGGCGCTGTCACCTAGTAACAACAATTTGCAATTTTCTCCTGAAAAAACAAACTCCATAATGTCGTCAAGAATATTCATCCCGGTTAAGGTGTTTTTGCTTGATTGTGCAGTATAACCGGGGATCATTGATGCCTCATCGATAATAAAGAGGGTGTTCTTGTTTTTATTTATTGCCCGTGAAAGTTTGATATTTCCTTCCGGCGTGCTGCCGGCAAAATAGATGTATTTGTGGATGGTGAAGGCCTGTTGGCTGCTGTAATTTGCCAGAATTTTAGCGGCCCGGCCCGTCGGGGCCAGCAGAATAGTGCGTTGATGAATCACAGGCGAACATTTCACCAGTGCGCTGACCATCGCCGTTTTTCCCGTTCCGGCATAACCGGAAAGAATAAATACCTGGCCCCGGGTAGTATTTAATGCAAAGGATGCCAATCGTTTGATTAATAATTGCTGTCCCTGTGTTGGCGTGAATGCCAGGGTATTCTGCATCTCTTTAATGAAGTCGGCGTATTGTTTCAGATCCATAGCAGGCTTTTAGAATGGATAACCGATTCCGATGTTCCAGGTGATGTCCCGAAACCCTAACCCATTAAAAGTCCATTTATTGCCCGGTGTACCTGCCGGATCATGGACAGGGACTCCTGCATCCAGCCGGATAACAAAGAAATCAAAGTCGAGCCTTATGCCTAGACCGGAGGAGAGGGAAAGTTCGGTCAGAAAGTCGCTGAACTCAAATTTACCGCCGGGAAAATCTTCATTTTCGTTTAGCAACCAGATATTTCCTGCATCTACAAAAAAGGCCCCTTTAAACCATTGATAGATCGGAAAGCGGTATTCTATGTTCATTTCCAGCAACATATCTCCAATGCGTTCGATATAGAGTGTGTCATTGGAGAATGAACCGGGTCCGAGGGTGCGTATTTTCCATCCGCGCATGTCATTGGATCCGCCTCCGTAAAAGCCTTTCTCAAAAGGCATTACCACCGAATTCCCGTAGGGAAGGCCCAGCCCGGCCCGGATTCGGTATACCATCTGGTTGTCGTAGGGCAAATTGTTGTAGTAGCGGTAATCCACTTCTCCCTTGACGTATTGGGCGTACCGGATGTTGAACAGGGTGTAATACCCCTTTTCTGTTAGCTCCCCTCCTGAAAAAGCATTATAAGCCCGCAGCAGGTTGCCGGATGTCTCCACATTGACTTTCAGAAAACTGAAATTCCTGGCTTTATTTATGCTTTGGGTGGACCGAACAAAGGAATAACTCAATCCGACTATCATGTGGTCGGTGTATTGACTTTTATATAATGCGTTTTGTAACTGATTTAGGCGGACTGTAAATAAACTGTCAGGAAATATTTTTACTGAGTTTATTTCCAGTGGATTGAGCTGGTGACTCACTCTGTTACTGGATTTCCATTCGTATCCGAAGCTAAAATTGGAGATATGACGTGAATAATCCGGCCTGCGTTGAAAATTGTATCCTGCGCTGAGAACAGTTTTTGGGGTGAAAAAGTCGGATACCAGTTGTTTTTTTCCGGGGAACAGAAATTTTGGAAACATTAGGCTGATATTGCTTCCAAGCTCCAGCGTGTTAAAGAGTGTATATTCCTTATCTTCTTCATTGTAGGAGACCGCTTGTGCTTCCAGGGCGCCGCGCAGGGTTACCCGCAATACCTCACCGCGACGAAAAAGATTTTTGTTTTCATAAAGGAAATTTCCACCCACACCCGGATTGCCAGCGGAGTTGGTTATTTCCGTTTGCACACTGGTTGTATGCACCGGCCGCCTTATTAGGTTGATCCTGCAGTTAATCAGCGTATCCTCCGGCCTTAGCGGCGTGATGAAGTCGATGTTTGCAAATTTGTATATCCGCAGGTTACTCATCCTTTTCTGCGTTTGTTTCACATCTTCCATGCTGTACCGTTTGCCGGGATAAAAATGCATCGCGTTCAAAATAGTGTTCGGATGCATACGCGGTTTTCCCGATTGTATGAAATAAAAAGGCTTCTGGTTGGAATCCACCTGTTTCTTGGGGAAAACAGGCACTGTGTCGATTGCTTTGCTTGTGGTAAAAGGTTGAAAATCAGGTGTTATGTAGATGTTATTTATCGTGTACTGATGATGTGGATAGGTGGCCGAGTCGTCTTGATATGTATTCATTTTGAAGGGGTCGATAATCAGCGTTATGTTGATCCTTCCCGTACCTCCTGAACTATCTGCTTCATAGCGGATGAAGTTTTTTCCAAAAAGAAAAAAACCATTGTTTTTTAGCATACGGGTAATCCTGTCGCGCTCGTCATCAAGCGTATAAGCATTAAAAATGGCATTTCCCCTGATTAACGATGACGCTTTGTCGCGCTCGATGTAAGGTTTTACCAGTGTGTCATGAATGGCATACCGGATTTCTCCGTAAGGGTAAGGTTTTCCGGCTTTTACGTAGAAATTGACTTTGGCTTTATTCTTTTTTACCCGGGTAACCTGAGGCGTTATGGTACTGTTGAAATACCCGGAATTATTCAGGTAGAGTTTCATCTGCCTCGCATTATTCATCAACATGGCTGAATCTAGAAGGGCTGGGGGTTCTCCGCGCTCCTTCTCCTTACCATTCAAATGTTCGTAAATCCATAGCCGGAATCGGACGATTCCAAGCAATTTTTTATTGGGAACTATGGTAATCAGGCTACTAAGGTCTCCCGTGGAAATATTATTATCATCGGCGGTAACCGTGCTGGCAACCACCAGCGGCGTTTCTCTTGTGACCTGCTTCGAGGAGGAACAGGCGGTCAAAACCGTGAAAATTGAGGCGATGATAATGCTGGTAAACCTACGTTTCAAAACACTTTCTTTTGAAAACAAATATAGCGAATAATAAAACAAATATCATAACCGGAAATGCTGCTTATGTTGCGGCACCAACTTTATGACTAACTTCACCTGCAATTGCTTTTAATCTTCCTCTTTTTCGGGAGATCCGGATTGGCCGCTTACTATTTTTTTTGGGGATTAATAGTAAACAACTAATTATTAAATAAGACCTTTTTTCGGGTAAGAAACGCATCAAATCAAATGGTAGGTTCCTCAACAGTGGAGTCTCCTTTGGAAAGGGAAAAACGGGCGGCAAAGCAAAAACTAATAGTCGCTGCAATTATGGTTTACCGTTTCCGGGCCAGTCGGTTGGTGGAAACTGGCGAAAATGATTGCAGATAGTGTAGTAGATGTTCGGATATTGATGATTTTTGTTTTTAGGGTGAGGGATTAGGGAATTTGCACCGGATTTGCCCTGGTTGTTTTGTCATGAAAAAAATTATAAAATTTTTTTTAAAGCTATTGCGATGAATAAAAAACGGCGTATATTTGCACTCCCAAACACATGAAAAGGGAAGTTCTTTTGATACACAATGGGAGCTTAGCTCAGCTGGTTCAGAGCACCTGCCTTACAAGCAGGGGGTCATAGGTTCGAATCCTATAGCTCCCACAAAAAATGGCGACCTGTTTAGGTCGCCATTTTTTTATCCCTGTCTGGCTTTTATCGGATTTCAATCTGTTTTGCCGGCTTTGGTTTGGCCTCTTCCTTCTTGGGAATGCTTACTTTTAGTATCCCGTTATCGTATTTGGCCGCAATTTTATCGCTTTCTACTGTGGCCGGTAAAGTAAATGACCGCCGGAACGACTGATAACTGAACTCTTTGCGTGTAAATAACTGATCGTCTTTTTCCTCTTTTTCTTCTTTTTTCTCTGAGGAGATGGTCAGTGTGTTGTTGTTGAGTTCAATGCAGAAATCTTTTTTGGTTAAGCCCGGAGCTGCCATTTCAACCTCATACCCATCCACATCTTCTTTAATGTTAACCGACGGTAATGTGGTATTCGTAGTGCTGAAATTCCGGTTCGACCAGTCAAATAATTCATTGTCAAAAAAGCGGTCGAACAAGCCTGGGAGTTGATTTGAAAATCTTACAAGTGACATAGCTTAATCCTCCATTTTTTTAGTTAAACAATTATGAACATTCCCGTTATCTCAAAGATAATGCCATAACGAATTTATGTTTGTTATAATCGACTGAAAATGAAATAAATAGATTTTTGTAATGCGTTATTTGATGTGCAATACAGAGACTATTCGTCGTATATTTGACGGATTGTCGTGTCAATTTGTCGTTTTATTAAAGGTAAACTGTTCTTTTTTCAGCCTTTCGTTTGCTGACTTCAGGATTAACTAGAGTATCCGGGTACTGGTGATGGGTCGGGGCGCTTTGACCACAAGTATTCTTGCCGGTGTACCGGAGGCATTGGCGAGCCAATGGACAATATCCTTCGGGCTTTCCACCAGGTGATCTTTTTCAACGGCGATGGTTTCATCCCCCACACTTACGTTCACCGTACCTTCCAGAATATAAAAGAAAACATCAACGGGCGTAATATGGGGTTTAAGTGCTTCCCCGGGTTTAAGTGTTATATGCATTACCTGTGCACTTTCGCGATCATAAAGTTGTCGTACATCTACTTTGTGGGGTGTCTCCACTGCTGGTGGCTGGGTTGCATGTATAATTTTCATGGAAAAAATTTATCATTTATTGTTATATAGTAAACCCTGATTTTTGCGTTTTGTTCGCCATCGGGAATTATTATTCCGGTTCAGAAAGCCCGTTTTTGCCCCGGTTTATAGAGCAGGATGTCTACTTCCTCCAGTGTAGCCAGACATCCGTATTTAATGGTTTCCAGGCTGGGTTTAATACTTTCAAAGAACGCCAATATTTTTGTCTTTTCGTCGATTATCTCCACCACCACCGGTAATTTTTCTGTTATTTCCCAAAATTTGTAGGAGTGAATGACAGAGCTGGCGCCAAATCCCAAAATTCCTTTTGTTACTGTTGCTCCGGCTAAGCCTTGTTCTTTTGCTTTAAAAACAAGGCTTTCATAGAGTAATTCCTGTTTATGTTTATCGGTTGAGCCGAGATAAATCCGTAATGCCACGGCATTTTTTGTAGTTTCCATATCCGGTTAGATTAGTTTAATCATTGAGCGTCCGGCGAAAACGGCCAGTAGTCCCAGCGCGAAACTGAAGCTGGCATAGATAATCATTCGCAGGATTTCTCTGCTTTGTAGCAGTACATAAGCATCAAGTGAAAACGAGGAAAAGGTCGTGAATCCACCGCAGATGCCCACAGTCAGAAAAATGCGCCATTCAGGTGACAAGAGGTTGCCTTTTTCTGAAAGTCCGAAGACGATACCAAGCAGCAGACTTCCCAGCAGGTTAACCACAAAGGTACCCCAGGGAAATACGGATACTGCTGAGAATTGGATGTACCGTGTGATTATAAACCGTAGAACGGTGCCAATGAATCCTCCCAGACCGGCTATGAGTATTGGTTTAATCATAAAAATATGTTAATGTCGTTTTTCTTGTTTGTATGTGTTTGTAACGTAGAATCAATATAAAGACAAAAATATGAATAACTTTTATTCCTTTTTACGCGTGATTTTGCCCCTGTAATAGGAGAAGTAGATGCCTGTAGTGCTGAGGATGGCAAAGGTCATGAATCCCCAGTGTATTACTTTCATGAACAAATGATCGGATACGGTTTCAAAGGGGTGGTTATTCAGAAAGCCTGCAAAAAATAAAGTGGCGATAGTCATGCTGATAATTTGCCCCAGCACGCGCATGGTGGCCGCGGAACCGGAAGCCACTCCATACCTTGTTTTATCTACCGAGCTCATGATAGTATTCATGTTGGGCGATGAAAAGAGGGCAAATCCGAATCCTTCCCAAATCAGAATTGCGATAATTACAGCGTGGGGGGTAGTGGGTGTGAGCAGGGAAAAAGCGGCCAGTCCCAGTGTACACATCGACATTCCCAACGTGGTGAGGCTTCGGGGCTGAATACGGTCGGAGAGTTTTCCCGCTAAGGGCGAAAAGAGCGCCATGATCGCTGGTTGCGCCACCAGAATAATTCCTGCATTTCCTGGCGACAATCCCTGGATTTTTTGCAGGTATAAACTTAAGAGGAAAACAATGGTAAACGTGGCGCTATAATTTACTAACGCGGCTAAGTTGGAATAGGCAAAAAGCCGGTTGGCTGAAAAGAGTTGGGTTTCAATTACCGGGTAATCCGATTTCGTCTCAATAACCCAGAACACTACCAGGGCAAATGCTCCTCCACCCATTAACAACCATCCTGTGATGGCCGGAATCGAGGACGAGCCGTACACTAATGCAATCAGGCCAGCCATGTACCATGCTGTTCCTCTCAGATGGATTTTTTTTTGCCCTCGGGTCGTAATTTCGTTTTTCCCTAAAAAGCGGAAAGCAATAAGGGTGGTTAGTATTCCGAGCCCGGTGGAAATGAAAAACAGGGATCTCCATCCCAGATGTTGTGTCAGAATTCCTCCGGCGAAAGGCCCGAATGCCAGTCCCAGATAGACGGCCGAAACCGATATCCCAAGTACCCTTCCCCGTTGTTGGGGTACAAAGGCCGATACCAGAATTGCCGGGCCAGTGGTGCTGGTCAGCGCAGCACCAACTCCCTGAAGGAAGCGAAACAGAATCAGCCAGAAGCCTCCCGGAGCCAAACCGCTGAGCAAGGAGCCAATGGTGAAAATTATTATCCCCCCTTTAAAAATCTTCCTGATTCCGGTGAGGTCACCCCAACGGCCTACCGGAAGTAAAAACATGGCAGAAGCCAGTAAAAAGGAGGTGATTATCCAACTTAACGAAACAGCTGTCATCTGAAAATCCTTCTCTATTGCAGGTAATGCGATGTTAACCGAAGAAATGAGAAATGTACCCATGAACGATGTAATCGCCACTACTGCAATAATGGAAAGCTGTTTTTTTGTCCACTGCATTCTTTTCCTTTCCGAACAGGGAGTCAAATTTATAAATTTTTCCGTCATGGGCATTTTTTTCTTATCGTTCTCACACCGTAAAAAAGTGTATTTTTACACGGCAGCTTGCGTGGATGTTTAATCGCAACCCTTTTGGGGTGCAATGCTGAATAATGTTGTAAAGAAGAGATGAAGTGTTCCTTCAGCAGCTATTTCCAATCGGGGTGCATCATTCGTATCAAAAAAAAACAAAATGCAAAATAATAAGCCGGGAGAAAAGTATTCAGGGAAAAACCTTCCTGCAGGGTTAACCATTTTATACGAAGACCGCGATATCCTTGTGATTAATAAACCGGCGGGTTTGCTTACCATCAGTACAGCAGCAGAAAAATCACGGACCGCCTACCATTTGTTGACCGATTATGTAAAGAAAGGAAATCCACGTTCATTTGCGCGAATTTTTATTGTTCATCGTATCGACAGAGATACCTCCGGGGTGCTGGTATTTGCCCGAAGTGAAGAAGCAAAGCTTTTTTTACAGGAGCATTGGCAGGATTTCCATAAAACCTATTTTGCGGTAGTGATGGGCAAGTTGGCTGAACCGGAGGGAGAAATCAGTTCCTATCTTTGTGAAAACAGCATATTTCGGGTTTATTCTGTAAAGGATCCGGAAAAAGGCAAACTGGCCCGTACCGGCTACAAGGTACTGAAAGAGGCCAATGGCCTGTCGTTGCTGGAAGTAAAACTTTTAACCGGACGCAAGCATCAGATTCGTGTGCATTTGTCTGAAATGGGGCATCCTGTTGCCGGGGATAAGGTGTACGGGGATAAAGCCATAAAGGGGATCAAACTTGCACTACATGCCGCCAGCCTGACACTGATTCACCCTTTTTCAAAGAAAGAAATGACCTTTGAAACAGGTTTACCCCTTGGAATCAAGTCGTTGGTAAAGCAAAAACAGCCGGGTTGACCATCGGATAGATTTATCCCAGTTCAAAGGTAGTGATGCCGAACACTTTATTTATTGCGAGTGTGGGGAGGGGGCCGAGGTACATCCGGGCGCATTCGAAAACGTACCTGGCGCGATATTTTTTTACCAGTTCGTATGCGGCCTGGTGAATTACCGGGATATCGAGGTAAAAAGATTCTCCGGGAGATGAATTCAGGCAAGCCCTGTAGAGGGCTTCTGCAACGCTGGCATTATCCGCAAATAGCGGGCCTATCTTATATCCGGAAATTGCCTTCCGGCTTACGGCGAATCCTCTGAACCCTTTATTATCATTGTATTGGAAGGTTTTTGCATTCGACATGGTAAGCCATCGCTGAAGAAACACCGCCCGCGGAAAACCAAAGCATTCCATATCGAGGGGGTAAATTTCGTTTATTTCTTGAATGTTGAAGGAAGAAATATGCGGGTCTAGGGTGAAATTTTCTCCTGATCTTTCATAACGTTCATCGCGAAATGCCAGGTGAAATCCCCCTTCTGCGTAAAAGGGTTGCATGGCAACAACACCGTCCATGCCGATGGGTGCTCCGGCATTCAGACGCTGTATCAATGTATTGCGGCGCTGATACCACAGCCTGCGCCCAAGGCCCAGTGTGCGGTAGGGGGGTGCAACAATAAAAAAGCCCATAAATCCAAAACGACCATCGAATGAAACAATTGATCCGCCGGCAATCAGTTCGCCTTCATGGTAATAGCCATAATAGCCGTCGGGGTCAGTGGCCCAAAATGCCGCTGCATCCTGAATGCCGGGATTCCATCCTTCCCATGCAGCCCATTGTACCAAGGTTTTTAACCCTTCATAATCCAGTTTTTTAAATTCCGGGTTTTCTGTCGTTTTTTTGGTTAACTCCATACCATTCGCTTTAATAATTTTGCCAGCTTTCAAAGATACAAAACCCTGCATTTCAATAAACTCTTCCGTGTTTTTGTGGTGGAAGATCCGTCTAATTGTTGGTTGAAAAAAATTTAGACGAACGCTGTGTCGAACCTATCCGGTAAAATTTATGGAGTACTGACTAATCGATCGGCAGGTTAATTTTTATAAAATCTTTATGGTGGGGATGTAAAATAATACAAAGTTTTTATGTATTCAACCGCATTTTTGCAATCGACCGTCAGGCACCATGGGCTAATCAGGGGACTGACTGACAGGTTTGCAGGAATCGAGGATGGGTAATGGGAAAAATTGCGAATTTATATTTTGTCTTCCGGGTGATAAGCCGCATTTTGCTTATTGAAACAGTAGCCTTATTATTTTGTGCTGCACTCAGTGATTATTATGCTGAAGATCCGGTGCCTTTTCTTATTTCTGCATTCATCTCTTTTTTTGTGGGTGTTTGTTCGTTATTGTTTCGGGGAAAATCATCAGCTGCGCCTCTTATTCACCGCCGTGATGCCTATATCACCGTCACCCTGTCATGGTTAATCATCAGTTGGGTTGGCGCGTTGCCCTATCTTTTTTCCGGTGCTATTCCCGGTATTACCAATGCTTTTTTTGAATCAGTTTCGGGTTTTACAACCACCGGGTCCTCCATATTAGCCGATATCGAATCGCTTCCTGCAGGTATACTTTTTTGGCGTAGCCTGACACACTGGATAGGCGGGATTGGTATCATTGTGCTGGTGATTTTACTGATGCCTAAGCTTAAAATTGGTGGATACCACTTATTTACTCTGGAGTCGTCGTTGCAAGGAAAGATCCAGCCCAAAATCCGTTCCGTAGGAAATCGGTTGTTTCTGATTTATCTGCTTCTAACAGTTGGAGAAATTGTCCTTCTGTTGGCCGGCGGGATGAATCTTTTCGAAAGTACATGCCATGCGTTTGGAACCGTGGCAACTGGTGGATTTTCTCCAAAAAATACAAGTATTGCGTCTTATTCGCCTTATATACAGTATGTTATAATGCTTTTTATGCTGTTATCAGGAACAAACTTTGTAATCCATTATTACCTGTTAAAACGGGAGTTTCGAAAAGTTCATGATAATGATGAATTTCGTTTTTATCTTGTTATTGTTTTTATTGTTGGAATTCTTATTACTTCCTCTTTGGTATTTGTCATGGGGAAGCCCATTGAAGTCGCCTTTCGGGAAGGTTTTTTTCAGGTGATTTCCATAATTACATGTACCGGATATGCCACGGCCGATTACATGCAGTGGCCTGTGTTTGCCTGGGGTTTATTGTTTTTTGCCATGTTTTTCGGAGGAAGCACAGGTTCTACTGCGGGAGGTATTAAAATGGCACGCCATCTTGTACTCTTGCGTAACCTAAACCGGGCTTTTAAGCAACTGCTTTCCACCCATGCCATCGTATCGGTTAAACTAAACAATAAAGTGGTTAGTGATGATTCTAACCGATCGATTTTGAGTTTTATTTCGGTATATCTGCTCCTTTTTGTTGCCGGAAGTATTCTAATGGCTGCGCTCGGTGTTGATTTGAAAACATCTGCAAGCTCGGTGGCTACCTGTATGGCTGGAATTGGCCCGGGAATAGGTTCGGTTGGGCCAGCTGCCAATTTTGCCCATCTCCCTGAATCCGGGAAATTACTTCTTTCCTTTCTTATGATCACTGGTCGGCTGGAGATTTATACGATCCTTGCGCTTTTCTCTATAAAATTCTGGAAGAAGTAGTAATTTCGATTATTAAAGAGAACCATGGATGAAAAGGATAAACGACAGATACGCTAAATGGTGCAAACTAACGGATACGAAAAAGATTCGTTCTTATTTTTTATCGGTTTTGATTATTGGCCTTACGGCGATTCTTTGTTCTCCGCTCGCCAACACCCAAAGCTATCATGTGGTATCTTACATTTTGCTTTTTGTAGTTTCCATAATATCCACTTTTTTAGGAATCGGTCCTGTATTGCTTGCCTCCACCTTGAGTGCTGTTTTATGGAATTATTATTTTATTCCGCCTCATTTTACTTTTCATATCGAGAAAACAGAGGATTTATTGATTTTTGGCCTCTTTTTTATCATTGCGCTGGTTAATGGGATATTGACTACACGGGTCATTCGACAGGAAAAGGTGGCGCGCGAACGGGAAAAACGCACGAATGCTTTATTTCAGCTCACAAAAGAACTTTCACGGGCCAGTGGCACCGACGAGGTTTTGAAAGTGGCTGCCAACGAAATGGTCGATCATTTTCCGGGTGTGCCTGCCTTTTTTCTTCAGGATGGAAATAATAAGTTGGTTCGTTTATGGACGAGGGATGAATCGCTATCCATATCCGGGAGCTTTAACACGGCAATGTGGGTATTTGCTAATCTACAACCTGCTGGTGCTCACACAAAAAATTCCTTTTCCGACCCGCTGACCTATTATCCACTTTTAGGTACCCGGTTAAACCCGGGGGTTGTTGCAATTCACAACAGCCTACCTGTGCCCGAGGAGCAACAGTCGTACTGGGATACTTTCTTGGCGCAAATATCCAATGCCCTTGAAAGGGAATTTTTGGGTGAAATGGCACAGAAAGTAAGGTTTCTCGATGAATCAGACCGCCTTTATAAAACATTGTTTAATTCTATCTCACATGAACTTCGGATACCCGTGGCGACTATAATGGGCGCTTCCGATTCTATCCTGAATTCCTCTCCATCCCCAAGGTTCCAGTCCGAACTTTGTCATGAGATATTTACAGCTTCACTGCGTCTGAACCGGTTGATTGAAAATTTGTTGAATATCTCCCGTTTGGAAAGTGGTCATATTTCCGTTCGCCTTGACTGGTGTGATATTAATGATTTGATTAATAAAGTATTGGAGGATCTTGAAGCAGAGCTTCAACCTTTTTCGTTACAGGTTCTTATCCCGGAGGATATGCCGTTAATAAAAATTGATTTTGGGTTGATGGAGCAGGTATTATATAACCTTTTATTTAATTCTACCCAATATGCTCCGGCGGGTTCAGCAATCGATTTAACAGTAGCTTATACGGGTAAGGAGTTAAAAATGGATATCACTGATCGGGGGCCAGGCTTGCCGGAGAAATATATTGAGCGCGTGTTTAGCAAGTTTTTCCGGGCGGATGGAAGCAAAACCGGGGGTCTTGGGTTGGGGTTATCGATCGTTAAAGGTTTTGTTGAGGCGCATAATGGAAGTGTCTCTGCTTCCAATGTAACACCCTGCGGGGCGAAGTTTACCCTTCGCATTCCCAGTGAGATCCCTTCTATCAGTAACGTATAAATGTAGCGAATATGGATGGAAATGAAGTTATTTTGATTATTGACGATGAACTGCAAATTCGCCGGTTACTTGAGATTACACTCTCCGAGAAAGGGTATAAAATTGTCATGTCATTGAATGGAAAGGAAGGGATCACTGATGCAGCTACCCATCATCCTGCGTTGGTGATCCTTGATCTGGGATTACCCGATATGGACGGCCAGGAGGTGCTCACTAAGTTAAGGGAATGGTATTATAAACCCATAATTGTTCTTTCTGTACGCAATTCAGAAGAAGAAATAATAAAGGCCCTGGATAATGGCGCAAATGATTATCTTACAAAACCCTTTCGTACCGGTGAATTACTGGCCCGAATCAGGGCTGCCATCCGTTCCAGCGACCATACAGGCGATGATGCCATATTGTATTTTGGGTCGTTATCCATTGATATGGCCAGTCATGTTGTGCGAAAAAATAATGAATTCATTAAATTAACTTCCACTGAATTTTCACTTCTGGCCCTGCTGGCGAAAAATTCAGGGAGGGTACTGACGCACCAATACATCCTGAAGGAGGTTTGGGGGTATGGATATATAGAACAGACCCAGTACCTGCGTGTTTTTATCGCACAACTACGCAGGAAAATTGAAGATAATCCTTCACGGCCCCAATTGTTGGTTACCGAATCGGGAATTGGGTATCGTTTTAGTGAATAATAAGGGCGAACTGCTGTTTTTTAATGCTTTCCGGCCTTTTTTCTGTTTTTTCCCATGGCATCGGCGGCCCGCATAGCGAACATTACTTTCTCCGGTGTAATATTTTCTGCTTCATGATGAATGCCTTCCTGCGGTTCACATGCCTTGGTGGCGGCTTTTAATAATTTTTCCCGGTTCACTTCTGTGATCCCCAAAGCGGCAAAGGTGGTGGGGAGATTTATTGCTTCGCAAAATCCATAAACGGTCTCCATTTCTTCGGGTCTGGCTCCCGTAAGGTGAAGCCCAGTTAATACCCCGAAGGCCACTTTTTCACCATGATAAAAGGAATGTACTTCTTCCAGCAGGGATAATCCGTTGTGTATGGAATGTGCAGTTGCCAGGCCTGCACTTTCAAATCCTATTCCACTTAATAAGGTATTGGCCTCCACTATGGCATGCAGTGCCGGTGTGATGATATGATTTTCACAGGCCATTTTTGCTGCAGTACCATACTTTAAAAGGGTTTTATAGCATTGTTTGGCTATAGCCTCTCCTGCAATGGTGCTATAGCCGCCACAGGCATTCATCGACTTTGTGCGGAGGCAGGATCGGGCTTCAAACCATGTTGCCAGTGCATCTCCCATGCCCGATACCAGAAATCGTACCGGTGAATCAGCAATAATTCTGACATCCATCAGTACAACCTGTGGGTTCATTTTTTGGTAATAAACCGATTCAAATATTCCTTCTTCAGAGTAGATTACCGCACACCCGCTGCACGGAGCATCTGTAGAGGCAATAGTCGGAAAAATCAGCACAGGAATTTCCATACGATCGGCAATGATTTTTGCTGTGTCGATGGTTTTTCCTCCCCCGATTCCGGCAATTACATTGTTGGCATTCGCGATAGCAATCTTTTCTATACGCTGTAATTCTTTTTCACAGCATTCTCCTTTGAATTCTTCCATCACAATGCCCCTTTTCTGATAGTTTTCAGCGACATCGGTGAGTACTTTTTTCTTGGCTGTAGGGCTGGAAATGATCAGGGGTTTGTCCCCAAACGTATGAAGCAGTGCAGGAATCTCATCCAGTAATCCTTCTCCCTGAATATATTTTCCGGGAAATACTGATTTGAATATTTGTTTCGTTTTCATGGTTATTGGATACATTGACTCGAATTATTGAGCAAGGTACCATTTTATGAATAGATTCGAGCGCATTTTGACTTTTTTTTCGATCATGGTATCGATAATTAATCTGAGTATTGTCGCTGTGATGGGCGGGATGCCGTGTTGAACGGGTTAGTTTTTTTGCTGGAATGTTTGCTGTTGGCAACTATACGAAGAAGGGGTTACTCAGGAAGAATGAGCGTGAACCGGCATCCCTTCTGTTGATTGGCGATTTCTAGACTTCCGTTGAGCAGTTGGATATACGATGCGCACAGATAGAGACCCAGACCGCTGCCGCTTTTGTCTTGGCTGAAGTTCGATGGTTGGATTTTGCCTTGATGAATAGCCTGAATAAGATCTTCTGCAACTCCCGGTCCTTCATCTTCTACTGCCAGGCAAAGGTTGTTTTGTTGCATTTCGCTGGTTATTTTGATACTACTGTTATTTGGACTGAATTTAAGTGCATTGGAAATCAGATTGCGAAGAATCGTGTGAATAAACATGGGGTCGCTAAAAAGCGACAATCCTTTCGTCCCCTCGTATAGTATTTTTTGACCCCGGATGGTCGCTGATGGTGTGTAAAAGGAGATCAGATCGTTGATTAGCGGATCAAGGTCGATTGAGGAATAGTGCGGTGTGATTTGCTGGAAGCTGACTCTGGTCCATTCCAGCATATTATTTATCAACTCCAGACTTTTGTTCGAGGCATGCCGGATCTGGTCGAGGTAGGATGCGATCGTTTCATCGGTGAGGTGGGTCTGACGAATTACTTCGGCATATCCGATAATTGTATTTAACGGATTTTTTATATCGTGTGCCATCACCGCCAGCAATTGATCACGCAACGATAGTATTTGCCGGTTTACCAGAGCGATTAATCCAATCCCGGCGGTTAAAATTAGTAAAATGCTGCCCGTTAAGTAAATGATCTGAACCAAAGGATAGGTTATAACTGAGGTATAATCCGGATAAAGGATCAGAAATACCAGCCTGTAGCCATTGAGTACCATCAACAAAAGAAATACGATACCCAGTATAAGATGGTGTCGCTTATTATAGTGAGGAATATCTCTTAGGAAGAGTAATCCACTTCCAAAGGCGTACATGGCAACAGCAAATGAAAAAATAATTAGTCGTATTCTGCTGTTTTCTTTGATAATTCCAAAATAAACAGAAATCAGAATGATGAGGGATAGGAGCAGGATATGGGCAGTGAGATGAATCTTTTTTTTATGGTATTCGGCTATTCCTCCATAGATGTTGCTCATAGCCAGCAGGGTAAGTAACGTGCTTAGGGTGATTATCAATGACTGATGCGAAAAAAACGGGAGGAAAGTATCAAGGCCTAACGCAAATGAAATAACAATCAGTGAGCTCCCGATACGGGTAATTCCGTTTACGGAATTTTTCCTTGAAACACCAAAAACAATGATAATTATACCCATAAAAAAGGTTATCAGGAGGATTGCCAGCGTTAAGGTATTCAGATCAATAAAATTCTTCATGAATATTGTATTATCGTTATAAAGTTAACAGATAATATCCGGAAAGGCAGAATGGGGGTTGTTATTTTTTTTACAAAAGTAATTCATTTGCATGTTCTGTGCAAGCGATGGTGTAAAAAAATCATATTGTGTTGATCTGTATATTATCGATTTGCCTGTTTATTTTGTTTCGGGTTTGCGCTTATTTTTGTTCCTTTGCGCAAATTTTAATGCTGATGATCATTTTAGAACGCCCTTTTGTATCCATGTACCTGCTGGATACGTTGATTGCGAACCGGATTCCGGTGCTGGAAACGGATTTTGTTCATACCCTGCCCAACGCCAACCGCCTAAACCTGTTGCTTCCGGAAGTTTTTTTTACGGCATGCCGCAACAACCCCGAAGCTACGCTCTATTCCAATTCAGAAGACAGTGCTTCCTGGATTTATTCTTTCCTGGGTGAATCAACACTTGCCAGCCATATACGAAGTATAAAAGATAAGTATCGTATGCGTGAGGTTTTTGCTGCAATGAATCCGGGGTTTTATTATTCCCGGGTCACCTATGATGAATTAGAGCATCTTGATGTCACTTCTATCCCCACACCTTTTGTTGTGAAACCAGTGCGCGGTATTGCGAGTATTGGCATTCGGGCGGTATTTTCGCATGATCGCTGGCCGGATATTTTGCGGGAGATAGAAAACGATCGCCGAAATTATGGAGATGCCTTTTCTGATACCGTGATGGATTTGGATTGTTTTCTTATTGAAGGTTATATTGCCGGTGCGGAAATTGCTGTTGATGCCTTTTTCGATCGCAATGGAATTCCAGTGATTGTGAATATTCTGGAGCATGACTTTGCCTGCCCGGAAGACAACAGCGACCGATTATATAAGACCTCAAATGCAATTATTCAGCGCTATATGGATCCGGTAAAGACCTATCTTTCCAAAGTTTCAGAGGCGCTGAAAATAACAAACTTCCCGATGCACATGGAGATGCGGATTTCGCCAAACGGGGAGTTTATTCCCATTGAAATAAACCCGATGCGGTTTGCAGGGTTTTGTACCACTGATATCGCCTCTTATGCCTTCAATATTAATCCCTATCTCTGTTTTCTGCATCAGGAAAGCCCGGATTGGGAAACGATTTTGGCCACTGATAACCCCAATACCTACATAATGGCGGTCGTGGATATACCTCGTAAGTACAATAAGCGCAATGTGGAAGTGGATTATGACCGTTTGACGGCAAAGCTTTCCCATGTGCTTGAGCTTCGTAAAATGGATTACCACATTTTCCCTATGGCGGCCTTCCTGTTTGCTATGACAACTCCTGAAAATTCAAGCGAACTGGAACAGTGGCTTCACGATCCGATGGATAATATTATTTATGCTGTATCCTGATTTTTTATTGTGAATAACCGGTTTAAAATTCTTCTTTTTCTTATTTGCTGTTTATAATTTCCTTTGTATCTTTGTTTCAGTGATGGTATTACCCGCAGAACCCTTTTAACTTCGCTATGATAAAGAAAGAGATACAATCAGGTGCATTGCAGGCTAACCTGGAGCAGACGCGTACGGATAAGTTGGTAATACCGCTTGATTACCAGTGTATTATTGATTTCTCCGCCTCTCATCCCGGCATTTTGGAACGCACCCGTGAATGTGTTGAGGAGTATTTTCATCCCTATTCGAACCGTGAAGTAGTCGTATCGCTGTTGCGTCAGCTTTTACTTTCTGATTTTTGGTTTTTTTCCGCTGCACCGGATTCTGTTACCTTTAGGCAGCGGTTTTGTGATATGGCCGGTACTATCCTTGAGGAAAAGGTGGACGAAAGCATTAAGATCAACCTGTTGCGCACTCTGCTTGAATTCGTGGATAAATTATTAGCTGATGATGCAGATACGGGAGCAGAATTGGTGTACGTGCTCGAAGTCATCGCCAAAAAGCAAGAAGTTGCTTCCCATGCTTATATGTATTGTACCAATTGGTTTAGTAAACATCTTGGGGTTGTCAATATCTCAGGTGAGGCTGCTATTCTCTCCGGTGAAATCCTGAAAAATGTGTTTACTGCTCATCTTATCTTTTGGCGTGATACTTCCCGTATTGAAGACTGGTATACCTCGCGTGAAGCTATGCTGGTGAAGGACTCTTCGGAGGACATTAAAAGCCTGAACCGTGATTTTTTTATGGGTTATCTGAAAGCAATTGAGGAGAGTGAGGACATTCATCAAAGCATTCATACGATCCCGGCATACGGTGATATTGCCATTGAGTTCCGACGTTTTGCGCAAACGTTCAGCGATTTCTCCGATCGTTTTTATTATACTTTTTATTTATTGCATCTTCCGGGTATGGCTCACCTCTATACCCGCCTGTTGGGGGATATTAACCGTTTGTTGAAAAATTTGCTGACTACATTGCCTTCCACCCGTTTGGATGGATTTATTCAGGAGCTTTTTGAATTGTTTGGAGAGTTTCGTGAACACCACATGGATGGTATTCTCGACTGTATTCAGACCGCCGGAGTTGAAATTATCCGCAGAGATGATTCAGAAAACCGCTGGCTTGTGAATCAGTTTGAGAAACGCCTGATTCAATTCGGTTTTGAAACGCCAGGGTTGGCCTATGTGGGAAAAGACTGGAAAACGCATATTAATCCCAATCATCTAAAGAATATTCGGGTTTGGCTTGAAATTATCGAGTCTTCTGCTGTAATTCCTGAAAAATTACTGGCAGCGCTTATTGTTAACCTGCGGCTGGGTGGAATCTATATTAATGATACCGACCTGTTTCAGCGGGATATTACGAAGATTCTCAATTCAAATATTGCCCCACTGTACAAAAAGGTTAAACAGCTTACCCGGATTTTTCCGGTTTATTTTAATGAAATCGGCGCGGAAGGGGAAATCAGGGAGGTTACCACCAGCATGGATGAACTTTCGCACCGCAACGATAAACTGATTCATTTTCTGCGTAAGCAGGTACATATTGAAAGCAATAATACGCTCATTGAACTAACCCGTCGTGTTCTGTTGCTTTGGTATTCGGGAAAGCGGGAGCCTTTTAAACCGTACCTCCCCGTCGATGTATATGCTTCCATCGATGTTAAGGGACCCTGGTTTTTGCCCATGCACCACATGGTGGTTCAATTGTGTGAAAAATCATCCGTCCGGCCGGAGCAACTGTTCCTTCTGGAACGTGAAAAACAGCGAAAACTGGTCAACGGATTGGATGCTCCAAAAATGCATAAAACCCGGATTCTTAACCTTTTTCAGTTGTATAATTTGCTGAAAGAGAAGTATTCCTTCGATTCGGTGAATATTATCAGTGACTTGCGGCAGGTGGCAATTTTTACCGAACCGGAAATTGTGAGGCTTGAAAAGGCATTTTCTGCCGGCGATCATTTAAAAGCCCTGGAGGTTGTGTATTCCTTTATGCAGCACCTGAACGAGATAATTTTTGATACACAACGTACCGAGGGATGGGAAAATATCTATCATAAACGGCATATCGCTTTCGGTATTCCCTCTATGTACGGAACTTATCGGGAGCCCAAATTTGAAGCCCTGGGTCTTACTTTCCGGCTCGAAAAAGTAGCTTCCCGTTTAATTGAACAAGCGATAGCACAAATCAACCTTGAATATATCTCTGCCAATACCCTGGGTCGTATTTATGCAATTTTGAAAATGTTCAGGCAAGGCCTTGAACTCGATGGGGTTACTAATCAAAGCTTTAATTCTAACCTTCAGATGCTGCGGTATAGCCTCACCTCGGCCAGTTTCTCACTTACCCAATATATTAATATTTTTGGTTTCATGTCGGGAAGTATCCGTGAGATTATCAATAAGTATTTCATACGTACCTACGAGTACCCGCTCAATGTGATTGTTCCCGGCTTATTCGATCCTCGCGGAGAATGTGACGAACCCTCAAGGAAAAAGCTGATCGCGGAGAAATCGGAGGCCTTTTTTCGCGATATTATCAGTTCCGCATTTTTATTACAAACCCTCGACAATTTTATCAATAGCGTTTTGCATTCGCTGAACCGCATGGTTGACAATTATAGTGTAGATATTTTGCAGGATGCCATGTCGTATAATGCTGATTTAATTGTTACTTCTTTCGATAAACCCAGTGAATTAATTGATAATCAAATATTTTTGGGCTCTAAGGCCTATTTTCTTAAAAAACTTTATTTGAGTAATTTTCCTGTTCCTCCCGGATTTGTTTTGACTACCGAAGTGTTCCGGCGGCTGCGAGCTATCAAACAGATGGATTATATGTATGCGGAAATGCGCCATAAAGTGGAAATGGAGCTGCGGCATCTGGAGAAACTGACAGGAATGCAATATGGTAATTTAACCCATCCGCTTCTGCTCTCTGTGCGTTCCGGAACGGCGATTTCAATGCCCGGTGCTATGGACACGTTTTTGAACGTGGGTATGAACGATGAAATCGCATTGGCATTAAGCCGTAAACCCGGTTTTGGATGGGCCGCATGGGATTGCTACCGGAGGTTTATTCAGAGTTGGGGAATGGCCCATGGTATCAATCGTGACCTTTTCGATGAGGCTATTGCCAAAATTAAGGCTGACTATAGTGTAGCCAGTAAGTCAATGTTATCGGAATCTCAAATGCAACAGGTGACGGAGGCTTATAAGCAGATACTTTCCAGTCAGGGAATTGTTTTTGAAACCAATTTGGTAAAACAACTGGAGGTGACCATAAATACTGTTTTTGAATCCTGGTCATCGGAGCGTGCCAGCGTGTACCGCAAAAATATGCAGGTGGCCCCGGAATGGGGCACTGCGGTAATTGTACAACAGATGGTTTTTGGAAACCTCAGCAGTAATTCGGGTACGGGTGTGGTGTTTACCCACAACCCACTTCGGCAACGCCCCGGAGTTCATCTTTTTGGCGATTTCTCACGGAATAATCAGGGTGAAGATGTAGTTTCAGGGCTGGTGCATGTATTGCCGGTGAATAATACACAACGAAAACAACTGGAGTTGAATCTGCCAACCATGCAGGACCTTTTCCCGGAAGTATATAAACGTTTGTATGCCATTGCGGTGGAGATGACAGAAAAACATGGATTTAGTCATCAGGAGATTGAATTTACTTTTGAATCGGATCAACCGGAATCGTTATATATTCTTCAGAGCCGGGATCAGGAAATCCAGAAACCTGCCGCTGTTTCTTCTTTTGCGGTTGATGGGGAGAAACATACAGTAGGAAAAGGCATTGGTGCCGGAGGCGGGGCGTTAAATGGCATTCTTGTATTTAATATGGAAGATATGCAATTGCGAAAATCAGCCGCGCCCAACGAACATTATATCCTTGTTCGGCCTGATACGGTTCCGGATGATATTGGGATGATCTTTGAATGCGACGGACTGATTACCGCACGTGGCGGAGTTACTTCCCATGCTGCGGTGGCTGCTTCACGGTTGGGAAAAGTCTGTATTGTGAACTGCCGCGAAATGGTAGTATCGGAATCGGAGCAATTTTGCGAAATCAATGGTGTGGTTTTAAATTCAGGTGACAAAGTGGCTATCGATGGTTCGTTGGGAATTATTTACAGCGGACACTATATGTTAGTTGAGAATCAAAGTTTTAGCGATACGTTTAATCAATATTAAATTTTTTGTAATGACTGACTACTTAAAAGGTAAAAACGTGCTGGGTATTAATGGCCTGGGGCGAATTGGAAAACTTACATTGTGGAATCATCTGGCAAAAGGCTATTTTGATGCTTTTGTAATCAACGTAGGCCGTCAGGTGGGTAAAAATCTGAATGCCCTCGTACAAATATTGGAGCAGGACTCTACTTATGGCTCGCTGGAGAAATTTCTATATGGCTATGGTACAAAGGGGAAAGGATCGCAGATTGTGGATCCAGAAAACGGAATTTTAAGGATTGAAGGGCGTCTGGTAAAAATTTTAATGACGGAACGTAATCCCGCAAAAATTCCCTGGCAGGCGAATCAGGTACGATTGGTTGTCGATTGCACCGGGGTTTTTAGCGATCCGCTGGTGGAACCCGATTCACCCAAGGGTAGCCTGCGCGGCCATCTGGAATCCGGTGCTGAAAAGGTTATTCTCAGTGCTCCCTTTAAGGTAAAAGATCAGGGTGCTGTTATGCCCTCTGATACCGCCATGTTCGTGTATGGTATTAATCACCTCGATTTTGATCCGGCTAAGCACCATGTTATTTCAGCCGCCAGCTGTACCACTACCGGATTGGCTCACATGATGAAGCCGTTGCTTGATAACCCGTCGACAGCCAACATCATGACGGCCTCCATGTCGACTATTCATGCCAGCACCAACACGCAAAGTATCCTCGATTCGGTTCCCAAAGCTGGTGCAGGCGATTTACGAAAAAACCGTTCTATCTTTAATAATATTATCCTTACCAGCACGGGTGCCGCCAAGGCGCTGGAAAAAGTTCTTCCTGAAATCCAGCGTGTTGGCTTTATGGCCGATTCTGTTCGTATCCCTACCAATACCGCCTCTTTAATTAGCCTCAATATTACTGTGCACAGCCCACTCAATGATCAGGGCGAACCAGAAATTAGCCGCGAGTTTATTAATGCAATTTATAAACTCGCTGCAGAAGGACCTCAAAAAGGAATGCTGGAATTCTCTGAACGTCAGAATGTTTCAGCCGATATGATCGGCATGCGTGCTGCTACCGTAATTGAAGGAATTGAAACCCATTGCCGTACAGGGTTCTTTGACATCAAGGCCGATACCCTTCAGTCCTATGGCATCAGCCACGATCAGGATCTGCGCCTCCCTGTAAGTCATGTGAAAATATTTGGCTGGTACGACAATGAACTGGGTAGCTATACCCATATGCTCGGCGAGCTAACGGTTTATATCGCGAAAAATATGTAACCCGAGGATATTTTCTATTCTTTGGGCTGTTTTTTGTATTCCTTGATATATACATCTTGTTGAGGAAAAGGGATTTGTATGTTCGCTTCAGCAAAAGCTTTGTATACTTTAAACCGTATATCACTTTTAATATTTTCCACAATAAATGTTCTTTCTGTCCAGAAGAAAAGTTGAAAATCGAGCGAGGAATTGCCGAAATTGTTAAAGCGAACAAACGGGAGAGGTTCTGTTGCAATGTGTTCATGGTCTTTGGCACATTCTTGCAGGATTTTTTTTACCTGGGAAACATCCGAGCCGTATGCCACCCCGACTTCTACAGAAAACCGGGTACTTTGTGCGTGATGGCTCCAGTTGATTACCGGCTCTGTGATGAAATAGTGGTTGGGCACCATCACGAAAATATTATCGCGGGTTAGGATTTTTGTGGTACGGATGCCTAATTCCTTAACCTCGCCAATCATGCCCTTGCTTTCAATCACATCACCCGGCAGGAGTGTTTTTTCAAAATGAAGAAAAATTCCGGAAATTAAATCTTTAAAAATCTCCTGTAATCCAAGCCCGATACCTACAAAAAGTGCCGCAGACGAAGCGATTAATACTGAAATTTTAACCCCGATGGTATCCAGTGAAAGAATGATGATGATTACCCAAACGAAATACTGGAAGATTTTAAACATGGTTTTTTTTCGCGGCCGTGCTTCCGGATCCTGGGTGCTGATATTTAGAAAGATTTCTTGAATAACCGATAAAACCCAATTGGTTAGGGTGAGTACCAGAATAATACTAATGGCATTGCCAATGGTGAAGGCCTTATTTTCTTTCGTGATGATCAGTGGAAAGGCCAGGAATGTCCGTATCGGGATATCCATTACACTCAGGGCAACCAACAATGCTGCACCCCAGATCACGATTTCCAACACAATAAAGAGTGTCCGGAGGCGGGGTTTGGGAAGCTGACGCTTATGCTGCCAGCGGCGGATAAAATAATGGATGGTATGCCGCAGGATAAAAACAAGGAGAAATTCGCTGAATAGAATAATGAAGGTATAGGGTGTTAACCGGAAATTTGTGGTGTCAATTATGGGTGTTCGAAGGAATTCGAAGAGCTGAATGCCTAAAAAGGAGGAGATAAACGCCAGAAACCACAACATAGCAAAGAACTGCAGGGTTCGTAGTAAATAGTTGGCTCCGTGAGGGCTGAAAATTTTAATAACAAAAACTTTTTTCTTAAGTTTTTGCAACCCGTACATCAGAAATATGAAGGCGGTTGTCAGGAAAATCATCCAGAGAATCGAGCTGAAGGAAAGCGTAAATGTATCAGGGAAAACCATTTTAGTCGTTTTTACTGAAACAAAAAATACATAAAAAGCAGCTTCTTTTGCAAATGGGTAACCCAAACCCATACTTCTGCGTAAACAATAACCTATAGGCATATTTTTATCGAAAAAATTATTTTAGCTACTTTTGGATTAAACTTATCTGACATGGAAGAACTAAAACAACGAATCCTTCGCGATGGTCACGTGATCCATAAGGATGTACTTAAGGTCGATGGCTTTTTGAATCATCAACTCGATATTGGGCTGCTCGACCGTATCGGTGAACAGTTTTATGCCCGTTTTCATACTGCCGGGGTTACCAAAATTCTGACAATAGAGTCGTCAGGAATTGCTGTTGCTACGCTCACTGCCCGTCATTTTAAGGTTCCGGTTGTTTTTGCCCGAAAAGCTCCCACTATGACCCATCTGGACGATAAATTTTCCGCAGAGGTATATTCGTATACCCAACGAAAGCAGTTTACCATTTTTGTCTCTTCCGAATACATCTCCCATTCCGATAAGGTGTTGGTGATTGACGATTTTCTGGCCAATGGGCAGGCGTTACTGGGTCTCGCTAAAATTGTGCATCAGTCAGGTGCTGCGTTGGCTGGTGCGGGAATTGTTATTGAAAAAGCTTTTCAGGATGGAGGCGATCTGGTGCGTAATGCCGGAATCGATGTCTTCTCACTGGCAAAAGTGGCGAAAATGTCGCATGGAAAGATTTATTTTGCCGATTAAGGCCTGAAAAACCAGGATACCTCGAATAACGTAGTGATTATTCACTGATGACGAGGTTGGTATATTCATCCGTAACTTCGTAGTCATAGGCCGGATATTCATAAATAGGCATTACTTTTTCTGTTTCACCCAATGAATACCCCCAAACCGTGGTGTATTCTTCCGGATCTTCTCCGAAATTTTTCATTTGTTCAATATATTGCGCCATAGTTTTCGATTCCACGATATATACTTTATCCATCTCTTTTACAATGGGACTGTGACGCCGGCTATGGTCGTGTTCAAATTCCAGAATTCTTCTTCCATGCCGTGTAATTCCGATAACCCTGAAGGTAGAGCTTTTTCCTACTCCGGGCATGTTGAGCAGGTTTCTGTCGGTTGCCAGGAAGGGAATATCGGCTTTTTGTCTCAGCTTTTGGATATTTTGTGGCAGGTTTTCTGCATCGTCAGGCATAGATTTCAGATCGTCGTAATAGGGTTCTTCAACAAAACCGATATATTTTTCTTCTACTTTTTCCTGCAGCGAACGGGCGCTGGTTGCAAAGTTCCAGAAGTTTTCCTTGTATCCTTTTACGGTGAATGTGTAGTACGTCAGTACCCCGGCATCGTTAAGCACCTTTCTTAATTTCGCGGTATGCCCCCGTCGCGAGGCCTGAGCCAGGAAGACTAGTTGGTTGATCACCATCCAGCCCGCTTCCGTCAGCATTTTTATCGCTTTTACGGCTTCGGGAGTGATTTCCATAGCGGTTTCAAAATGATTCTGAACAACGAATTTCCGGATCCCTATTTTTGTCCCTTTTTGTTTGAAGTCACGAAGGATTTCTACTAATTCAGGTGTAATTCGTTGCGGGAGGTACACTGGAAGCCGTGTGCCCAATCGGACGCGAAGCATTTCGGCATATTTTTTCCCATTTGGCCTTTTTTTGTTGGCTTCCTTTTTTCGAAGCGCCATGGCATATACCTCATTAAGAATTTGTTGCAGCGAACGATTGGAGCTCATCAGTGCATCACCTCCGGTGATAAGAATATCCCGTAGTTGTGCGTCATTTTCAAAGTAAGAGAGCCGGTTTCTGAGTTTATCGAGCCAGGTTTCACCGGGTTTTAATTTTTCGAGGTTGAAGTTCAGATGGCCGCGCTGAAAGTCATACATCCGCTGACAGCTGCTGCAGAGACCCCCGCAGGCTCTGCCCATGGTTTCTGGAATTAATATTGCAACTTCTGGATACCTCCGGTGAATGGTGTGCTGTCCGGGAAGAATCCACCCGGCTACATTGGGCTTTCCGGGTTCGACAATATCTTCTTTTTCCCAAGCCACAATATGGCCAAATTCATCAATAAGCTCTTCACTGTAAAATACATACGCCCGAATGGCTAAATCACTGTTCTTTTTGGTCTCCGGTGTGTCAACATTCAGAAGATGCAGATAGTAAGGATTTACGAAGAATGGAATCCCCTTTTCTTTGGCTTTATTCAGCCGTTGCAATAATGCATCGCTAAGTATTCCACCGAGCATTTCATTCAGGTGCTCAGGGCTGCGAACGGCAAAGCGCAGGTGAAAAGTGCTTTCATTCCACCATTGCTCAACCAAGTGTTTTTTCTGCTGCAAGGTTTTCTCTTCGGTAAAAAAATATTTTTTATCGTTGATTTCCCCTTTGTCAATTTTTTCGATAATAATTCGAATGATTCTATCTTTATTTTTTTTTCGCACGGCAATGATTTCGGGATCAATTCCTGAGGGATGACGATCCATCCATTCCATCACTTTTTCTTTTGAAGGGATTGTGCGTGTGAGTTTCCCATTCAACTGACGGAAGAGATGTACCATATCTTCAAAAAAATCATCGTAAATATCAGTTCTATTGCCATGAAAGGTGTCCCATAAAATTCGGAACGGTTCTGAGACTTCGGTTTTCCCGCGTTGATTCAAATCTTCAAATGACCTTCCGGAGTGATCGATGTAATCAAGAATACGAATGGCGGCGTAGTCACGGAAGGTTATTCTTTTATATCCCAGATGGGTGCTGATTTCGTGTTTGTAATAGCGGAATGCATCCGGGTTTTGTTGTAGAATTTCTTTGGCGAGATTTTGTAATTGCTCAATAAATATTTCGTAATGTTTAGTACCCGAAAGGATCGATTTCAGATTGGGGTTTTCTGCTAATAAAGTCTTTATCCACTCTTTTCCTCGTTTACTAAGAACCATGATAATATATTTATAATCTATTGAAAATCAAAGAATTATAATAAATTCTCAAAATAGCACAACAAAATTACGAAATTTTGGGTCTAAATCAAAGTGCGTATTGGGTAAAAGACATAGAAGGGTTCTGTCGGGGAGTTGTGAAAAAAATGGGGGTAGTGAAATTGAAGGAGAACGGAAAGGTGTTTTTTTTTGCAAAAGTAAAAAAACAGAGGCCGTCACTTTTTTATGACAGCCTCCGGGTATTTTATCCTAAATATGTTTTCAGAATTTTACTTCTGGACGTATGCTTTAGCCTGCGGATAGCCTTTTCTTTAATTTGGCGTACACGTTCGCGTGTGAGGTCAAATTTTTCCCCGATTTCTTCGAGGGTCATGGGGTGTGTCTGGTTTAATCCGAAATACAGGCGAACCACATCCGCTTCACGGGGTGTAAGTGTCGAAACGGCTCTGTCGATTTCTTTTTTGAGCGAATCATAGAGCAGTTCTTTTTCTGGGGTGGGGCCGTCATCTGATTTTAAGACATCGTAAAGGTTATTGTCTTCGTCCTGAACCAGAGGGGCATCCATAGAAACGTGTCTTCCGGCATTTTTAATGCTTTCTTTTACTTCTTCCACGGGCACATCCAACTCGGCGGCAATCTCGTCGGCGTTGGGTGGTCTTTCCAGTTCCTGTTCCAGCTTGGCATACGCTTTATTGATTTTGTTAATGGAGCCAATTTTGTTCAGCGGCAGCCTTACAATTCTGGATTGTTCGGCCAGTGCCTGCAAGATTGATTGGCGAATCCACCACACGGCGTAGGAGATAAATTTAAATCCACGGGTTTCATCAAAGCGTTGTGCGGCTTTTATCAGGCCCAGATTCCCTTCATTGATAAGATCAGGAAGGCTTAATCCCTGATTCTGATACTGTTTCGATACGGAGACAACAAAGCGCAGGTTTGCTTTGGTTAATTTTTCCAATGCAGCCCTGTCGCCTTGTTTAATCCTTTGTGCTAATGCAACTTCTTCCTCTGCAGTAATCAATTCCACCTTGCCGATCTCCTGAAGGTATTTATCAAGAGAAGCTGTTTCCCTGTTTGTGACCTGCTTGGTAATTTTTAGTTGCCTCATATTCTCGTATTGATTTTTACTCTTTTAATCGTTAAAGTAGTGTTTACGAACGAATCGCATTAGTGTTACAACAACCTAACGGCGGTTAAAGTTTCGGTTTCCGCTATTTCCATTGCGGTTATTTCTGTTCTGGCGGTTTCCACTTTGGCCACTGTTGCTTCTCCGTTCCGGTTCTTTATATCCTTCGGGCTTTTCGAGTAGTGCTTTGCGCGAAAGTCTCAGCTTACCGGTTTTTTCATCCACTTCAATCAGTTTCACTTCAATGTAATCGCCTACTTTGAGCACATCTTCCACATTTTCAACGCGTTCGTATGCGATTTCAGAAACGTGAAGAAGGCCTTCCTTTCCGGGGATAATTTCGATAAAAGCGCCAAATTGTGTGAGGCTTTTAATTTTTCCATTGTAGATTTCTCCCACTTCCGGGACGGCAATAATTTCGCGAATGCGTTTTTTTGCGGCTTCGATCGATTCTTTATCCGGGGAGAAAATATCAATCATGCCGAAATTGCCCACTTCTTCAATAATAATGGTGGTGTTGGTGGTGGCCTGAATTTCCTGGATAATTTTTCCTCCCGGGCCAATGATGGCGCCGATAAATTCTTTACCCACTTTCATATTTTCAATACGTGGAACAAAGTTTTTGTAGTCGGTTCGGGGTTCGGAAAGTGTTTCGGTAATTTTTTCGAGGATATGCATACGGCCTCGTTTCGATTGTTCCAGTGCCTGAGAAAGAACCTCATAGGAGAGACCTTCGACTTTGATATCCATCTGACAGGCAGTCAAACCATTTACGGTACCGGTAACTTTAAAGTCCATATCTCCCAGATGATCTTCATCGCCAAGGATATCAGAGAGGACGGCAAAACGCCCTGTTTCGCTGTCAGAGATCAGGCCCATAGCGATTCCTGAAACGGGGTTGGAGATTTTAACACCGGCATCCATGAGTGCGAGTGTGCCGGCGCAAACGGTGGCCATAGATGACGATCCGTTGGATTCGAGGATATCGGAGACCACACGGATGGTGTAGGGATTCTCTTCGGCTGAGGGTAGTACTTGTTTTAGTGCACGCAGGGCCAGGTTACCGTGGCCTACTTCCCGGCGGGAAGTTCCGCGCAGCATTTTAACTTCTCCGGTTGAGAAAGGAGGGAAGTTATAGTGGAGAATAAAATTTTCTTTGGTTTCGAGAACGGCGCCATCAATTACCTGCATATCAAGTTTACTTCCCAGGGTAACGGTTGTAAGCGATTGGGTTTCGCCGCGGGTAAATACGGCCGATCCGTGGGCAGAGGGGAGGTAGTCGGTTTCACACCAGATGGGTCGAATCTCGTCCAGTTTACGTCCGTCGATCCGTGTATTGGAATCAAGGATAAAAGCTCTGACTGCTTTTTTATGGATGGCATGGAAATACCGGTTGATCAGCGATTTTTTTTCGGTTGCTTCTTCTTCGGTTAAGGTAGCAATAAATTCTTCCTTAATATTTTCAATCCGCTCGCTACGCAGGTGTTTATCGGCAATTTTTTCAGCGGCAACTGCATAACATTTCTGGTAAGCGAATTTATAGAGTTGTTCATTGAGTGTTTCGTCATTCGTTTCGTGGCAATATTCGCGTTTTTTATGGGAGGCATTTACCATTTCGAGCAGTTCGTTCTGGGCCTGGCACTGGATTTTTATTGCTTCATGGGCGACTTTCATTGCTTCGAGTAATACCTCTTCGGGGACTTCTTTCATTGCCCCTTCCACCATCATAATATTGTCGAATGATGCGGCAACGATGAGGTCGAGATCAGCTTCCTGGATGGCTTCAAAATCGGGGTTAATGACGAATTCGCCGTGAATACGGCAAACGCGAACCTCTGAGATTGGGCCGTGAAAAGGGATGTCGGAGACGGTTAGAGCGGCTGAGGCGGCCAGAGCAGCATACGCATCGGGGAGTGTGTTTTTATCTCCGGAAATCAGTGAAATCAATACCTGCGTTTCCGCGTGAAAGTCATCCGGAAATAAAGGACGGCAGGCACGGTCGACTAGCCGGGAGATAAGGACTTCATAATCAGAAGGCCTGGCTTCGCGTTTAAAGAAACCTCCGGGAAAACGCCCGAGGGCGGCATATTTTTCGCGATAATCTACCGTAAGGGGCATAAAATCTACGTCTTCTTTTGCCTCTTTTGCGCTGACAGCGGTAGCTAACAGCATGGTATTGCCGATTCGGATAATAACCGAACCATCGGCTTGTTTGGCAAGTTTACCGGTTTCAAGGGTTACCTGTCTTCCGTCGCCCAGATCAAAGGTTTTGGAAATGGCTTGTATTGACATATGTTTGATATTAGTAACTACGCTTAATTTGTGTATAATACAAAAAAAGGCAATTTGTTTAATTGCCTTTTTTTGAAAGGTTTGGCTCCGGAGTTTACTTCCTCAGACCCAGTTTTTTGATAATTGCTCTATAGCGTTCAATTTCGTTTTTCTTCAGATAATCAAGTAATCTGCGTCGTTTGCCTACCATTCGTACCAGAGAACGTTGGGTAACGCGATCTTTTCTGTTTTTCTTCAGATGCTCTGTTAAATGGCTGATTCTAAATGTGAACAATGCGATCTGACCTTCGGCCGATCCGGTGTCAAATTCTCCTTTGCCGTGTTCTTTAAATAATTCCTGCTTTGTTTCTGGCGTTAAGTACATGTCTCTGTTTTTTTTATATCTTATTCGCTTCTAACTCCAAAATTTGGGGCTGCAAAAATAACATTTTTTTTTAATAATACCAACTTTACCTAAAATTGCTTTTTTTTCCGCTTTCTACTTGCCTTACTCCCCGCGTGTCGTTTAATAAATTTTTATAGCGTATTTATTGTAATAATTCTTTTTTTGCAACCCTCGAATACTTAATTTTGGTACGGAAAATAAGTAACCATTACCCTACCTATGAAAAATATTTTTTTGCCGGTTCTCATCACTGTCCTTGCCTTCTGCTCGTGTTCCAGAAGCGTCGATCCGAAAGATGTTATCCCTGTACCCCAACCTGAATTATCAGACCATACGGTTTATACCGGAACTTTTAATGATGATTTTATTATGGTCGATTTTTTCACCGCTCCGGATGCGGATACAATTTGTGGCCGATACTTTGTATATGATAAGCGGGCTGTGGTTACGCTGGATACATTTTTAATCGTGCGTGAGCCCGATAATGAAGCCTGGATTTCCACACGGGCGTTTAAAGGAAAAGTAACCTGTCAGGTAGTGGTTACACCCAGCGAAATTGAGGTCTCAGCAAAACTTTCACGCAAGCGTTTCAGCCTTTCTCGGCGCCACAGCAAACCGGTTATTCTTCGCCTTAGCCCCTGGCACAAGGAGTTTACTCCTTATCTCAGTGGAAGGTATGCAGCGGATGTTTTTCCGGCGTATGTGCTTCACTCCGATGTGGAATATGGGGTGGCGGAAGGATACTGGACCACTTTTCCTGCTCAGGGTATGCGGTATTGGGACATACTCAGCAAAACAGCGCTGGATGCCTTAAATGATAAGAAGTTGCCCCTTACCATGGATATCTATCTTCCCTCCGGCGATTCGGTAAAAATGCGGCCGTTATTGGTGCTGATTCATGGTGGCGGTTTTTATGTGGGTGATAAAGCGGAACCCACCTATCTGGCATTGGCTCATTATTTTGTCCGAAAAGGCTATGTTGTGGCTTCTTTAAATTACCGAATGGGCTTTCGGTTCTCACAGAAAAGTGTGGAGCGTGCCGGTTACCGGGCCGTACAGGATGCCCATGGTGCATTGCGGTTCTTAATGCACCATCGCGATACCTATGGCTTCAATCCTGACCGTATCTTTCTTGCCGGTAGCTCGGCCGGCGCTATCACCGCATTAAACCTGGCATTTATGAAAGACAACGAACGGCCCTCTTCTTCCAATGGTGGGCTTATTTCCGAGGCCTTGGGGGGGATTGCTTCTGCTTGTAATGACTTTCCGGAAGAATTTCGGATCCGGGCTATCGTTAATATGTGGGGTGCCGTGGAAGATACGGCCTTAATTGACGACGATGAACAGGTAGAGCTGTTGCATTTTCATGGTGACAGCGACCGGATTGTTCCTTATCGCTGTGGATTACCTTTTGAAAATGTTGGAGGAAGAATCAATCGATGGTTAATGCCAGAAATGTGTGGTAGTCAGGTGATTGACCAAATTGCCCGGGAAAAGGGATGGAAATCACGCCTGGTGACTTTTAATGGATTTGACCACATGCCACATATAAACCCTGATCTTACTTTTAATAGTAACTTTTCTACTATCCAATTGGAGACCCAAGAATTTTTTTTGGAAAACCTGCGTATGAATTCACCTGTACTTGAGGGTCCTGTCGTTTGTGATGATGGGGATAGAAAGGTTGAATATCGGATTAGTGATATGGAATTTTCATTTGTGAACTGGACGATTGAAGGGGGCTTTATTCTTCGACAGGGAGATGAAAAAGTGCAGGTTGTTTGGTATGGCAATGTACCGGTTCATCGGATCGGGGCTGTTGCTGTGCGAACTTCGGGTCTCCCGGTTAATTTATCATTGGATGTACGACTGGAATAGGAAAATAGCTACATTTGCGGCCAAATGAAAGAAACGACATCGAAGAAAGCGGCAACCACCGGCGCTTTCGCTATTAGTTTATCGGCGATCCTCTGGGGGTTGGATGGTGTTGTTTTTACACCCCGTTTGTTAAATATCGACGGATATCACCTTGATACGGCCTATGTTGTCTTTGTGTTGCACGCCTTCCCTTTTCTGCTGATGTCTGTTTTTTTACGTAAACAATTTCAAAAATGGAAGACGTTCACAAAGTCTGATATATATAATTTTATGTTGGTAGCGCTCATGGGGGGTGCATTAGGTACTTTATTTATTGTGAAAGCCTTGTTCACGGTTGAATTTCGTGATTTGACTGTTGTGGCTTTGTTGCAGAAGTTACAGCCGGTATTTGGTATTGCACTAGCCGCCGTAATTCTTAAAGAGCGTATGAACCGGTTTTACGGAGTATGGGCCTCGGTGGCCATTGTGGCAGGATATTTTTTGACTTTTGGATGGCATCTTCCTGATCTGAATGCCGATAATAATACAGCTAATAATACAGCGCTGGCAGCCCTGTATGCATTGCTGGCTGCATTGGCCTTCAGCTCTTCTACCGTTTTAAGCAAAAAAGTGCTGAACAAATTTACCTTTGCTACTGCTACCTTTTACCGCTATTTATTTACCACAGTGCTAATGCTTGTTTTTATGGTTGTGGGAAATAAGTGGGGGCAATTTGCCCTCACTCCGCCGAAAACATGGCTGCTTTTCCTGATTATTGGTCTGACTACCGGGAGTGGAGCCATATTTCTTTATTATTATGGCTTGCGTCACGTCAAGGCGATGATTTCCACTATCTGTGAATTACTGTTTCCTGTGTCTGTGATTTTATTTGATTACTTCATTAATAAAAATGCATTGGACAAGGTACAGTGGATTAGCGTGGTTGTGATGTTTATCGCTCTTTATTTTCTCAATCATACCCGAGCCCGAAAACCGTTGCCGCACGATTAATTCTGGTAGTCATCCAAAGCTTTCATTAGTTTTTTCCGGGTAAAGAAAATGCGACTTTTCACCGTTCCAATCGACAAATCGAGCTCCTCTGCAATTTCTTTGTATTTAAATCCTTGCGTGTGCATTTCAAAAGGTTTACGGTGTACCTCTTCAAGGTTATTGATGGCCTTGTTGATCTCTTTTACCGAAATTTTTATTTCCGGTGATTCTTCGTCGTTGTTACGTGGTATGTTGATGTAATACTGGTCGTTCGTTGAGTCGGAGAAGGTATTGGCTTTCTGGCTTCTTCTGTAATTATTGATGAAGGTATTTTTCATTATAGTGTACGTCCAGGCTTTCAAATTCGTGTTGTCGATGAACTTGTCTTTATTGGTCAGGGCTTTCACGTAGGTGTCCTGCACAAGATCTTCGGCCTCTTCGCGGTTTGAAGTTAGGGAATTTGCAAAATAGTGGAGGTTATCTCTCAGGCTCAAAAGTTTGTTGTTGAATTCAAGGTCTGACATAGTCTCGGATTTTTATTATGATTATTTTTTATTTTGTTTAAATATTATGACTACAAAGTTAAACAAAAAAGCATATCTAAAACATAAAATATGTTAAAAAGTGTAAAATAATTTTTAAATATCAGAATATGAGTGAATTAAATGAATAGCTACCGAAAAGCACTTTGTTTAAGAATAATTCTACAAAAGTTAACCAGAAGGTTTATAAATCAGCCCCGACATCCATTAGAATGAGGATCTACGACGATTGGATGAAGAGGAGGAAAGGAGAATGCAATAGCAATTCATCTCTTGTAGAAATGTTCAGTATTAGTCGTTAATACGATAAAAAGTATAATAAACGAGGAGCGATAAGGGTTGATTTCTGTCTAAAGCGGAAACCGCATAAGGAGGTCGGCTTTAAAATCTTCTATGGTTTTGATCACCTTTACATTGAAGGGATACTCCGCCGGTAGTTGTCCCTCGTGCAACTGTGACAGATAGATGGGTTGGTGAAACTGTCGGCAGAGTTCCTGCATATATTTTTCTGTTTCGCAACTGCTCATCGGGGCTGTAAAAGTAGTGATTAATGCATCCGGCTCTTTGATACCGGCTACATTGTGCAGTGAATTTAAGGTAACCGATTGTCCCAGATAAATAATTTTGTGCCCTGTTTTTCGAATCAGGTAGGCGAAAAAAAGCATACACAGTTCGTTGTAGTGGCCTTTGGGCAGGAAGATAATAAATCTTTTTCCGTTGGGGTCGGGTGGCATGATGAGGCTGTCCAGTGCCACAATTAATTTTTGTCGAAGAATACTGTCGGCAAAATGTTGTTGTGCTGCATTGATAACTCCGGTGAGCCAGTGAATTCGTATTTTTTCGTAAAACGGAAAGAACACTTTGCTGAACGCATTTTCGAACCCGTGGGTAATTACCGCTGTGGTGATTGTTTTATTAAACTGTGTTGAGTTTAATTCGAGTGTTGCATGTAACATGCTTTCAATCAGCCCTTCTGATTCTTGCCGGTTGCTTATCAGCTGAACAACGCGATCGTTGATCTGGTGTTCGGATAATTCTGCAATCTGTGATATTTTAACTCCGCTGTTATTGAGAATGGAGATATTGAGCAGTTTTTTTAGCTCGTTGTCACTGTAATAGCGGATATTGGTTTCTGTTCTGCAGGGTTCTATAATTCCATAGCGTTTTTCCCATATCCGAATGGTATGGGCTTTAATCCCGGTCATACGTTCCAGATCACTAATAGAATATCCGTTTTTTGTCATGCTCTGTCCTTCCACATCCTAAACGGGTTGAAGGGTAAAATGTTTTAGCCAGTGGATTATGTGAGCATTTTTTTTGCTTTTTCGATGGCGGCGGGTATTCCTTCGGGTTTTTTCCCTCCGGCGCTGGCAAAGTGTTGCTGGCCACCTCCTCCACCGTTAATTTCTTTTGCCAGTTCACGGATTATTGTTCCGGCATGCAGCGTATTGCTACCGTTTATTTCCGGATCGATTAAAACAAGAAGTCCGGCTTTTCCTCCTGCGCGGGTTCCAAGCACGATAACGTAATTGGGTACCTCGTTTTTTAACTGAAACGCGAGGTCTTTCATCGTAGCAGCATCGAGGGGAACCTCTGTAGCAATTAGGGTATATTTTTCTTTCCCGATGCGTTGTTTTAGAATTTCCTCTTTTAGTGAAGCCGCTTTTTCTTTTTTTAACTGGTCGATTTCTTTCAGAAGTTCTGCATTGGCCGACTGTAGTTGTTCAATTCCTTTCACTATATCGTGTTGGCTTTTTAATCGGGTTTTTGCTTCCTGCATCTGTTCCGCCAGTTCGCAAAGGTATTCTTCTGCTTTTTGACCTGTGAGCGCCTCGATGCGGCGGATTCCGGCGGCAATGGCTCCCTCGGAGGTGATTTTCAGTATTCCAATGCTGCCAGTGGCTTCCACATGGGTTCCGCCGCAGAGTTCAATTGAGTTGTTATATTGTATTACCCTCACTTCGTTACCGTATTTTTCGCCAAAGAAGGCCAGTGCGCCCATGGCGAGTGCCTGTTCTCTTTCGACCGAACGTTTTTCCTGCAAGGGATGATTGCAACGGATTTCTTTATTTACCATTTGTTCCACTTCCCTGATTTCCTGATGGGTCATTTTTCCAAAGTGAGAAAAATCGAAACGCAGGTAATCGGGACCCACGTAGGACCCTTTTTGTTCGACATGTTCTCCCAATATTTTTCGCAGGGCATGATGCAGCAGGTGGGTAGCGGAGTGGTTTCTTTTAATATTTTCACGGCGAACCTGATCCACTACTGCAAGAAACGGAATGCCGGGATTTTCCGGGAGGGTGTCCGTAATATGAAGAATCAGGTCGTTTTCTTTTTTTGTATCCGATATTGGAATTTGAATTCCTTCTGCTTCCAGATATCCTGTATCTCCAACCTGCCCACCACTTTCGGCATAAAACGGAGTTTTATTGAGAACAAGTTGATACAGAATTTTGTCTTTTGACAGGATTTTGCGAAAGCGGGTTATATGTACTTTTGCAGTGGTGTTGTCGTAACCGATAAACACTGTTTTCCGGTTTTCGGGATTGAGGATAACCCAGTCGTCGGTATTTACGGTTGCGGCTTTTCTTGAACGTGCACGTTGTTCGTTCAGTCCGGCGTTAAAGCCTTCTTCGTCTACAGTTAATCCATTTTCTGCTGCCATGAGCGTAGTGAGGTCAAAAGGAAAACCATAGGTGTCGAATAGTTCAAAGGCAAAACTTCCTTCCATTTTTTTATTTTCGGGATGTGAATCGACATAGTGTTGAAAACGTTGAATCCCGTTGGCCAGGGTGCGCAAAAATGATTGTTCTTCTTCCATGATCACCCGTTGGATCAGTTCTTTTTGTTTTACCACTTCGGGGAAGACTTCTGCAAATTGTAGCGCAAGTGTGTCGACCAGTGTAAAAATGGAAGGTTCTGTTCTGTTGAGGAAAGTATAGGCATAGCGTACGGCCCGACGCAAAATTCTGCGTATTACATAGCCGGCACCGGTATTAGAGGGCAACTGACCGTCGGTGATGGCAAAGGTAATAGCTCTGCAGTGGTCGGCAATTACGCGCATGGCGATGTCGCTGGCTTCATTTTCGCCGTAGGTAATGCCGCACTGTTGTCCAATGGCGTGAATAAGCGGTTGAAATACGTCGGTGTCGTAATTGCTTTGTTTTTTTTGCATCACCATACATAACCGTTCAAAGCCCATACCGGTATCCACATGTTTTGCCGGTAGAGGCAACAGTTTACCGGATGCATTACGGTTATATTGCATAAAAACCAGGTTCCAGATTTCAATTACCTGCGGGTGGTCTTTATTGACCAGTGTTTTTCCTGAAACACGGTTTCTCTCTTCCTCGTTTCGGATGTCCACATGGATTTCTGAGCAAGGACCACAGGGCCCGGTGTCGCCCATTTCCCAGAAATTGTCTTTTTTCGATCCTAAAACGATACATTCCTCACTTATTATGGTTTTCCAAATGTCCAGTGCTTCTTCGTCTATATCGAGATTATCTGAAGCATCGCCACCAAAAACGGTCACATAGAGTCTGTCTTTTTTTATTCCGTAAACCTCAGTCAGTAGTTGCCAGGCCCATTCAATGGCTTCTTTCTTAAAATAGTCGCCAAACGACCAGTTGCCAAGCATTTCAAACATTGTGTGATGGTAGGTGTCGCGGCCAACTTCTTCCAGGTCATTGTGTTTTCCAGAGACCCGTAAACATTTTTGTGTATCCGCTATGCGGGGGTGTGATGGGGGTTTATTCCCAAGAAATATATCCTTAAACTGGTTCATTCCGGCATTAGTAAACATCAGTGTCGGGTCGTCTTTTACCACCATAGAAGCGGATGGAACGATTTCGTGTTGTTTGGAATGGAAAAAATCCAGGAATGTTTTTCTAACCTCTTTAGCTTTCATAGGGCGTGTATAAATACTATTTCGTTCTTTCTGCTGTTTGTATTGCGATTGCAAATTTAATCCAATTTGTTACTTTTGCATAACACTATGTTTTTTTTGATACGTTTATTTGGATGGCAAAAATCAGGTATCATTTTAATCCCGAATCATTTACCGTTGAACAGGTTAAACTTACCTTCGGCGATCGGTTAAAGCGCAGCATTATTGCCATTATTTCCGGGATGGTATTTTCAGCGTTGTTACTTTTTGTGGCGTATACCTTTTTTGCTTCTCCCAAAGAGCGTATGATGCAGCGTGAAATTGAGCAGATGGAGTTGCAATATGCCATTCTTAGCGATCGTATGGAAGTGGCGCAGCATGTGCTGGATGACCTTCGCGACCGGGACGATAATATTTATAGAATTATTTTTGAGGCGGAGCCGGTTTCAATAGCAGAGCGTAAGGCAGGCTATGGGGGGGTGGATCGCTATGCAAGGCTGGATGGCTATGAACGTTCCGGGATGATGATCAGTGCCACAAAAAAAATGGACCAGCTTACCAGCCAGCTTTATGTACAGTCGAAATCGTTTGATGAGGTGTATGAACTGGCCCGAAAAAAAGAGCAGATGTTGCGTTGTATTCCCGCCATTCAGCCTATCCGCGATAACGATATTCGTCGTATATCCTCTTATTTTGGATACCGTACTGACCCCTTTTATAAAGTACGCAAATTTCATGAAGGAGTAGATTTTTCTGCACCCATGGGGAAGGAGGTTGTAGCCACGGCCGATGGGAAAGTGATCGATGTGGTTCGCTCACGCCGGGGCTATGGGAACACGGTTATTATTGATCACGGTTATTCCTATAAAACTATTTATGGCCATCTCAATTCCTTTAAAGTTGTTGAAGGACAACAGGTGGTTCGCGGGCAGGTTATTGCTACTGTGGGTAATTCCGGAAAATCTACGGCCCCTCATCTTCATTATGAAATTCGAAAAAATAACACACCTGTTAATCCAATTCACTTTTTCTACAACGACCTCACGCCTGAGCAGTATGAGTTGATTTTGGAATTATCGCTCAGCCCAACGCAATCCATGGATTAAACACAGATCATATGACAGGCAGGCCTGAAAAATTATATTACAGTATCGGTGAAGTCGCTAAAATGTTTGGTGTGAACACTTCTTTAATTCGTTTTTGGGAGAAGGAGTTTAGTGCCTGGATCAAGCCCCATCGTTCCCGGAGCGGATCGCGATATTTTACGCCGGAGGATATCGGTCGTTTACAGGAGATTTATCAGTTGGTGAAAATTGAGGGGTATACATTACCCGGCGCCAGAGATGTGCTACAGGAGGGGAAGTCAACCGTGAAAAAGGAAGAAAAAATCCGGGAGGTTTTGCTTCGTGTGCGCCAGTATTTAACCGACCTGCTGGATGAACCGCAAACTCCTGAATCCTAAAGGTATTGGCCTGTTTTAAGGTATTCCTTTACATATTCATTGACGCCTTCCTCCAGAGAAGTAAAGGGGTTTGAATAACCTGCCTTTCGTAGTTTTGTCATCTCTGCCTGCGTGTAGTACTGGTATTTTTCACGAATGTCAGCGGGAATATCAATGTATTCTATAGCAGGGCTTATTCCAAGGCTGTTGAAAGTGGCTGTTGCCAGATCAAAAAAACTACGGGCTACTCCGGTACCGAGGTTGTAAATGCCACTTTCCGGCTGTTTTTCCATCATCCAGTGTATCACGGAAGTAATATCCTTAACATAAATAAAATCGCGTAATTGTTGTCCATCTTCTACATCAGGGCGGTGCGAACGGAAGAGTTTTACCTTTCCGGAATCCTGAATTTGTGAAAATGCCCTGGATATCACAGAGGCCATTCTGCCTTTATGGTATTCGTTCGGACCGTAAACATTGAAAAATTTTAATCCTGCATAGAAAGGCGGTTGGGTCTTTTGTTTCAATAGCCATTTATCAAATTCGTTTTTTGATTTTCCGTACGGATTCAATGGCTGTAGCTCCGGGATCAGGTTCTCGTCGTCATTGTACCCGAGTTCTCCAAGGCCATAGGTGGCCGCTGAAGAGGCATAGATTAATGGTATTCTGTATTTTGTCGCCGTTTCCCAAATTTTTTTTGAATACCCAAGATTTAAGGTTTCGAAAATACTCCAGTCGAACTCTGCTGTATTGGTTCGTGCTCCGAGATGAATAATAAAATCAACCTGTGGTGCTTTTTTTTCCAGCCATTTCCATAATTGATCCCGATGCAGGGTGGAATGGATCATTTTTCCATCCAGGTTCTTTCGTTTTTCTTCACGCGCAAATTCATCCACCACTACCAGATCAAAATATCCGGCTTCGTTCAGTCTTTTCACCATGCAGCTACCAATAAATCCTGCTGCCCCTGTTACAAGTATCATAGGATAAAATATAGGGCAAAAATACTGTTTTTTTCTATCTGTGATTTCCTTCTCCATATTGAAAAGGTGTAAAATAGAAAATCTACCCGTAAACGTCTGATTATCCGTGTTTTCTAAAAACCGCCCGTATTGCTTTCGCTACGCCGGTATAGGTTTATTCACAACCATGGCGTATGGATTATTGGGTTTATTCTTTATCTTTGCATCCAATAAAAAAATTGAAATGAAGACATCTTTACGACTTTCTTTTGTGTTGTTCTTTGCCCTGCAAACCTTGTTTACCTATGCGCAGATCAGCAAAGGCGGAACTCCGTTTTCTTTTTCTGCTGACCTTATAGGGGAGTATGAGGTTTTGACTTATAATCAGCCGGATATGGAAGAGGTGATTTTTCAGGATCAGCTCAACGATGCTGACCCGGCACGTCCTCAACGGGCTGCTGTTCCTGTATATCTGAATATCGACGCAATGGAACATGGCACCTGGACGGAATCAGCAGGAAAGAAAATATGGCGTTTAGGGATTCGTGTACCTGAAGCGCGGGCTTTGGCACTTTATTATAACCGATTCTGGCTGCCTGACCAGGGGGAACTTTTTTTATACAATGAAAATAAAAAACAGGTGATAGGTGCCTTTACTTCAGAAAACAACCATCCTGATGGTCTTTTTGCTACAGAATTAATTCAGGGTGAATTAGTTACGCTTGAATATGTACAGCCTTCCAACGTATCGGTTTTGCCTTCTATTGAATTGTCAGAAGTGGCTTTTGGTTACCGATTTGTGGAGATGCCTCAGTTTATGGATGATCAAACCCGCGATCCGTCGTGGTGGTGTATGATTAATGTAAATTGTCCGGAAGGCGATGACTGGCAGATGCAGAAAAAGGGGGTGGTACGGCAATGGATGAAATTGCCCGGTGGATACTATGGCTGGTGCAGCGGATCGCTGTTGAATAACACCTCGTGGGATCTTACTCCTTATGTGCTGACTGCCGGCCATTGTGGCGAAGGATGTACGGCTTCCGACCTGAACCAGTGGATTTTTTATTTTAATTATGAATCGGCTACATGCAGCGGAAGTACAGGCCCTGAAACCCAAACTATGACGGGCTGTTACAAGCGTGCGGCTGATGAGTCGGCCGGTGATACGGGATCTGATTTTTACCTGGTCGAGCTTAAGCAAAGTGTTCCAACCTCGTATTCTCCCTTTTTTAATGGGTGGGATGCTACGGGAACAGGAAGTACCAGCGGGGTGAGCATTCACCATCCGAATGGGGACATAAAAAAAATATCTACCTATACCCAGTCGCTGCAAACCTCTACCTGGTGGAATGGACTGCCTTCACACTGGACTTTTAATTGGGCCGCTACGGTTTCTGGTTTATCTATTGTGCAGGGCGGATCGTCAGGAAGCCCCTTGTTTAATGCCAGTGGCCTGGTTATTGGCGACCTTACCGGTGGTTATCAGTCGAATTCCTGCGAGAATCCTTCGCCGGTCTGGTATGGTAAATTTAGTTATAGCTGGGATCAGAATGGCAGCACACCGGAAGTACGGTTAAAAGACTGGCTTGATCCTACGAATACCGGCGAACTCGTTATCATTGGAACCGACGGGAATGTACCTCAGGCTGATTTCACTGCCGACCCTCAGGGTGTTTCCCCGGGCGGAACCATCCAGTTTACCGATATCTCCATGGGTAACCCTGAATCCTGGTCATGGACTTTTCAGGGTGGGTCACCTTCCACTTCCACCGAGCAACACCCACAGGTTACCTATTCCAATTATGGCTCCTTTGATGTAACCCTTACTATTACTAATATTTTTGGCTCAGATACCGAAACGAAAACGGATTTTATTATTGTGGGTGACTTACCGGTTGCTGATTTTTCAAGCGATGTAACCACGGTAACCCAGGGTGGACAAGTGGATTTTCAAAACCTCTCTACCGGGGATATAATTTCCAGTTATTGGCAGTTTCCCGGAGGAAGTCCTCCTCAAAGCCATAATTCCAATCCTCCGATGATTGTATATGAAACGCCCGGTAGTTACAATGTTAAGCTTACCGTCACCAATGCGTATGGTCAGGATGTGGAGTTGAAGGAGAATTATATAACGGTGTTGGGGGCTCCGGTTCCGGATTTTACCGTTGACACAGCAAAAACACTGGAAGGCGGTGCGATTCAGTTTACCGATGCTTCGTCCGGGGCTCCGGAAAACTGGAACTGGTCTTTTGAAGGGGGAGTCCCAGCCACTTCCACCGATCAAAATCCTTTGGTGGTTTATCCTACGGCAGGCGCATACGATGTTATACTGGAAGTTTCCGGTGCGGGTGGTACTGCAGATACCACCAAAACAGAATTTATCACCGTCATTGCACCTGTTATTGCTGGTTTTTCTGCCGATAGTACGGTGCTTCCGGTGAACGGTACGGTGCAGTTTACTGATGAATCCACGGGTGATCCCCAAGCCTGGATGTGGCAGTTTGAGGGTGGCTTCCCTGATCAGTGGGAGGAGCAAACCCCACCGGAAATAACTTACTTTAATCCCGGGATTTTTACGGTAACCTTAACAGTAACAGGGATTTACAACGACGACACTGAGGTAAAAACGGGGTTCATCGATATTGGGTTGGCTCCGGAAGCCGCCTTTGAATCTTCCACTTTTTTTATCCCTGTCGGTGAAGAGATCGATTTTATCGATTTATCGGCCAATTCTCCCATCGCATGGTTATGGACATTTGAAAACGGTACGCCTCCCACCAGCAATGTGCAGCATCCCCTTGGAATCACATGGTTACAAAGCGGTACCTATGATGTTACCCTCCAGGTTTCCAATCCTTACGGGACAGATGAACACATTATTCAGGATATGATCCATGTGAGTGGCGTAGGCATCGAGGAAGCTGGATCGGTCCTTTCTGTGTTTCCAAACCCCTCTGACGGTAATTTCTCTGTCGATCTTACCGGACTCGCAATACAGGGAAGGCAGATCGAAATTCTGGCGCCCAACGGAAAGGTACTCTTTCATCAGGAGATGGTACCGGGGAAAACACAGTATTCCATTCATCTGCCGCAGGCAATAGTAGGAATTTATACCCTGAAGGTTGCTTCCGACGAACAGGTTATCGTCCGTAAAATACAAATTGTAAAATAGGGGCGACTTCATGATCATGATCATGTAAAGGAAAGCCGGGCATTCTCCGGCTTTTTTTATTCCCTGACGGAATTTACTTCCAGCGGGGGAAAAGTAAAGGGTTCTTCGAGTTGAAAATGAAAGGATTTATTTGAACCCTCTCTGGAGACTTCTAATTTTATGGTTTTCCCTGGTTTCATGTAGAGAAATCCAATAATTTCGTTAAAGTCCATAAAAAGCGTGTTCTCTCCGTTTATTTTCAATACCTGGTCTCCGGTTCGAAGCCCGGCCTTCCATGATGGAGATCCTTCTTCAATAAATGCGACGGTGTACAATGGGAAATCCGGTACAGGCATTTCAATTTCAAATCCGGCACGGTTTACATAAAGCGCTTCGCGTAATGAACGATTGGGGACGAAGGTGATTTCTTTGCGGGTGTAATCGAAGGTGATGGTAAATCGTCGTAGAATTTCCGCTCCGATGCTGCCGTTGCGGTTGTTAACCGAAAAAAGGTTCTGTACGGATTCTTTATCTGGGAAGGAAGTAATCATTTTATTGAATTTAAATCCGCCAAAGTATAGGTTTTCGATCACGCTCATATGTCCGGTGATATCTCCGTTTAATCCTGCGCCCAGATATTTTTTAACGGCATCCGGAGGCACACAGATTCCATCAATGCAGTCTTCTGCAAGCCATAAAGTATGGCTTGCCCCTGTATCCAGAAAGAGTTTTACCGGGAGAGTTGAGTCACTCGTGATGTTTACTGTTGCCCTGATATAGGGCTTGGTTTGTTCAATTTCCATGGGAATCGTAAATGCCCGGCGTTTTTTTGGTTTTTTGTAGGCATCCGGTTCATACAGGATAATCCGTCGCTGTGCATAGCGTATCTCAACAATATAATTTTTTAAAACCGAATAGCCGATTAACCCATGGATAGGTCGGCCCATCCTTTTACTTAAGTTAAACATATCTTGCATCAACACCCGGATATTTTGCGCTGTGGAGGTAATGCCCCCAATGGTTACTTCGTTCATCACACTATAATAGGCCTTCACCGGGTCACCCTTTCCCAGTCCTTTTACCATGATTTCTTTCGCATAATTCAACTCCAGCGAATCGCCAAATCCCAGCTCGGTTATAATAATATCACTTACTCCGCTGTCGAGAATAAATGAGAGTGGTTTGGATTTATTTATTGATACATCGATAATAATTAAATTGTTATGAAGATCAAACGGTAGTAAATATTTTCCTTCCGTTTCTCTGCTTTCGCTTTTCAAAAATCCGGTGAAAAGGAGAGGCACAAGAAAAAGGGTAAGGCTGAGCAGTTTATGCCGTTTGTTTCGCATGATCAAATATACGTTTTTTCCCTTCATGAAAAGGAATGGCTTTTTTTATGGATTGAAAAGAAATCATTTTGTTGCGTATCTTTTTTATCTTTACAATTTACAAGATCCGATGAAGAAGTTGTTGTTTTTGGGATATGGAGTATTAATATCACTTGGGTTGTTTGCGCAGGAAGTGTGTAGTCCTGAATCTGCAAATTCTGCGACAGATAGTCCGTTTTTATGGGAAACCGTTTCGGGTTTATCCCTTTATTATTTTCCTGAGGCTACTGATAATTTGCGTCAGCATGCCGGTACCTTTGCCCCGGTTGGAATTCTTTTCGATGGAAAGTTTTTGTCGGGTAGGGTGAATGAAAACGGGGTTGAGCGCTGGGGTATCGTGTTGCCAGGCGTGCAGTCTGCCGGGTTAATCTTTAGCCGGTTTTTTATCCCGGAAGGGTTGTCACTGTATATTTATTCTCCGGGCTACACTGATGTGCGGGGTCCTTTTACTTATCAGGAGGAGGAAACGCCAATTCGGGTTATCCCTCCTTTTACTTCGGATTCGCTGATTTTTGAATTGAATGGGAATTTATCCCGGACGCAGGCCCTGCAACTTTTTTTGGAGGAGGTTCTGATTATCGAACAGCCTTTCTTTGGTTCCTCGCATAAAGGATTTGGTGACTCCGGTGGCTGTGAGGTTAATGTGCATTGTTCTGAAGGGATGCATTGGTATTTGCAGCAACAGTCGGTTGTGCGTATTCTTCTTCGTGCGGGAGGGCAGGCCTATTGGTGCACGGGCGCATTGGTAAATAATACCCGGAACGATTATAAGCCATATTTATTAACTGCGGATCATTGTGGGTATGATGCCACGGAAGAGGAATTAAATCAGTGGATTTTTTATTTTAATTATGCTTTCCCGGATTGTTCCGGAGGAATTGCTGAACCGGTTCACCGGACTCTCGTAGGCTGTCGTCATGTTGCTTCAGGGGGTGCTTCTGGAGCGGAGGGGTCAGATTTTTTTCTGGTGGAACTCCAACAACAAGTTCCTTTTTCCTTTAATCCTTTTTTTACCGGTTGGGATCGGACCCTCTCTCCTGCGGAGTCTGGAGTTACAATACATCATCCGGATGGAGATGTGAAAAAAATTTCCACTTTTACAGCACCCATTACCAGTGCGCAATGGAATAACAGCGGGATTTTTTCCCACTGGAAAGTGATCTGGGCTTCTACTGTGAATGGGCATGGGGTTACCGAGGGAGGATCATCCGGGGCGCCATTATTTAATGCCGATGGATATTTGATTGGTTCACTTACAGGAGGCCTGGCTGCTTGCGTAGCCGGTGAATTTGGCCCGGGAACCGGTCCTGATCAACCTGATTATTTTGGGAAATTTACTTATTCCTGGGATCAGAATGGCAGCTTGCCTGCAGAACAGCTTGCCCCATGGCTCGACCCCGATGGAATTCAGCCCTATCGACTTGAGGGGCTTTATAATTCTGATATGCCCGTGGCTTCCTTTACTGCCGATACCAGCGTTATTATTGGCGAAACCCTTGATTTTTATGACCGTTCACAGGGTAATCCTACGGAATGGAACTGGTATTTTGAGGGTGGAAATCCTTCCCATACCACAGGACAGAATCCGGGATCCATTACCTATTCTTCCTATGGTTCGTTCGATGTGCGATTGGTTGTATCCAATGCTATAGCATCGGATACCCTGCTGGCTGCTGAATACGTAAAAGTCATCGCTACGGTTTACCCTGTTCCTTCCTCCGGCCGAATTACGGTAAATTTGGGCAAATCGTTTGCTTCCTGCGTTGATTTTGCTCTTTTCGACGGCCAGGGCAGGCAAATTAGTCCGCTGAATGTGATTCAGACAGATGCTTCAGCCTATGTGCTTAACCCTCGTAACCTTGCGGCTGGCACTTATTATCTGAAAATTTTTTCTGAATCAATGACGGAAGTAAAACGTTTGGTAGTAGTTAATTGACTTTTTTTTGCGAGGCGGTGTAGGTTCTCCATTTTTCCAGTGTCTGGTTCATGTCGTCGGGGATTTTTGAGTCGAAAAACATCTTTTCATTGGTCCCGGGATGTTTGAATCCCAGTGTTTTGGCGTGTAGCGCTTGCCGTGGCAGAAGCCCGAAACAATTTGCGACAAACTGTTTGTATTTCGTGAAGGTAGTTCCTTTTAAAATCGTATCCCCGCCATAGGTCTGGTCGTTGAATAACGGATGTCCAATGTACCGCATGTGCGCTCTGATTTGATGGGTACGGCCTGTTTCCAGCTGGCATTCCACCAGCGTGACGTATCCGAACCGCTCCAATACCCTGTAATGCGTAACTGCATGTTTCCCATAGTCGCCCTCGGGATACACTGTGACTACTTTGCGGTCTTTTTTACTCCGGCCCAGATGGCCGGTTATGGTTCCCTCTTCTTCTTCAAAGTCGCCCCAAACAAGGGCTGCATATTTTCGGGTAATGGTATGATCAAAGAATTGCTTAGCTAACCGGGTTTGCGCCAACTCGTTTTTTGCCACGATCATAATTCCACTGGTATCTTTATCGATTCGATGGACAAGAAACGGTGCGGATGTGGGGTCGGTTTTCTGAAAATGAAAGGTCAGGGCATTGACCAGCGTTCCGGTGTAATTGCCATAGGCCGGATGCACTACCATTCCGGGTTGCTTGTTCACAATCAGAAGATCTGTGTCTTCATAAACTATATCAAGAGGAATATCCTGTGCGATGATTTCTATTTCCCTGGGTGGGTAGGTCATCAGGACAGAAATCGTGTCGTTTGGTTTTACCTTGTAATTGGCTTTAACCGGAACCCCGTTCACAACAATGCATTGTTCTTTTGCGGCAAGCTGGATTTTGTTTCGGGACGCATTTTCGATGCGTGCGAAGAGAAATTTATCAATACGTAACAGCGACTGCCCTTTGTCGACCGAAAACCGAAAATGTTCGAACAGTTCCTGTGTATCGTCATTTTCTTCTTCAGCTATGTTTTCAGGTGCTTCGAATTCTGCTTGCATTATCTGGATATAATAAATTTTTCAGTGGTTATTTTACCTTTGTGATCGTTGTACTGAAGGATGTAAAGACCTGCCGGAAGCCCGGCGATAGACAGGGTTGGCGTGAACCGGCTTTCAACTATCCGAATTCCCTGGTTGTTATAGAGCGTGAGGGTTCCTTGCTCAGCGGAAAAAGGGGAGGCATCGGATAGGGAAATGTGCAGGGTATTGTCGTTTTTTGCCGGATTGGGATAAAGGGTCAGGTTATTAATAGGGTTGCGTGTTTGAATTCCTGTGTTGTAGGGAAGTGGTTTTCCGAGCAGTGGCCGGATCATCACCGTTCCATTTTGCAGGGAGTTGTACCAAATTCCGTTTACCAGGTAAAAATTGTTGGCTATCGAATTCCGCGATCTGTCGAACCCGACATTTAGCATTTCGTTATCATTTTTTTGCCACCCTACATAGAAAATCAGGTTGGGGAAAGTAATCGGATCGATGACAATGGGCTCATCGAGGATGAAGGTGTGAAAGGTGTTGGGATAATCGGTTGGATCAGGGCGGAAGGCCTGCTGCTGGTAAACTGTCGATCCTGGCATACGGTCACCGTGATTCCATACCGTCAGATGGAAAGTCTGATCATCGGGATTATCCAAAATCTGATTAAAATAGATAGCAATTCCGCGCAAGGTATCGGTTTTATTGAGTTTAAATTTTACTGCTACCATGCCGTTAGGATCTCCTTCGATTCCATATCCGTTCTCCGCTGTACCATTGTCGTAGGCAAAATAATTGTAAAAGCGTTGGTGGAAATGCAGGGTGTCGTTACCTTTAAAAGGGAGGTTTTCGTCGCTGCTGATAAAATGGGTGATGGTGAACTCCGCACTATCGGCCGAAGCAATGGGATAAATAAATTCCACGGGAGGCCGGGCAAATGGCTGGTGCGTTAAATACCCGTTTTCACGGAATGGCCGGATGGCAAAGCTCCCGCCATTGTATTCATAAACTAGCCCTCCGGATGAATTTTTTACCCGGTATTTATAGGTCATATTGTAGTTTTCAGAATCGAGGTTAGTTAACAGGTTTGACAACGAATCAATCATTTCAAAGATATAATTTTCGCGGTACTGCGAAAATGGCATCGCATAGTAATCGTTTAGCATGCTGGTGCCTTTATTTACAAAGGCCAGATCTTTGACGTTTTTTTCGGTCAGTGTTCTGTCTTTATCCAGGTAAACATAGTCGATATTCCACATATCTGCATTGCTTTGCCAGGCCGGAAGGATTCCAGAAGTGAGGCTGACATAGTTTTTGAACCGAAATCGGAATTCTTTGTGAAAATAACGGGATTCGTTGGTGATGGGGATTATAACCTGCTGAAAATAATACCCGTTATCAGTTTCCGTCAGCAGGGAGTCGAGAGGCATTCCCCGGATACTCCAGATATAATCCCACGCTTCTTCGATGGAGTCGATTACACGAACCGTTTCCATTTTTCCATTGATCAGCGTATCTTTAACGATCCAGTTAGTATCCGCGAAAGCGGGTGCAAGAAACTCCAGCACGAGTGAATCCTGTGCTTCCGGGGGTGTTCCGATATCGTTGAAAGGATGTGGCCCAAGTCCTCCTCCGGGTTGAAACCAGAAACTCAGGCAGATAGAATCGGAGGCGTCGAGTGCCCTGGGTAGCGGAGTGAATAGGCTGTCGAGCCGGATACGCTGTGAAGTCAGGTAGTCGGAAACCCAGGTGGAGGGCCCGGGAAGGGCATGTTCATGGATTTGGCCGTTTTCGTCCAGCGCATCGAGCGTTACCACCCCTTGTGTGATGGGGTGTACCGCAAAGTCTTGATTTTGAAAACCGTCCATCCCATCCCATCGCGCCTGTGCGGGGTAAGGCGTATCAGTATAAAAATCGTCAAAGAATGGGATTTCAAGCGGTTGAGGTTGTTTTCTGTCTGGCTGTTTTTTATTGTTTTCCGGAAAAAGCTGTGGGTTTCCCGAGGCAGGCACAATGACTTCCTGAGCCGCCAGCAGGCTTCCCGCAAAAACCAGGGTTATGAGGATGAGTTGTTTTTTCATTTATCGTAAAAATACATTGGAAATAGAATCTTGTACTAAGGTATCGGAAAAGTAAACCCGTATCAACGAATCAAAATCGAAATTAGCAGCCGCCCGGTAATAAAGGTTTATTTTGCTTCCCGGTTTTTCGGTGGCTCCTTCAGCCCAGTCAGGGTCTTGTTTATACACCAGCACATCGGATTGTTTTTCTGTATCCAGAAAATATTCTTTTCCCTGGTTAAAACCGTTAATCAATACCATCTCACGCGCTTCATAGGGTTTTTTTCCAATCAAAAAGGGGATAAGCTTTTCTTTATGGTCATAGCCCGTGCCGAGAACCAGGTCAATAGTGCTCCCTTTCAAAATGAGCGAATCGGGGGGAATGGTGTCACCATGGAGCAGTTGCCCCAGCACTGCATTGCGGTCGAACGAGGTGACATAATTTAGTGTACCAGGTTTTAATCCGTTGGTTTTTAATCTTGTAATTGCCTGACGCAGTGAGAGATCAAGTAAATTCGGCATGGGAACTTTTTCCGGCAGCAGGGCTACGATGGTGAAGTATATTTTTCTGCCTTCTTTAACCAAGGCTCCCGGAGCGGGATTTTGCAGGATGATGGTTCCGCGTTCTGCCCCAGTCTGGTAAATGGAATCGATGATAATATACCGGAAATTGTGTCCGGGGTCGTAGGCCGACAGGCTGTCGACCGGAATACCACTGTAATCAGGCACTGCAAAAGCCTGTCCATGACGGGTGAAAATATTTATCGCCTTTAACACACCCATGACAATCAAAAGGGTGATGCCCATCGCAAGCCCAAAATTGATTATGAATTTTTTACTCAGTAAGTAGCGGCCAAACCCCATTTTTTGTAATTTTATGCGGTAAAAAATAACGATTAACCCGTGTGGCTAAGGCAGAGTTCTTTTTTTCCTCTTTACAGGTAATTACTGAAAAGCTCTGTCTTCACCTAAAATAAATAACCGGGTCAACGCCAAATTATTGTTCAGGTGGCCAAAGATACGAAATTATCTTTTCCCTTTTGCTGGGTATTTTGCTCATGACAGGAAGGTTTTCCGGGGTAAAAACAATTCTTTCCGAACCTTTAGCGTTATATGCAAAAAGGGTATTTATCCATATATATTAATGATGAAACTGTTTTATGTCAAAAATGAATATAGCTTTACTTGCAGGTGGTGATAGTGGAGAATACGATATTTCCATAAAAAGCGCAAATGAAATACGCCATCAGTTGGCAAGCGATGGGAAGTACAACATTTTTTTGATTCATGTACGAAATAATGAATGGAGTTATTCCTCTCCGGAAGGGGTGAAAATTCTTGTCGATAAAAATGATTTTTCTTTGCCGTTGGGTCCGAAAAAGGTTTTTTTTGATCTGGCATTTATTGCTATTCATGGTACCCCCGGAGAGGATGGGAAATTGCAGGGGTATTTTGAAATGCAGCGTATTCCCGTCTCAACCTGCAATAGCTTTACCGCTTCGCTGACTTTTAATAAGTATTTTACAATCAATGTGGTACGATCGTTAGGGGTTCTCTGTGCCCACGGCATTCTGTTGCACTGGAATCAACCATTTGATCCGAAGGAAATTTTGCATACTACCGGATTGCCCTGTTTTGTAAAACCCAATAAAGGCGGGAGTAGTGTAGGGATGTCGAAAGTGACTGAATTATCCGACCTGCGCGAAGCCGTGTCCGGTGCATTTGCAGAAGATGATGAAGTGCTGGTGGAACAATTTATTCGAGGTCGTGAGATTACTTGCGGGGTGTACCGGGAAAATGGAAAGTTACGCGTTTTGCCGCTTACAGAAATTGTTTCGAAAAAAGAGTTTTTTGATTATGAAGCGAAATATAACCCTGCATTGGCGGATGAAATTGTTCCGGCACCCCTAAAACTCGATCTGGAAGTGCGGATTAAGGAAACTTCTACCCTTCTTTATCAGCAGCTGAACTGTAAAGGAATCGTCCGTTTTGATTATATTGTTGCAGATCATCAAATTTGGTTCCTGGAAGTCAATACAGTGCCCGGAATGACAGCTGAAAGTATTGTGCCCAAGATGGTAAAATGTATGGGTACGCCAATGACTGATTTTTATGATGCGTTGATTGCTGAAGCAATGCAGAAAGCGCGATAAACGGGGTTGCTGACCCGGAGGGTAGTTTTTGTGTGCCATTCAGCAGGGATAAAGTTTGAGATATTCGTTGATATGCTTATAATTCAATAGCTATGAAAACAAAAACTTTCTCTATTCTACGTTTCGGATTGCTGGTTTTTACCCTGATGTTTTCTTCTTGTCTGGAGACGCGTGTGACCAATACCATAAGGCCTAATGGCTCAGTAGTGCGGAAGGTTGAGGTTTCTTCCTCCGACCGGGAAGCGTTGAAACCCGAAAATTTTCCTGTTCCTGTGGATGATTCCTGGACTGTTTTTCCACTCGATACTTCGGTAACCAGGGCCGACCATCCTGAACAATCGCCTGATACGCTCTGGACGATGATTTATGAGAAAAAATTTGATAGTGCGGAAGCGCTAAATACCCATTATGAGGAAGGAACTGACAGGAATAAATTTCTTGTGCGCAGCACCCGTTTTGAAAAGCATTTTAGATGGTTTTATACCCTAATTGAGTTTACCGAAGCTATAGCACCTTTATTTGAAGGGGTTGACCCGGCAAACTATTTTACCGAAGAAGAGCTGGAGGTGTTTAATCTTTCCGATAAAGGCGCAGAAGAATTCCTGGCGCATCCCGACAGTATACAACGTAAAGCATTGATGGAAAGGGTAGAAGAGAAAAAAACGGACTGGATGATGGAATGTATCGCCGAGGACTTTATCCAACGGCTTGTTGCGTATCCGGCGAAAGAAAATGTACAGGTATCTGCATCTGCTATACGCGAAAGGAAGGAAGAAATCAGGGAAATGCTGGAAGAGGACTGGGATCCGGAAAGTTGGCTTGAGGTTGTTTTTGATGCACCTGTTGTACAGCTTTTTGGTTCGGGAATCCTTGATTATCTTGAGGAGACCGGGCAATTTTATGAGACGCTCTTCGATGCAACCTCGGGATATACCATGCATTTTGTAATGCCGGGGAAACTGTTGGCATATAACGGGATTGTTGATGCAGAAAACCAAGTCAACTGGGTAGTTATTCCAGAAAAATATTTTACTACACCCTTTCTGATGCAGGCAAAATCAAGGGTTACCAATTTGTGGGCGTGGTTTATTACGGCGTTTCTTGTGTTGCTGGTTGCCTCCGGGGGCTTGTTGATAAAATGGGGTCACTAAGCTTATTTTTACTGGTTGGCAAGAAAATCGCACAGCTTGCGAAAAGCAATGCCACGGTGGCTGATACGGTTTTTTAGCAAACTATCCATCTCGGAAAACGTTTGGTTGTAGCCCTCAGGAACAAAAACAGGATCATAGCCAAATCCGGCAATACCTTTTCTTTCCAGGATAATTTTGCCCTTCACGATCCCTTCAAACAGGTATTCATGATTGTTGAGGATCAGGGCAATTACAGTTCTGAACCGAGCATTCCGATGGGTGACTCCGGCCATTTCGTGCAAAAGGCGCTGCAGGTTTGCTTCAAAGTCATGCCCTTCTCCGGCATATCGTGCCGAATGTATTCCCGGTGCTCCGTTTAGCGCTTCCACCTCTAGGCCTGTATCATCAGCAAAACAATTCAGTCCATATTTTTTATGCAGCGTGCGGCTCTTTATTTTTGCATTTTCTTCCAGGGTTTGCCCATCCTCAATAATTTCATCGTAAAAACTGAGGTCTGCAAGGCTTGTAAGGGCTATACCCGGAGGAACCATGGCACTCACTTCCTTAACTTTATGTATATTATGCGTTACAAATACTAACTTCACTCCGTTAATCTAAAACAGTAATCAATTCTACTTCAAAAATCAGGGTTGCTCCACCTGGAATAGGGCCCATTCCATGGTCACCATAGGCCAGCGAAGAGGGAATATACAGTATATATTTTGCCCCTGGTTTCATTAATTGCAGGCCTTCTGTCCATCCTTTGATTACTCCGTCGAGCGGAAATTCGATCGATTCTCCACGGTCATAGGAGGAATCAAAAACTTCTCCATTTAGAAAGGTTCCCCGGTAATGTACCCTAACGGTGCTTTTTCCTGTGGGGTGGGTCCCGTCACCTTCCCTGATTACTTTATATTGTAAGCCGCTTTCGGTTTGTATTACTCCCGCTTTGTTTTTGTTTTCGGCTAAATACTGAATTCCTTGTTGTTTGTTTTTTTGAATCTCCATGGCTTGTGCTTCCTTGTCTTTTTTGTTTATATCCTCCTGAAGTGCATTTAAGTAGTTAATTACCTGCTCGTCGCTGAGTATCGTATCACATCCGTACGACTCGCGCATAATGGCAGTTGCCAGCACTTCCGGATTGAAGTTTATCCCACGAAGCTGCATTGTCCGGACGATATCTACCCCTAAAGCATACGACGCAGAGTCTGCTCTGGTCCGCAATACTTTTTCCGGTTTTATTTTTATTAACTTTTTTGCCTGTTTCTGCGCCAGTGTAATTGCTGGCATAGCCATAAACATCAGGATTAAAGATATTAGAACTGGTTTCTTCATCATTTTTTTATTTTTGGCAAAGGTAAAAAACATTCCCTGATGGCATCCATTTTCCTTCACTCCCGGGTGCAAATTATTTGCGATGTTGTACCTTCGTGGAATGAATTCTTTCTATTCCGGGTGTGTAACAATAATAAGTGCGCTTGTATTGCTTTTGGCGGTGCAGTGCGATTCTCCGGCGGATATTCAGCCACCGGAGATCGCGGTTATTCAACCGGAACCTGGGGATAGTTTTAATGTATATGATACTTTGTTGTTTTCTTTTCATGCCCTTACAGATTATACCCTTCTGCAGGTTAATGCGGTGCTAGTGGATGACGAGGGACAGTCCGTGATCCGGCTCAATGTGCCGCTCGAAGGTTCCTCCGTTTCACTGGATGAGATTCCCATGATCCTTTCGCGCAAAGATTTGCCAACCGGAATGTATGACCTTGAATTTACGGTTACCGATACCTATGGTACTGCCGCTGTGGTGGTCCCTGTGATGATTTATGCGCTGGATTTGCACACAAAAAATCGTTATCTGATTTCACATACAAGCCATAATCAGACCGATATACATATTTTACAGGAGGACCTGACGTTAACTTATGCCTATTCGGTGCAGGGTGATTTTGGCCATGCAGCAACCGATAGCCAGAATAACCTGCTTTATACCGTTGGCAGGTATTCGGGTCATCTGATGTGTTATTCGGTCGAGGATAAGGCTATACAGTGGATGGTTGAGGCTGTGGTAAATCCCCCTTTTCCTTTTTTTTCTGCCGCTGTTCTGGCTTCTGGCTGGTTTTGGGTTGCGCTTTATCAGGATAATGTTTTTGCTTATGATCATGCAGGGATAGAAAAATTCCGGACTTATCTGATTCATGAACGGTATCCGGAAGCGCTCTATGTAACCGATCGTTATCTCGTGGCGGTGGAGCGAACCAAATACCAGCAGAAAGTGGTATTAACCACATGGTATGCAAATGGTGGAGCCTTTCACGATGCTGTGGAAATGCCGTACGACAGTCTTCTGATTATTGGCCATGACCACGATGTGCTTTATCTTTCCGGTTATACGCAGGGCCAAACCACCCTGTTTTCACGCGATATTCTTTACAATGAAAATCTTCCCTTAGGTACGTATAATAAACATTTTACCTCTGTCTGCCGCGGTTTCCCGGGAACTTACTTTCTGGTCTGCCGGGAGGGTGTGGTGCGCTTCAGTCCACCTTATACGCTTGTTCAAGTTCTTTCCCGCCCCCATATCCGCTCGATCACTTTCGACCACGCAGAGAACGTTTTGTGGCTTATTGCAGCGAATCAAATCGAAAAATATAATGCCCATACCTTTCTGTTGGAAAATTCCAATACCTTTGATGCTATTCCTGATGCCATTTTGATAATGTATAATCGTAATGTATTCAACATAGAAAAAGAACAAGAATGAAACGTGAGAAACCTGTAATTCAAACCACGGAAGACGGATCCAAGACGCTGTACCTTAACAACCTTAAGGAGCCTTATCATAGCCTCTACGGAGCGGTAAGTGAATCGAGGCATATTTTTCTGGAGGCGGGGTTTAGTACAATGGTGGATAAAGCCTGTAGCATAACAATATTTGAAATGGGATTTGGTACGGCATTGAATGCCTTTCTGACCTTTCAGGAGGCCCGAAAAAGACAAAAAGTGAAGGTTCATTATGTGGCGGTTGAGGCCTGGCCGATTGAGGAGGACTTATTTACCCGGCTCGATTATGCAACATTTGTGAACGATCAGGATGCCGCTGATATATTTCTGAAAATGCACACTTGCCCTTGGGATATTCCCTATTTTATCAGCGATCAGTTTGTTTTAAATAAAATCCATTCTCCTTTTGAGGACCTCACCTTAAAGGATATGAGTTTTGATTTGGTGTACTATGATGCTTTTTCTCCTGATTTACAACCTGAATTATGGAGTGAAACGGTTTTTGAAAAGCTTTTTCGTGCCATGCGTCCAGGTGGAATTTTGCTAACCTATAGTGCCAGAGGTACAGTAAAACGAGCCATGCAAATGGCGGGGTTTGTTGTTGAAGCGCTTCCCGGACCTGCCGGAAAACGCGAAATAACCCGCGCACTCCGTCCCACTGTGCACCACCATTCCCATTAGCGCCAATGGATGTCGCTTTTTTTTGTGGGTAGTATGGAAGGTTTTTTCCCGAATGCTGACAAGCGACATTTTTGTTCGAAATTCCTGTTTTTTTTGTGGTGTGTGCTTGTGTGAATAAAAAATTTTATACATTTGCACACCCCAAAGGGAATGCCCAGGTGGTGAAATTGGTAGACACGCTACTTTGAGGGGGTAGTGGCCTTAAGGCTGTGCAAGTTCGACTCTTGTCCTGGGCACCATTTCGTTCCTTGTTTTTTATGCCCAGATGGCGGAATTGGTAGACGCGCTAGTTTCAGGGACTAGTTCACATTCGTGAGTGCAGGTTCGATTCCTGTTCTGGGCACCAATACAGCAAAAAGGCTGTCCATTTAACAATGGGCAGCCTTTTTGCTGTTATTGGATTTACAGGCTTCTTTAGCCACTATACCCCATTTAAATATTTTTTTATCATCTGAATTATGGTTGCCTGCAAAAAAAACAGGGCAGCCTTCTCAAACTGCCCTGACGCTTACCGGATCTTTTGTTTGCTTTTACACAAACGCAAGAACAAGGATTCCTTTAATGAATAACCTCTTTGTATTCCTAGTTTATTAACTTTACACACTCAAGTAACCATTCGATAGGAAAAAGTTGCCTGAATTTTATTTTTTTTCTCCCCCCGTTTCATTCCGTGAATTCCATTCAGTACTTTTGTCGCATGCGTTGTAGGGTTTGGTTTTTTTTCTTTTTCTTTTTTTTAGCTACTGGAAAAACTATTGTGGGTCAGGACAGGCTCACAGGAACGTTGACAGGCCGTAAGGATTTTGCAGTCAATGATGTGCTTTGCGAGTCCTCTCGAACCTGTAATTCCTTTTTAAAAGTGATTTCCCGCTCCTCAGGGTTTCCCATCGATGAAGCGGCTTATTCTATTTTCTATACCTTTTCCTACCAATCCGATGCTCCGGGAATGACCCATATTTCACTGCATCTTGACTCGATTGGAGGCACAACGGTTTTTCGTGGCTTTGATCTTGGATCCTATCTGATTCCTTCTTCCATCGAGCTTGAATGGTTATATGTGGATGAATCCGGCATGAAAATTTTAGGCGGACATCGAGAACTGTTTTGCAAACAGAACAGGAATTTTGAATTTACTGCAGTCATTCCCGATGCGATTACTCCGGTATCCATTGAAATTTCTACTATTCAGTTTATCTACCGTGAACAGGATTTTGTTGCGTTTGACTCTTTGTCACGCAGAATTCAACACTATTATGCTGCCTCTGAAACCAGCGAAATTATTTTAGCGGCCATTTGGAATATCCCGACTACAGAATGCAGCAATTTGCCGTTTGCTTTTTTAGCTTATTTCGATTATTTGAGGGTGTATTCTTGTATTCTTAACGAAGAATTTGATCGTCAACTTCCATTAAATCAATTGGATCCGGCCGATTTTTCAGGCGACAAACGACGTCTTTCAGGCCGGCTAACTGGTTTTAAATTGGATATTGATGACCAATATCGCAAATGGAAAAAACTGATTCCTGAATTACCCCCTGCGGTTTTTGCAAAGGCAGTATATGAACAAATTAATTCCTGGTTTTTGCTGGCAGAAACAGTCGAATATCCCTATCAGGATTTTTTTTATTCTCTGGGGAAGCTCTCCGGATCAACGGCTTCAGGGGCCGGACTAACCGATAGTTTGGATTTTCTATTTTCAGGTAACGAAGCGTATCGCCGAGAATTCTGTGAAGTGACTGCCGAATATTTTCTCGAGGCAGCCGTAATGGCATTGAAAAATGAAAATTTTACCCATGCCATCACACTATGCGATAATGCTGCTCTCTTTTATGCTTCCCGCCGTCAGGACAGCCTCGTGAAACAGGCATGGTCTGGGTTGTACAATGCCTATTTGCTGATCGCCCGACGGACTCTTACCATCGGTAATTATGAGTTTGCTGAGCAGTATCTGAATGAAGCCCATGCCCTTTACCTCCGGGCTAATGGATTGATACCCTCGGATGAAGCTGTTTTTATCCTGTTTAGCCATTTGTTTCAGGATTTGTATGATCAGGGAGCCCGTTCGATGGCAAAGCCTGCACCCCGCGAAGCGTTATTTTTTTTTCGCGAAGCCTTTCGGATCGATTCGGCTTATTGCCGGGGCGTGCATAGTTTACAGGTTCAGCAAAAGTTGAATCAGCTTCAATATGATGTCTATTACAGCTACCTCGATGAAGCAACCGATCATCTTCGTGCTAACCAGCTGGCGGAGGCGCTTGATTTTTATCAAAAAGCGCTGGCTTACCGCGAGGAAAAAGGAATGATGAATCACGACGCTTTGTTGGATAGCCTGCACCATAAAATTGAGTTTGGGGAGTATACGAACCGGTTAACCCAGGCAATCGAGCGGGAAGCGGTTGACAAAAAACAGGCCATGGTATGGTTAGAGCAGGCCGCCTGGTATTATAAATCATATGTAACCGGGATTGATACGCTGTGGAACCATGCCGTGGAGGCTTTGGTTGTTCCTGAGATTCTTGATGCATTAAGCCGGTGCCGGGTTTTGGTTTGGGGTGGAAAAATGGAGCAGGCGCAAATGGTAATGAACGATATTTTCCGCCGAATGGAATTCTATGACCTGGTTCAACACAACGCTCTATATGTTCAGTATACGGCGCTGGAAAAGAAAATTGAAGCCCATGCCTGTCATCAGTTGGAATCGTTATACCGCAAAACCATTTTTTCCGTACAGGAAGCCATTCGTCGTCATGATTATGCCGATGCTGCGACCCAATTGTACCAACTGCCCATGCCCCAACTGGCTAACTGTGAAATGGATTGCAGTGATGCCGATAGTCTCCGGAAGCGCTATACACTGCATTTTTCCTATTTTTTATGGGTTGACACATGCCGTACTGCCTTAATCTATCATGATGCTGAACAGGCTGCGGCTTCCTATGCTTCAGCCTTGCCTTTAGCCGAAGCCTTATATATTTCCGATGAAACCTTTCGGCCCGTCCATTTGGATGCGTTGCTTACGCTCTATAAACGGGATGATATGGCAATTGATCTGGCCCGATCACTCAAAACCGCTGCCCCGGAGGTCGCCTGCCGTTTGCTGCGCTTTAACGCTACCCAGGGAAAGGATCGTTTGCTCCCTGATAAACGCTTACTGCATGATCTTGGTATTCTGCTGGCTAAGCGCGATATCGAGAACCTGCGCACAACCCACCCCGGCGCCTATTCGGGCAACATGAAAGCCCTCAGCCCCATTGAAAATGCCTATAATCTGACGGTAAAAGCGAATACAAACCGCTTTTACGCATTTCTTGCCCGTTTGTTCTTTTAGATTTGTGGCTTTGATTGGAATAATGGCGGAACATGTTTTTTTTACTATGTGTAAGAACTATTTTTCGGGGCCTGGTTTAATAATAGGTTCATTTTGGGTATTGAAAAGAAAAAACATTTTAATAATTTAGGGGTTTATTAATTAAGATTGATAACCCCTTTAATTGGTACTAGAATGAATAAAACGGATAACAGGGTACTTGAAATTATTCCCGATGTGCATTGGATTGGTGTATTGGATTATGATATCGTGACTTTTGATGTTGTAATGGAAACCCGGTATGGCACAACATACAATAGTTATTTTATAAATGCAGAAAAAAAGGCGATTATTGAAACTTCCAAAGAGAAATTTTGGGAAGTTTACGAAGCAAAAATCCGCCAGGTGACCGACCCTGCGGAGATCAGTTATATTATTCTTGATCACACCGAGCCGGATCACTCCGGAAATGTGCGGAACCTGCTAAACTTAGCGCCAAATGCAACGGTTATCGGGAGTCAGAATGCCATACGATATCTTACAGATATGATCGGCGATGGTTTTAACCACCGGGTGGTCAAGGATGGGGATACGCTGGATCTTGGGAACAAGAGGCTATGCTTTATCAGCGCTCCCAATCTCCATTGGCCGGATTCCATCTACACTTACCTCGAAGAAGATAAGCTCCTTTTTACTTGTGACTCCTTCGGTGCACACTTTGCCCACCCTGCTATGTTCGATGATCTTGTGGGTGACTGGAGCGACGCTTTTGACTACTATTTTGATGTGATCCTTAAGCCATACAGCAAATTTATGCTTAAGGCTATTGAAAAGATACGTCCGTTGGAAATCGCTGCCATCTGTACAGGCCACGGGCCAATCCTCCGTTCGCAATGGCAAAAAATCGTTGATAAGTCGGAACGCCTCGCTAAAACGTATCTGGCAAAGCCTGAAAAAAAATTCGTATATATTCCGTATGTCTCTGCCTACAATAAAACGGGTATGATTGCGCAAAAGATCGCGGAAGGAATCCGACAGATCGATGGGCTGGAAGTAGAAGTACAGGATATTGAAATGACCCCCATAGGCGAACTGGAGGAAAAGTTGACCCGTTGTAATGCCCTGATTGTAGGGTCTCCTGTGATAAACCAGAATATTCTGCTTCCCGTTTATCGCCTTTTTGCCCTTATTAACCCGTTGCGTGATAAAGGAAAACTTGCCGGTTCGTTTGGCTCCTATGGATGGAGTGGTGAGAACAGCAAAATGATCGAATCCAATCTCCGCCTTCTGAAGCTGGATTACTTTGATGCAGGTGTCTTCGTGAAGTTCACCCCTATGAACGACGAGATACAACGCTGTATCAGCTATGGGCGCTCGTTTGGCGAGCAACTCCTTGAGAAAAATAAGTAGCCGGAAAACATCAAACTGGAATAATATTTGATGTGATCCGACGTTTGATCAAAAACATCGTATTATGTTTAAAACCTTGATAATTCCCGCAATCCTTCTTTTTTCAATTTTTACCACCTCCTGCTCCACAGAGCGGATGCTCGCCAGTGATTTTATGGACCTTGAAGCGCCCGTCGCAATCCTTGTCCTGCCCCCTGGTCAGCTCTTGAAGCAAAATAATAAAACATTTGAGATTGAAGGCTACGACACCCTCACCCCGGAGCAACAAGTAATACAGCTTAGAGAACATTCAGCCCTGCTGAAGTATATCAGTGACTCCCGTGTCGTGGATGGATTTTATAACACTTTTGTCCAGCATCTCGCCGAAACCAATCTTCAGGTTTTTACTCCAACGTATAAAGAGGAGTTTTTTGCTGTAACTAATAAGCCCGCCTATATCCTTTCCATCGCGCAGTTACAGTTGGAAGAGTACTACGAGCCGTTGAATGAATCTGGACTGTGTGATAATCCGAATCTAGTTCCGGATGCCATTTATTTAAATGCTATGGCGCTGAATGCATGGATCGATATAAAAAATGTTAAAGACACCCTTAACTCTTTGTTACTTTTTGGTACCGATGTAATTACGGATGCTTTTTCCAGCTCTTACCGTACTTATCCCTTCACCGGGGAGGTGAAGTTCAAAATGAATCGCGACCTTCTCGAACCTAACGATGTTTACGCCTTCAGCGATGTGTTGGGCTTTCGTTTCTCCAGTTTTATCTACGATTATTTCATGAACCATTATATACATATCAAGATGCCGGAAGGCCAACGCCCCGATGCCTATTACCATTATGATCCGTTGAACAGGGCTTTTCTTCCTGCAAATGAAAAGATGCGTTTTGAAGTGATTGAATAATTAGGGCGGCAAACGAGCTATCCGCTTTAGCCCGTCATTCTACCGGGCGTTGCTGGATGGTCGTGGCAGTAGCTACTGAAGTCGCTTTGCCTCTCCCCCTATCAATCGCCTGCTGTTACGCCGGGCTGCCGCTACTATACCTGCTGCAGTTCACTTTATCGATTAGGTATAACTCGATCTACTACTCGTTCTGACCAGCGGGTTCATAAATTTTTCTGAATTTTTATCTGTTTTCTGCCCTGCAATAACCCTGGCGATACCCCTAACGTGAATTTGTTTGTCAGCTCAGTGTTTATGCGACGAAATTGCGTTGTAATGCAGAAACCCATCAAACCCCATAACCCGACGAAATCGCCCGCTGTTCCACCATCTCCTCCAGCGTTCCCCGTTCCTTCACCACAAACCCCTTCTCGGTCTCTTCCACTGTACAGGCTTCGAAGTAATGATCATGCCCGAAAAAAAGGATATGTTCATCCTTAGCAGCCTCTTTAAGGTAGGCCTCTTTCTCTTTTAGTACTTTCAAGGGTTCTACATCCACCGCGGCGATATATACCAACGGGATATGTGCCGAAGAGGGGATAAAATCGGCCATATACACAACTTTTTTGTCGTTATACCCTATTTCCGGAATAATCTGTCCCCGGGTATGACCATCGTATATGCGGAAAAGGATACCGGGAATATGCTCTCCTTCTTGTTCAATAAAGGTAATTCGGCCGCTTTCTTTCAGCAGTTTATGGTTGTCGGGGAAGTAGGCTGCACGCTCGCGTTTGTTGGGATGGTGTGCCCAATTCCACTGGGCCTTGCTGACCCAGTAGCGGGCTTTGGGAAATACCTCTGTTACTTTTTCTCCTTCCCGTTTTGTGGCTCCGCCAACATGATCATCGTGGAGATGTGTGATTAGCACATCAGTGATTTCATCGGCTCCTATCCCTTCCTCTTTTAGTGCTTCGGTAATCTCTTTTTTCTTATAAATATATTTATACTGATAGTACTTCCCGCTCTGCTTGTCGCCGTATCCGGTATCGATAAGCACCAAACGGTTTTCTGTTTTAACCACTAACAACCTGTTGCAGATATTTAAGAGATTATCCCCGGCTTCGGGATAGACCTTCGACCATAATGATTTTGGGATTACACCAAAACAAGGACCTGCGTCCATTTTCCACTCTTCGGTAATCAGAGGTATCAGTTCCATTCGATTATTTTTATCAAAGAAAACTCAAAATTATGTAAGTTTGTTCAAAACAAACACTCACTATGCGAATTCATTTTATTGCTATTGGCGGTGCGGTAATGCATAACCTGGCTATTGCTTTGAAAAACAAAGGATATGAGGTTACAGGCTCTGATGATGAGATCTTTGATCCTTCAAGATCAAGGCTGGACAAGAACGGTTTATTGCCTGAAGCCTTTGGCTGGCACCCCGAGAAAATAGCTTCTGATCTGGATGCTGTGATTCTGGGAATGCATGCCCGGGAGGATAATCCGGAGTTAATAAAGGCTAAAGCCTTGGGAATAAAGATTTATTCGTTTCCGGAGTTTGTGTACGCACAAACCAAAGATAAAACCCGTGTGGTGATTGGTGGGAGCCATGGTAAAACCACTATTACTACCATGATTATCCATGCATTGCAGGGTTCGGGTGTGAATTGCGATTACCTTGTGGGAGCCCAGCTGGAGGGATTTGAGCTAACAGTTAAACTCACCGACAAGGCACAGGTAGTGGTAATCGAAGGGGATGAATACCTTACTTCTGCGTTGGATCGCCGACCCAAGTTCCATGTTTACAAACCCCATGTGGCGCTTATCAGTGGCATTGAGTGGGATCATAAAAATGTATTTCCCACCTGGGAAAATTATAAATCCCAGTTCGTAACGTTTATCAAAACAATCGAATCAAAAGGGACTCTGATCTATTGCGAGGAGGATGCGGTTGTGGAGGAAATCGTGAGAAACGATATTACAAGATGTATAAAAATTCCCTATTTGACACCGGATTATTCGGTAGCAGGAAGCGGTACAGAAATCCATTATATGGGTAAAAATTTTCCTATGCAGGTGTTTGGAAAACATAATATGTTGAATTTAAATGGTGCTGCATTGGTGTGCATGCAGTTGGGATTATCGCGTCAGGAATTTTATCGGAACATGTCCACTTTTTCTGGAGCCTCTAACCGGCTGGAAAAAATCCGCGATGATGTTGACATGGTAGTGTTTCGTGATTTTGCCCACGCGCCATCAAAGGTTCGCGCCACTGTGGCTGCTGTACGCGAGCAATATCCAACGCATCATCTTATCGCTGTTTTTGAACTGCATACTTTTAGCAGCTTAAGTGCTGGCTTTCTGCCTTTTTATAAGGATTCAATGCACCTGGCAGATCGTGCACTGGTTTATTTTAATCCACACGTTTTGGCACTGAAACGTCTTGCACCTTTGACCATTTCGCAGGTAAAAAGTGCTTTTGGCGATGGGGTGGAGGTGGTGGATGATGCCGCTCAAATTGCTCCTTATATTACAAAAAAGAAGCACGGAAAATGCGTGCTTCTTTTAATGAGTTCGGGTGATTTTGGAGGAATTGTTTCCTCGCTTATCCATTCATAGAGACCAGAAATTCCTCGTTGGAGTTGGTGAATTTCATTCTGTCTTTAATAAATTCCATGGCTTCGAGGGAGTTCATATCTGCCAGATGGTTTCTCAGAATCCAGATCCGTTGCAGCATCTCTTTGCTTACCAGCAGGTCGTCGCGCCGTGTGGAAGAAGCAACCAGATCAACCGCAGGGTAAATTCGTTTGTTCGAAAGTTTACGGTCGAGTTGTAACTCCATATTTCCGGTGCCTTTAAATTCTTCAAAGATCACTTCATCCATTTTCGATCCTGTGTCGATGAGTGCTGTTGCCAGGATAGTAAGCGAGCCTCCTTTTTCAATTTTTCGGGCGGCGCCGAAGAAGCGTTTGGGTTTTTGTAATGCATTGGCTTCCACCCCACCGGAGAGTACTTTACCTGAAGCTGGTGACACGGTGTTATAGGCGCGTGCCAGGCGCGTTATGGAGTCGAGCAGAATCACCACATCGTGGCCACATTCTACCATTCGTTTGGCTTTTTCGAGTACGATATTGGCAATTTTTACATGCCTGTCCGCTGGTTCGTCAAACGTAGAGGAGATGACTTCGGCTTTCACGCTGCGCGCCATATCCGTTACCTCTTCAGGGCGTTCGTCAATCAGTAGTATTATCAGATAGGCTTCCGGATGATTGTGTGCGATAGCATTGGCAATCTCTTTGAGAAGCATGGTTTTTCCTGTTTTGGGTTGCGCCACGATAAGTCCGCGCTGTCCTTTTCCAATAGGCGTAAACAAATCGATAACACGCGAACTGAGTGTGGCTTGCGGATGATTGGCGAGGTTGAATTTTTCTTCCGGGAACAGGGGGGTCAGAAAATCGAAGGGTATCCGGTCGCGTACCTCTTCCGGTGATTTTCCGTTAATTTTCTCCACCTTAATAAGGGGGAAGTATTTTTCTCCTTCTTTTGGAGGGCGGATGCTTCCCTGCACAGTATCTCCGGTTTTTAGACCGAAGAGTTTGATCTGTGACTGGGAAACATAGATATCGTCGGGTGAATTTAAGTAGTTATAATCGCTTGAGCGCAGGAAGCCGTATCCGTCAGGCATGATTTCCAGCACGCCTTCACTTAAAACAATGCTATCAAAATCGAAAGAGAAAGCTTCTTTTTTCTTTTCTTCTTTTTTGTCGTTCTTATTTTCTTTAGGCTGTTCGTCCTGGGAATCGCTGGTGGGTTCGTTCGATTCTTTTGATTCCTGTGTTTTTCTGTTTTCTCTGTTCGGCTGGGGAGGGTACTCTTTTCTGGGGGCTCTTTCCGGCCTGGGTTCTGATTTTTCAATGGGTTCGTAGTCTCTGGTTTTTTGTACCGGAGTATCGACCCGTTTGTTTTGGATTTCTGTTTGTAATATTTTACTTGTGGGTGCGGTTACTGCCGATTTTTCAACGATGGCTTCACCTGCCGGTTTATCGATTTCTTTGGTGTCGTCGCTACGCGACAGGCGGGAGGAGGCTACAGGGTCAGAGAGCCGTTTTCTGGGTTTTTTAGCACGGTAATTGGTTGATTTTTGTTCCTTCGGCTGCTCTTTTGTGCCCGTTGAGGTTTTTTCCTGGCTCAGTGGTACAGCTTCTTTGGCTGCTGTTTCTGGGGCTGCAGGTGCCGGGGTTTCTGTCTTTTTCGGCCGACCTCTCCGATTGGTTTTATTATTTTTCCCCTTGGATTCGGCATTCAGTGCAGCGGAATCCCTTTGCACAGGTTGTTTACCGGTTGCTTTTTCCTGTTTGTTTATTTTAGGATTAAGTGCCTGGTGGTCAAGAATTTTGTAAATCAATTCTTGTTTTTTCAGGCTTTCAATGCCTGTCATATCAAACTCTTTAGCAATAACTTTAAGCTCAGATACGAGTTTACTGTTTAATTCTAGAATATCGTACATAATGATATTTTAATGTTGGCAATTTTGCTGTTATATGTTGTGTATGTAAATAAAAATGAACTGTTACCCGACCGTAACCAATGATTTGAATTAAGATTTAACCTTTGGATAAGATAGTATATTCTATTGATTATATATCTCTTAACCCTGCAAAGGTCTTATTTTTTTTTAAACTACCAAACATATAACACATAAAAATTAAAAATGTTGTGTTTTTCAGGTTTGGCGTCCTTATCTTTGCCAAAAAATATCCCGCCATGATACAACGTATTCAGAGTTTATACCTTTTTGTGGCATCAGTTATGATGCTGATGCTTTTTTTCTTCCCGATTGCTGATTTCTGGGGCGAGATTTCCTACCGACTATCAATTACTGCGTTTGGTGACTTTTCAGTAGAGGCCACCTCTCCTTTTTCAGGGTATTTTACCTGGCCACTGCTGGCATTTACGCTCGTATTGATTATCCTTCCTGTCGTGGCATTGATTTTATTTAAATACCGCCGAAAACAGTTGGTTTTAATTCGTCTTTCATTGGCATTCCTTATTGTTTTTCTAATCCTTGTCTTTTTCTATTACATTCCAACGATTGAAGGAAGGGTGGGGATTCAGGCGGATTACCTTTCTCCTAAGGGGATGTTTTTTCCCTTGGCAGCGTTGGTGTTTATTATTTTGGCGCAGCGGGGAGTAATGAAGGATGAGCGAATTATCCGTTCCATGGATCGCATCCGCTAACGACTTTATCGGGGGAACTCAATAATATTCAATTCCTTAACCGCATGATTGTCGAGTGTTAATTTTACCATGGTAATCAGCTTATGGATTCCGGTCTTTCCCGCTGCGCCCGGATTAATAAACAGCAGATTGTATTTCTTGTCGTAAATAATTTTCAGGATATGGCTATGACCGGCAATCATAATATCGGGCTTATTTTCTATTACCCGATAGGGAATCCCTGGGGCATATTTTCCCGGGTATCCTCCGATATGTGTCATAAACAGACGAAATCCCCCGGATTCAAAATAACTGAATTCGGGTAGCTCCCGTCGTACCTGATAGTCGTCGATATTTCCGTACACGGCTTTTAACGGTGCAAGGCTTTTCAGATTGCGAAGGAGGGAAAAAGAACCTACATCACCGGCATGCCAGATTTCGTCGCAGGCAGCGAGTTGTTCTGAGATGCCGGGATGCAGGAATCCATGGGTATCGGAAATAATTCCGATCTGTGTCATCGTTTAAAATTTATAGGAAAAACCAACGCCTGCAATTTCCTTGAATTGTACTCTGGGGCCTGTATTTCCTTCTGTATCTGTAATCATGATATTATCGTCATAGATCAGATTCGTGGTAATGTTGGCCGAAAGAAAGCTGTTGATTTTCAGGAACACCATCACATCCCAAAGGATATCAATGTTTTGTGGTTTATCGAGGTAATTGGAAAACAGCTCGAGGTTAGTGGCCAGGTTCACATTTTCAAAAATATCCTTTTTAAAATTGAATTTTGCCAGACCGCCGAACTCAAATTTTGATTTTTCCCCGGGTTCGACACCAAAAGCACCCTGATTGGCTAGTATCTGGTCGTTAACCAACAAATAGCGGGCACTGGCAGGGCTGAGAAAAACCGATAAAAATTCTGCCGGCTTCCAGTTAATCCCTACACTAAAGTTGAGGTAGGCTGGTGCCAATACGTTCGACAAATACACTTTTTCTTCGCCTTCCGGATAGTTATAGCCTTCCACAAACTGTGTCCTGAAACTTAATAGTGCGGTGTAATCCAGTTTTTCGGTCGCTTTAATTCCGTATTTCGATTCAAAATAGATTCTGTCATCGCTTTTTTTAAGGATTTCATTTTCTGGTTTTATCAATCCATAGGCGAGTTCCAGTTTGTTCTCCCAGTCGCTGTTTCCTTCTTTATAATGCAGCCCGAAATTACCGAAAGTATTCAACGCCACTGATCCATTGCCACCGGCGGCCCAGTTTGTCAGCGCAACTTGCGAGAAAGTCAGGGATATATCGGCACTCTTTTTCCACGGGCTTTCTTGCGCTTCCTGCGCCAGGACTGAAATTCCGGGAACACTGAGGATCAGAAAAAGTAAGAGTATATTTTTCATAGTGATAGCGTGTGCTTATTTATTATAGATATGAACGTCGGATTGTGGGAAAGGAATAGAGATTCCGTTGGCATCAAACGCTTTTTTTACATTTTCATTCATATAGAAAAACACATCCCAGTAATCAGCTGATTCTACCCACAACCTTACTGCGAAATTTACACTACTGTCACCTAATGAAACTACTTTAGCAAAGGGTTCGGGGTCGGTAAGGATTTTTCCGTGTTTTGCCGCTACATCCAAAATGATTTCCCGTGCTTTGTCTATATCGTCAGCATATCCAATGCCAAAAGAAAGATCAACTCTTCTTTGAGGTTCTTTACTGTAATTGATCATAGAGCTCGTTGATAACCCACCGTTCGGGATAATGACAATTTTGTTATCGACTGTGTTAAGAATAGTGTTGAATATCTGAATTTCCTTCACCGTTCCATCATACCCCTGAGCCGTGATATAATCGCCTACTTTAAAGGGTTTAAAAAGTAGGATCATTACGCCGCCGGCGAAGTTCTGAAGGGTTCCGGATAAGGCCATACCTACGGCAAGACCAACCGCACCCAGAATGGCAATGAACGAGGTCATTTGAATGCCAAGCATACTGATGACACTGATTATCAGCATTACTTTCAGTAATGCGCTAATCAATCCAGTTAGGAAAGGCCGCAATGACACATCCATATTCCGACGGTCGAAGGTCTTTCTTAATCCTTTGGTTATGGCTTTAATAATCCATAAACCAATAATCAGAACCACAATAGCTCCGATAACTTTTAGACCATATTGAAGAAACAGGTCTTTTAACATTTGAATTGAATTTTCCATAGTAATTATTTTTAAATAAAAGATAGATTGGTTTTGAATTAAACACGATAAAGCCTAAAATGTTTACTTCGCTATCGATTATTGGATTCTTGTAATGTCGGCATTCAGGGTGCGAAGTCGCACATCAATGTTTTGGTAGCCTCTGTCGATTTGTTCAATATTGTTGATAATGCTGGTGCCTTTTGCTGAGAGTGCCGCGATGAGCAGCGCTACTCCTGCCCGGATATCCGGAGAGGTCATTTCAATGCCTTTGAGTTTGTGCTGGTGGTTAAGCCCTATCACTGTGGCGCGGTGTGGGTCGCAGAGAATAATCTGTGCTCCCATGTCGATTAGTTTATCCACAAAAAAGAGCCTGCTTTCAAACATTTTTTGGTGGAGCAGCACACTGCCCCGGGACTGGATAGCTGCCACAAGAGCAATGCTGATGAGGTCAGGAGTGAAACCTGGCCATGGAGCATCAGCAATGGTAAGTATGGATCCGTCGAGAAAATTTTCCACAATATATTCTTCTTTGGCAGGAATGTACAGGTCGTCGTTTTGTTGGATGATCGAAATGCCCAGTTTTCGGAAAATTTCGGGAATGATACCCAGATGATCACAATGCGCATTTTTAATGGTGAGTTCTGATCGGGTCATGGCGGCCAGGCCAATAAAACTGCCGATTTCAATCATGTCGGGCAGCAGGGTGTGGGAAGTGCCCCCCAGCGACTCAACCCCCTGGATTACCAGCAGGTTAGAGCCAATTCCCTGGATTTTAGCGCCCATACGGGTGAGCATCCTGCACAATTGAAGGATGTAGGGTTCACAGGCGGCATTAAAAATTGTGGTTGTGCCTTTTGCGAGCACTGCAGCCATAATAATATTGGCGGTTCCTGTAACTGAAGCTTCATCCAGGAGCAAATAGGCACCTTTAAGGCCGGAGGTTTTGGCACTAAACATTTTAAGGTCAGGGTCGAATGTAATTTCTGCCCCCAGTTTATTTAATCCCAGGAAATGGGTGTCGAGTCGTCTTCGGCCGATTTTGTCTCCTCCGGGTTTGGAGATGAATGCTTGTTGGTATCGTCCCAGCAAAGGCCCGGCAAGCATTATGGAGCCTCTGATTTTTCCGGCTTTCAGCCTGAAGGCTTCTGATTTAAGGTAGTCGAAATTGATGGTATGTGCATGAAATCTGATGGTGGTGTCGTTTACTTGCTGTTTTTCCACGCCCATACTGCAGAGCAGATCAATCAGATTATTCACATCTAAAATGTCAGGCAGATTCGCGATTTCCAGTGGTTGATCGGTTAGCAGGGTTGCACATAAGACCTGAAGGGCTTCATTTTTTGCTCCCTGAGGCGTTATTTCCCCCGCCAGGCGTTTTCCGCCGTTTATAATAAATGAGCTCATTAATAGCGTGGATTTTTTCGATAGCTTTTCCCTTTATCGCGGCTTTTGGTTTGTGTTTTTGGCGTTTTTGGTTTTTTTTGTGTTGCGAGAATTTCACTGGTGGAGGCCAGCACTGTTCCTTCCGGTATCGACAGTTTGCCGTCGGATAATTCTGCTAACTGATCGGCAATAAGCTCATCATTAACCGATTCGCGGTTCCATGTCAGATATGATTTTTTCAGGTGTGTCGCAATAATACGGGCTACCTCTTCTTTGTCAGACCCTTCATCCATGGCTGCCGCCTTGTCGATGATGCGCATGATATTTTTCCCGTAATGGCGATAGGCAATATTGTTGTTGCTGTATTCTACTTTTTCGGGTTTTGCATGGAGTATATTTGGTTCAGGTTTTTCGTAGGGAGCATCCACGTCAAGGTTGAATTCGGCGATAACCTGCAAGTGATCCCATAATTTATGCTGATGATCACCGCCCGATACTCCCTGCGGATTGATTTGCCCCATCACGCTGACGATCAGGAAGGAAAAACGGGTTCTTTCATTTTTATCGGCAATGGTTTTTGCGTATTCCACCATTTTCTGCACATTTCTTCCGTATTCCGGAATAATGAGGTTATTTCGCGTCGTATTGTATTCCATGCGTAGTATTGCTTAATTATTTCTTGGGTTTAATTTACTAAAAGGTTGTACCTTAATATTTATTGCTAAGTGGGGATAATCAGTATTAACTAAAACCCGGATTTGGATAAAATGTTGTGATGCAAAGATATAAATTTTTTGTAATCGTACCGTTAGCGTGTTTATTTATTTAGAATATGGAGTTTTGCGAATTTCAGCAACAGTTGTTTTTTTCCTGCCTGATGAAAGTTTACAGTGGCTTTCTTGTTGGCTCCAACTCCGTCCACTGAAAGCACTTCACCCGATCCGAAGCGTTGATGTTCCACCTGGCAGCCAGGTTGAATCTCTTCAATGGGCGAAGGTTCAATGGGTGGTGAACCCTTTTGCGGAGCAGGCGTGCCAGGGTGGGGCAGGGGCCTTGTACTAAATGGTGTGTAAGTTTTTTTTATGCCTAAGCCTGAACTGCCATTGTTTGAGGGTATTTGCTGGCGAAATTTGGGTGTGGCCACAGCCAGAAACTGTGGATCAATGTCGTTGATAAACCGGCTGGGCTCACAATAGGTCAGGTTTCCCCAGCGGTATCTGGTTTCTGCATGGGATAAACAGAGGTGTTTTTCGGCCCGGGTTACCGCCACATAAAACAACCGACGCTCTTCTTCCAGTTCCCGGCGGTCGTGCAGCGCCTGCATGCCAGGGAAAAGGTTTTCTTCTACGCCTACAATAAAAACATACGGAAATTCCAAACCTTTGGCCGAATGGATGGTCATCAGCTGCACCTTGTCCGTATCTGTTTCGTCGGTGTTGTCGGCATCGGTGAGCAAGGCTACATCCTGCATAAACATTTCCAGTGTTACCAGGTCACCCACGTCACCTTCATTTTCAGCAGCAATCCGTTCAATTTTTTTTTCTGAAAAGTCTTTAATGGCATTGATCAACTCTTCCACATTCTGATATTTGCTGAGCCCTTCTGGGGTGCGGTCCTCATGCAGTTCTTTCATAATTCCGGTGCTGCCCGTAATATGTTTCGCCGCTTCATAGGCACTCAGGGTGTTGATTTTTACCGCAAAACTTTTAATCATGGCTACAAAATCAACAATTTTATTCACCGTGCCACTGTGGATTCCTGCTGCGGCGCACTGTTGCCGGTCTTCCAACAGCTGCCACAATGGGGTATTGATCTCACCGGCCCGGGCTACTAATTTTTCCAGGCTTGTTTTTCCAATGCCCCGTGTCGGGTAATTAATTATGCGGGTCAGCGCCTCTTCGTCACGGTGGTTGATCGACAACCGGAAATAGGCCAGCAGGTCTTTGATTTCTTTTCGCTGATAAAACGAAACCCCCCCGTAAATACGATAGGGGATATTTTTTTTTCGCAGGGCTTCTTCCATGCTTCTCGATTGCGCGTTGGTGCGATAAAGAATGGCGCAATCTTCATTTTTTATATGAAAATTCATTTTTGCCTTAAAAATGGCATCTGCCACTAAAACCCCTTCCTCCGAGTCGGATACTGCTTTCAAAATTTCAATTTTATTCCCTTCCGGGTTGTCCGTCCATACTTCTTTCTGAATTTGTTTTTTGTTTTTCTCAATAATAGAATTTGCGGCCTGAACAATATTTTTTGTGGAGCGGTAATTCTGTTCCAGTTTAAAAACCTGAAGCGAAGGATAATCATTTTTCAGGTTCAGGATATTTTCGATGTTGGCCCCGCGAAACGCGTAAATACTCTGCGCATCATCGCCAACCACACAGATATTTTCATTATCAGCAGCTAGCTTTTTAGTAATCAGGTATTGCGAATAGTTCGTATCCTGAAACTCATCCACTAAAATATAGGCGAATTTTTTCTGGTATTTGAAAAGAATTTCAGGATGGTCACGCAACAAGAGGTTTGTATTGAACAGCAGGTCGTCAAAATCCATAGCTGCAGCGCGAAAAAGGCGCGATTGATAGGCTGTATAAATTGTGCCGAGCAGGGGACGGGCATTTTGTTTATCCTGTGCCAGTAATTCCGGGTTTTCATTGTATTCTGCAGCGGAGATCAGGTTTGATTTTGCGGCAGAGATTCGGTTTAACACGATATTGGCAGCATAAAGCTTGGCGTCGAGACCCATTTCTTTAACCAGGGTGCGCAATAAGCTTTTCGAGTCGTCGGTATCGTAAATGGTATAATTGGATGGGTAACCCATCCAATGGCCGTCGATGCGGAGGATCCGCGCAAAGATACTGTGGAAAGTGCCCATCCATACACTTCTGGCCTGTTCTTGGCTTACCAGTGAAGTGATTCGTTCGCGCATTTCACGGGCCGCCTTGTTGGTAAAAGTCAGTGCGAGAATTCGAAAAGGATCGACTCCGTTTTGGAGCAAATGGGCTACGCGATAAGTAAGGACTCGGGTTTTTCCTGATCCGGCACCGGCAATCACAAGTACTGGCCCTTCCGTAGCTTCGACAGCCTGGCGCTGCGCTTCATTTAAATCGTTTAAAATTTTTTTTCCCATAACCAATTCTCTCTTCCGAGGGGCAAAGATAAACAGAATATCCATGTTTCAGCGGACAGGTATTGATTCCTTGGCAGGAAACTTCCGGAGGTGCTGAATAGCAAGTGATAAGGTTTGTAGTCGTCGTCATACGCCCATTTTTGTTTTTTTTATCTGCTAATATTTTTGTTTTTTACGTGGAGGGGTTTTGGTGTGATGGGGTGGGTTGAAAAAATAATTATGGAATTATTGTTATGTTTTTTTGGTAGTTAGGCCAGGAAGTTGTAATTTTGCAGCCTTAAATCCGGAAAGCACGGTTAAAAGCCTTACTTTCCTGCAGTTAACGCAAGATTCGAGGAACCTGATAGAGTAAGACAGTTATAGGTTTCAAGTCACGCTCCACAAGAAAGTGACTGTGTCTTTCCTACCTGGGAATTGTGCCCCGAAAATTGCATACTGAATTTAAGTTACTGTTTATCAGTTTATTGAAAAATTTGTGATTGTTAATAGATTGAATAAAAATATTTTATACTTTTGCAGTCCGAATTTTAACACGAGTAAAAAACATATAAAAAGTAATTAAACAGTTCAATATGCCGACAATACAACAGTTAGTCCGCAAAGGTCGCCAGCAGCTTACCGAGAAGAGTAGCTCTCCGGCGCTGGATTCATGTCCGCAGCGGCGTGGTGTTTGCGTGAGGGTTTATACAACCACACCAAAGAAACCGAACTCTGCCATGCGAAAAGTTGCCAGGGTTAGGTTAACCAATCAAAAAGAGGTTAATGCCTATATTCCGGGAGAAGGACATAACCTCCAGGAACACTCCATTGTGATGATTCGCGGCGGTAGGGTGAAAGACCTTCCCGGTGTCCGTTATCATATCATCCGCGGTGCATTGGATACTTCCGGAGTGGAAGGCCGCACTCAACGCAGATCGAAATATGGTACCAAGCGTCCTAAGAAATAATTTGAAACTTGATTCTTTTATTCAGTAATCATGAGAAAATCAAAACCAAAAAAGCGAATAATTCTTCCCGATCCAAAGTTTAACGATCCTTTGGTTTCGAAATTTGTCAATAACCTCATGTTGAGTGGCAAAAAAAACCTTGCCTTCAAAATTTTTTATGATGCTATTGAACTGGTAAGCGAAAAAACCGGAGAAGACGGACTGGAAGTATGGAAAAAAGGACTCGCTAACGTAACTCCCGCGGTGGAGGTTCGTTCACGTCGTATTGGAGGTGCTACTTTCCAGATTCCTTCTGAAATCCGACCGGGTCGTAAAAGCTCCATCGGAATGAAAAACCTTATCGGATTTGCCCGTAAACGTCATGAAAAAACGATGGGCGCTAAGTTGGCCGGAGAAATTGTCGCTGCCTATAAAGAAGAAGGTGCTGCTTTTAAACGTAAAGAAGACACCCACCGCATGGCAGAAGCCAATAAAGCATTTTCACATTTCAGATTCTAAATCAATTACGAATACAAAACGTATTATATAAAGGTATAAAAGAGTAAATGTCGTTAACCATTTTACATACAAGAAACATTGGCATTATGGCGCACATCGACGCGGGTAAAACCACGACGACGGAGCGTATACTCTATTATACCGGTACCAATCACCGCCTCGGTGAAGTCCATGACGGAACCGCTACAATGGACTGGATGGTGCAGGAGCAGGAACGTGGAATCACGATCACTTCTGCGGCTACTTCTGTTTTTTGGAAAACCAAGGGACAGGAATATAAAATTAATATTATCGATACTCCCGGGCACGTTGACTTTACTGTTGAAGTTGAACGTTCCTTGCGTGTACTCGATGGTGCAGTCGCTATTTTTTGCGGCGTGGGTGGTGTTGAACCCCAGTCCGAAACCGTTTGGCATCAGGCCGATAAATACCAGGTGCCCCGAATTTGTTATATTAATAAAATGGATCGCGCCGGTGCGGATTTTTTCCGTGTCGTTGATGAAATAAAAGAGAAACTTGGGGCTAACCCGATTCCCATGCAACTCCCCATTGGCTCGGAAGAGAATTTTAGCGGCGTTGTTGACTTGCTGACTAAAACAGCCTGGAAATGGGACTCTGATAGCCTTGGCGCTACCTATTATCCCGTCGATATTCCGGAGGAGATGGCTGAAATGGTGAATATTTATCATGACCGGTTGGTTGAAGGAATTGTGGAAGAAGATGAAACGCTTTTTGAGCAATTTATTCATGACCCTGATTCCCTTCCCCTTGACGATTTGATCCAAATCATCCGTCAAGCGACACTGCAACTTAAAATAACCCCTGTCTTCTGCGGTTCCTCCTTCAAAAATAAGGGCGTTCAGCATTTACTCGATGGTATCGTTCGCTATCTTCCCTGCCCTGCCGATGTCCCTTCTGTTTCCGGGATTAATCCCACAACTGAGAAAGAAGAACTCCGGCATCCCGATGTGGAAGAACCCCTCGCTGCCCTGGCCTTCAAAATTGCAACCGATCCTTTTGTGGGCCGGATTGTCTTTTTCCGCGTTTATTCCGGAGTAATAAAAAATGGAATGCAGGTACTCAATGTAAATACCGGTAAAAAAGAACGGGTTTCCCGTTTGATGCAAATGCATGCCAATAAGCAGATTCCTCAGGAAGAAATTAAAGCCGGGGATATCGGAGCTGCTGCAGGCTTTAAGGAAATCAGAACTGGTGATTCGCTTTGTGATCCGGCTAAACCCATCCTGCTTGAGAATATTTTGTTCCCTGAACCGGTTATCCGGATGGCGGTGGAAGCAAAAAGACAGGATGACGTCGATAAACTGGATATTTCACTCCGCCGAATGGCTGAGGAAGATCCTACGTTTCAGGTGATGCATGATGACGAAACCGGCCAGCTCATTATTTGTGGAATGGGTGAACTCCATCTGGATATTATCCTTGACCGCCTGAAACGCGAGTTTTCCATCGATTGTAACCGGGGCCGACCTCAGGTGGCCTATAAAGAGGCAATCAAACAAACCATTATTCATCACGAGATTTATAAGAAACAAACCGGCGGTAAAGGTAAATTTGCCGATATTAAAGTCGAAATCGGCCCAGCCGACGCCGATAGCCGCGGTTTAATCTTTATTAATGAAATAAAAAACGGCGCAATACCCAAACAATACATTCCGGCCATTGAAAAAGGATTTATTAATGCAATGACAAACGGACCTTTGTTGGGATATTCGCTTTACAACCTGAAAGTTCGCCTGATTGACGGTTCAATCCACGCTGTGGATTCCGATGCACTGGCCTTTGAAATGGCCGCTGCAATGGCATTCCGGAATGCCGTTAAATCGGCTAAGCCCGTATTGCTCGAACCGGTAATGCGTCTGGAAGTAATAACCGCTAATGAATACCTGGGCGATGTATCTGCCGACCTGAATAAGCGTCGCGGACAAGTCGAGGGAATCGCATCCAAACCCGGAGGACAAGGCATTATTGCTACGGTTCCGCTGGGTGAGATGTTTGGTTATGTAACTACCCTGCGTTCCATTACTTCAGGGCGGGCGACCTATTCACTGGAGTTTTCGCATTACGCCGAAACCCCACGTGAAATTACCGAAGAGGTGATATTAAAAACAAAAGGATATCTTATTGAATTTTAAGTTATTTTGACAATTTAAAACGTAAAAGAGTGAGCCAGAGGATTAGAATTAAACTTAAGTCGTACGATCATAATTTGGTGGATAAATCCGCTGATAAGATTGTGAAGACTGTAAAGTCAACCGGTGCGGTTGTCAGTGGCCCAATACCGTTGCCTACCAATAAGCAGATTTTTACTGTTAACAGATCAACTTTTGTTAACAAAAAATCGAGAGAACAATTTGAGCTCTCCTCTTATAAAAGGCTTCTGGATATTTATAGTACGACTTCAAAGACGATCGACGCGCTGATGAAGCTGGAATTACCCAGTGGTGTTGAAGTGGAAATAAAAGTCTAACGCTAAGGTAAAGGCAGTAATTAACCAGTTAAACTGAGAAAAAATGTCAGGAATTATTGGAAAGAAAATAGGGATGACCAGTATTTATGAGGCCTCTGGAAAAAATATTCCATGCACGGTTATACAAGCTGGTCCCTGTGTAGTTACACAGGTGAGAACCCGGGAGACGGATGGTTATGAAGCCATTCAGTTAGCCTTCGAGGATAAAAAGGAAAAGCACACTACAAAAGCATTAAAAGGCCACTTCGATAAAGCCGGGACCACTCCAAAACGCGTGGTGAAGGAATTTACCCGTTTCGAGAAAGAGCATCGGAAAACGATGGGCGATCAGGTAACGGTGGATATTTTTATTGAAGGGGAATATATTGATGTAATTGGCACAAGTAAAGGTAAAGGATTTCAGGGCGTAGTACGACGTCATGGCTTCCGCGGGGTGAATGATGCCACGCACGGTCAGCATAACCGCCTTCGTGCTCCTGGTTCTGTCGGAGCTTCTTCTTACCCTTCCCGGGTATTTAAAGGAATGCGCATGGCTGGTCGTATGGGAAACGACCGGGTTAAGATGATTAACCTTCAGATAATGAAAATTATCCCTGAAAAAAATCTGATTGTAGTTAAAGGTTCAGTGCCCGGTGCTAATGGTTCATATGTAATAGTGGAAAGATGGAGTTAACAGTATATAATATCAACGGAGAAAAAACATCCAGATCAGTGGAACTGAATGATGCGGTCTTTGGTATTGAGCCCAACGATCATGCAATCTATCTGGATACTAAACAATATCTGGCAAACCAGCGTCAGGGAACGCATAAAGCAAAGGAACGCGGAGAAGTAGCCGGAAGTACCCGGAAAATTAAACGCCAGAAAGGTACCGGAACAGCCCGTTCAGGGGATATTAAAAATCCGCTATACCGCGGTGGTGGACGGGTCTTCGGACCCCGGCCAAGGGATTACCATTTTAAGCTGAATAAAAAGCTGAAACGCCTGGCCCGTTGCTCTGCTCTCGCTTATAAAGTGCGTGATGAAAAGCTTATTGTGGTTGAGGATTTTTCATTTGAAAGCCATAAAACCAAAAATTTTGTGGATGTACTTCAAAAAATGAACCTTACCAACGAAAAGGCTCTTTTCGTGTTGCCTGAATCCAATGATAATCTTTATTTGGCTTCGCGCAATATCCCGAATGTGGATGTAATCAACGCTAAAAACCTCAATACTTACGAAGTGCTTCGCGCCAATAAATTGCTGGTTTTAGAAAGTTCAATTAAAAAGATCGAAGAGATCTGTTCGTAATAATTATAGTATAACGATCAAAAATAACGAACAATGGGAATCATACATAAGCCGGTGATAACAGAAAAGATGACTACGTTAAGCGAAAAGCTTAACCGCTACGGATTCATCGTTGACAGATCGGCAAATAAACTGCAAATTAAGCAAGCCGTAGAAGAACTGTACGGCGTTGAGGTATTGGCCGTGAATACGCTTACCTATGCCGGGAAAAAGAAAACCCGCTTTACCAAAGGAGGCGTAATTAGCGGCAAAACCAGTGCGTACAAAAAGGCAATTGTTACAATTGCAGAAGGTGAAACTATTGATTTTTACAGCAATATCTAAGATAAATGGCTTTAAAGAAATTCAAACCGACAACAGCGGGTCAGCGCTTTAAAGTAATAAGCGCTTTCGACGACATCACTACCAATCAGCCGGAAAAGAGCCTTTTAGCTCCCCTGAAAAAATCCGGAGGTAGAAATAATGATGGAAAAATGACCATGCGTTATATGGGTGGTGGTCATAAACAAAAATACCGGATCATCGATTTTAAACGCGATAAAGATGGCATCCCGGCCACGGTAAAATCGGTCGAATATGATCCGAATCGCACTGCCCGAATCGCTTTGGTCGTATATAGCGACGGCGAAAAACGCTATATCATAGCGCCTCACGGCTTGAAAGTAGGACAAAAGATCGAATCCGGCAAAGGTGTCAGCCCTGAGATAGGAAATACGTTATATCTCAGTGAAATACCCTTCGGTACGGTGATTCACAATGTGGAGTTGCGTCCGGGTCAGGGAGCAAAAATGGCACGCAGTGCAGGTAACCATGCGCAGTTAATGTCGCGTGACGGAAAATTTGCTGTGCTGAAAATGCCCTCTGGCGAAACCCGAATGATCCTCCAAACCTGTAAAGCTACCATAGGTGCAGTATCAAATGGCGACCATAGCCTGGAATGCAGTGGAAAAGCAGGCCGTTCACGCTGGCAGGGCCGCAGGCCGCGTGTCCGTGGCGTGGTCATGAACCCCGTCGATCACCCCATGGGTGGTGGCGAAGGAAGAGCCTCCGGCGGTCACCCCCGCTCCAGAAACGGAATGCCGGCCAAAGGTTTCAAAACCCGGTCTAAAACCAAGGCTTCCAACAAATATATAATCGAAAAACGTAAGAAATAATTGATACAATAAAGCAATAGTCGTATGAGTCGTTCACTAAAAAAAGGTCCATATATCCACTGGAAACTGGAGAAACGAGTTCTCGAACAAGCTGGATCCGGTAAGAAGACAGTGATTAAAACCTGGTCGCGTGCTTCTATGATTTCTCCTGACTTTGTCGGGCAAACCATCGCGGTTCACAACGGAAAACAGTTCGTTCCCGTTTATGTAACCGAAAATATGGTAGGCCATAAATTGGGAGAATTCTCACCCACACGTATCTTTAGAGGTCATGCAGGTAATAAAAAAAATAAATAATCGATAGAATAATGGGATCACGAAAACATAATAAAGCAGAAGAGCTGAAAGAGGCACGAAAAGGCCAATACTTTGCCAAGCTGAATAATTGTCCCACCTCGCCAAGAAAAATGCGACTGGTGGCCGATATGATCCGTGGCATGGAAGTCGAAAAAGCACTTCATGTGTTGAAATATTCCCCTAAGGAAGCTTCTGTACGCATGTACAAATTACTGCGCTCGGCACTGGCAAACTGGGAAGCAAAAAATAACGGAGTACGCCTGGAAGATTCAAACCTTATCGTGAAAGACGTTCACGTCGACGGCGGACGAATGCTGAAACGTATCCAGCCTGCACCGCAGGGCCGCGCCCACCGGGTTCGCAAACGCTCGAATCATGTTACCCTTTTTGTGGATGATAAAAATATTAATTAACACGAATGTCAACCGGTTATACAACCATAAAAGATATATAGTTTAATGGGACAAAAAACGAATCCAATAGGTAACAGGTTAGGAATCATCAAAGGTTGGGATTCTAACTGGTATGGCGGTAAGAAATTTGCAGCCAAGCTGATCGAAGATGATAAAATCAGAAAATATCTGAATGCGCGTTTGGCTAAAGCCGGAATTTCGCGCATCATAATCGAACGTACACTTAAGCTGGTTACTATCACTATCCATACTGCCCGTCCTGGTATTATTATCGGAAAAGGGGGACAGGAAGTTGATAAATTGAAAGAAGAGCTGAAAAAACTTACGGATAAGGAAGTACAGATCAATATTGCTGAAATAAAACGCCCAGAATTGGATGCTGTTATTGTAGCCACCAATATTGCGAAACAGATCGAAGGCCGTATTTCCTACCGTCGAGCCATAAAAACTTCTATCGCCTCTACCATGCGTATTGGCGCAGAAGGAATTAAAGTGCTGATCAGCGGACGCCTCGGCGGCGCAGAGATGGCCAGAAATGAGCAGTACAAAGACGGAAGAATTCCGTTGCATACCCTGCGCGCTGACATCGACTACGCCCAGGCTGAAGCCCATACGACCTACGGACGCATTGGAGTGAAAGTATGGATCTGTAAAGGATTGGTTTATGGTAAACCTGATCTTTTTGATCAGGGAGCTGCCACGAAAACACGTACCCCGCAAGGTGGCACCCAACCAGGCGGCAGAGGACCCCGCGGTGGCGGTGGCCGCAGTGGAGGCAGAAGACGTAATTAATTTGTTAATTTAACCTTGAATATATCATGTTACAGCCAAGGAAAACAAAACACAGAAAAGTCCAAAAGGGCAAAATGAAAGGAAATGCAGGTCGAGGAGATCAGCTTGTATTTGGCTCATTCGGTATAAAAACACTCCAACAGGCATGGATCACCGGCCGCCAGATTGAGGCAGCCCGTCAGGCCATCACCCGTCGTATGAAACGTGAAGGCCAACTATGGATTCGCATTTTTCCCGATAAACCAATTACCAGTAAACCCGCCGAAGTACGTATGGGTAAAGGAAAAGGGGCATTGGAAATGTATGTGGCTCCTGTGACTCCAGGCCGTATCTTGTTCGAAGCCGATGGCGTACCGTTGGAAACAGCAAAAGAAGCCATGCGCTTGGGTGCCCAAAAATTACCCATAGCCACAAAATTTATTATCCGACGCGATTACACTGAAGAAATTTAAAGAATACAATGGAACAGCAAGTTATCAAAGAACTGTCAACTCCTGAATTACAGGAACGCCTTGAACAGGAACAAATTCAGCTTAATAAGCTGAAACTGAATCATACCGTATCTCCGATCGAAAACCCAAATAAGATTCGGGAATATAAGCGTGCCATTGCAAGGCTTAAAACTGAGCTGCAAAAACGTGCCATTGAAGAGCAAAAAAATAAGTAGCATATCATGGAAAGAAAATTGAGAAAAGAAAGGATCGGGGTTGTGATTAGCAACAAAATGGAGAAATCTATTGTTGTGGAAATCGAACGTAAAGTGAAACATCCCATCTACGGAAAGTTCGTGAAGAAAACTTCCAGGTTCCATGCTCACGATGACGCCAATGATTGCAATATTGGCGATACGGTGCGAATTATGGAAACCCGTCCGCTGAGTAAAACCAAATGTTGGAGATTAGTTGAAATTATAGAAAGAGCTAAATAGTTATGATACAGCAAGAGTCCAGATTATTAGTAGCTGATAACAGCGGAGCAAAGGAAGCGCTGTGTATTAGGGTCCTTGGCGGTACAAAAAAACGTTATGCCTCAATCGGCGATACGATCGTGATATCCGTTAAAAGTGCACTCCCTTCCGGAAACGTGAAAAAAGGTTCCGTAATGAAGGCGGTTGTAGTAAGGACCAAAAAAGAAATTCGCCGTCCCGATGGGTCGTATATCCGTTTCGATGATAACGCATGCGTGCTTTTGAATGCCGCAGGCGAAATGATGGGAACCCGTATTTTCGGCCCTGTAGCCCGCGAGCTGAGGGAAAATAATTTTATGAAAATCGTTTCATTGGCACCGGAAGTGCTTTAATATTAAAGAATATGGCTAGGAAATTACATATTAAAAAAGGTGATACCGTTAAGGTGATATCCGGCGATTCCAAAGGCCAGCAGGGACGCGTGCTTGTGGTCGAAATACAAAAAGAACGTGCTATTGTTGAAGGAGTTAACCTGATCAGCAAACATACACGACCCAACGCCGATAACCCGCAAGGCGGAATTGTTAAAAAGGAGGCTCCAATCCATATCTCTAACCTAATGGTTGTTGATGGATCAGGAAATGCTACCCGTATCGGTCGCCGTATCGGTAAAAATAGCGACAAACTCGTTCGTTACTCAAAAAAATCAGGGGAGGAAATTAAGTAATGGATTATAAACCCAGACTCAAAGAAAAATATACCGGGGAAATTATTCCTGCACTGCAAAAACAGTTTGAGTATAAAAGCATTATGCAGGTGCCGAAACTTCAAAAAATTTGTTTGAACCAAGGCCTCGGTGACGCCATCGCCGATAAAAAACTTATCGATATGGGCGTGGACGAAATGACGATAATCGCCGGACAGAAAGCGGTACCCACCACTTCTAAAAAGGATATTTCTAACTTTAAATTGCGTAGAAATATGCCGATTGGTGTGCGCGTAACCCTTCGTGGAGAGCGTATGTACGAATTTCTCGACCGCTTGGTGTCCGTCTCTATCCCCCGTATTCGTGACTTCCGTGGAATTAACGATAAGGGCTTCGATGGTCGCGGTAATTACACCCTCGGTGTTACAGAACAGATTATCTTTCCGGAAATCGTACTGGATAAAATATCGAAAATTAATGGTATGGATATCACCTTCGTGACTACCGCCAAAACCGATAAAGAGTGCCTCGCATTGCTGAAAGAATTTGGATTACCATTTAAGAATCAAAATAACCCGAAATAATTATGGCAAAAGAATCAATGAAAGCGCGCGAAATTAAACGTCAGAAACTCGTCGCTAAATATGCCGATAAAAGAGCAGAACTTAAAGCAAACGGGGATTATGTCGGATTGCAAAAGTTGCCGAAAAATGCTTCCCCTGTTCGCCTGCACAATCGGTGTCAAATTACAGGCCGCCCCAAAGGTTATATGCGCCAGTTTGGTGTGTCTCGTATTAACTTCAGGGAAATGTCTCTGGCCGGTTTGATCCCCGGAATTAAAAAAGCAAGTTGGTAACTCGCGCGTGTAATTATTAATCAATAAAGAATAAAGAAATGGTTACAGATCCAATAGCAGACTATCTGACACGCATTCGTAACGGAATTATGGCCAAACATAGAGTCGTTGAAGTGCCTTCTTCAAATCTGAAAAAGAGAATTACGGAAATCCTTTACGAAAAAGGGTATATCCTGAATTATAAATTTGAAGACGATACATTCCCTGCAAATATTAAAATCGCATTGAAATATCATCCGGTAACAAAAGTTTCAGCCATCTCGAACCTATCACGCGCCAGCCGCCCGGGCCTGCGCCATTATGTGGGTTCCGAAGAATTGCCTCGCGTTCTCAACGGCCTCGGTATTGCGATCATCTCTACCTCTAAAGGGGTGATGACCGATAAAGAAGCCAAAAAAGAACACGTCGGTGGTGAAGTTTTATGCTACGTAAGTTAATAAGGAGAAAAAAATGTCACGTATAGGAAAATTACCCATATCAGTCCCTGCAGGGGTGCAAGTTTCTGTATCAGATACGAATCTGGTGACAGTTAAAGGAAAACTTGGCGAATTGACCCAACAGGTCGACCCCAGCATTACTATGAAACTCGACGACGGAACGCTCACTGTGGAGCGCAGCACCGACGAAAAAGACCATCGCGCAATGCATGGCCTTTACCGCGCGCTGATTCACAACATGATCGTTGGCGTTTCTGAAGGTTATACCATTAAGCAGGAATTCGTCGGCGTGGGCTACAAAGCTACGGTTACCGATCAACTGCTCGAAATGTCGTTAGGTTATTCCCATAATATCTTTTTCCAATTGCCTCCGGAAATTAAAGCGGAAGCCGTTACAGAAAGAGGAAAGAACCCGGTATTAACCCTTACTTCGTACGATAAACAATTACTCGGACAGGTTGCGGCAAAAATTCGCGCTATCCGGAAACCCGAACCTTATAAAGGAAAAGGGATCAAATTTGTTGGCGAAGAACTGCGGAAAAAAGCGGGTAAATCAGCTGAGAAATAATAGCATTGTCATCATGGTTAATGCCGGTAAACCGGAAACAACCATTCACATTGAAAACGCAATGAAAAACAAGAAGCAGTACAGAAGGTATCGGATCAAAAAGAGGATCAGAAAAGTGATCTCAGGATCCACTGACCGCCCACGAATGAGCGTGTTCAGAAGCAATAAAGAGATTTATGTTCAACTGATTGACGATGCGCAGGGGCATACCCTGGTGAGCGTTTCTTCCAAGTTGCCCGAAATCAGTGAACAAAAAATTACCAAAACAGAAAAAGCCGTACTCGTGGGGAAAAAGGCAGCCGCAGCAGCTATTGCAGCCGGTATAGAAACGGTGGTTTTCGACCGCAACGGCTACTTATATCACGGAAGAGTTAAAGCCATAGCTGATGGTGCCAGAGAAGGTGGACTTAAATTTTAAAGGACTATGTCAGAAGCAAACATAAAAAGAGTAAAATCGAGTGAAATCGAGCTGAAAGATAAGCTCGTGAGCATCCAGCGTGTAACCAAAGTTACCAAAGGGGGTCGTACTTTTAGCTTTTCTGCTATTGTAGTAGTGGGCGATGAAAATGGTGTAGTCGGCTACGGATTGGGTAAAGCTAAAGAGGTAACCGCTGCTATCGCGAAAGGTGTCGACGATGCGAAGAAAAACCTGATACAGGTTCCGGTGCTTCACGGTACCCTTCCTCATCCTATGGAAGGTAAATATAGTGGTGCCCGGGTTTTAATCAAACCCGCTGCTCCCGGTACTGGTGTCCTTGCTGGTGGTGCCATGCGCGCTGTACTTGAGAGTGTTGGAATGAAAGACGTTCTCGCCAAATCCAAGGGCTCTTCCAATCCTCATAGTGTGGTGAAAGCTACTTTCAATGCACTTATGCAACTTCGCGATCCGAATACCATCGCTCAGTTGCGTGGAATCAGCCTCGATAAAGTATTTAATGGTTAATGCACCCAAAAAGAACTTGAGCATGAAAAAAGTAAAAATCACACAAGTACGTAGCATTATTGGACGACCTGAACGCCAGAAAAGAACCATGGCTGCCTTGGGGTTGCGTAAAATGCACCAAACCGTTGAACACGAACAGTCGCCTCAGGTAATGGGTATGATCATCAAAGTGCGTCATCTGGTGCGTGTGGAAGAAGTTTAACACGATTTACGAATATAACACTATCGAAATATGGATCTGAGTAATCTTAAACCAGCTAGCGGTTCAACAAAAAACCGCAAACGTATCGGCAGAGGCCAGGGCTCCGGCTTTGGGGGTACCTCTACCCGCGGCCATAAAGGGGCTAAATCCCGTTCAGGGTACAGCCGCAAAATCGGCTTCGAGGGCGGTCAGATGCCCCTCTACCGCAGAGTGCCTAAATTCGGCTTTAAAAATATTAACCGGAAATCGTATAAAAGTATTAACCTTGATGTCCTTCAGGCACTGGCAGAAAAAAATAATCTCCAGGTTATCGATTTCGATGCCTTTGTTGCTTATGGGTTGGTAGGAAAAAACGATAAGGTGAAAATCCTTGGCCGCGGCGAACTTACTGCAAAAATGGACGTTACAGCTCACGCTTACAGCGCTTCCGCAATAACAGCAATCGAATCTGTTGGTGGTACCGCAACAAAAATCTGATCTGCATGAAAAAATTTAATCAAACCATACGAAACATTTTTAAAATAGAAGAGCTACGTACCCGTATCCTCTATACCATCGGAATCATTCTGTTATACCGGTTGGGTTCTTTTGTGGTATTACCGGGTGTTGATCCCAATCAGCTGGTGAACCTGCAAAATCAGGCCAGCTCAGGGCTCCTCGGGCTCCTGAATATGTTCTCCGGTGGTGCTTTCTCCAATGCCTCTATCTTCGCATTGGGAATCATGCCCTACATTTCAGCTTCTATTGTTATTCAGCTGCTGACTATGGCCGTGCCTTACTTCCAGAAAATGCAGAAGGAAGGTGAAAGCGGAAGAAGAAAGATGAATCAGATTACCCGTTACCTTACTATTATTGTAACTGCATTCCAGGCTCCGGCCTATATCTCTAACCTGCTTAATCAACTTCCCGCAGAAGCCGTGGCTCCTTTCGACCCTATGGTGACCTCTCCTTCTCTATGGTTCTGGATTTCCTCCATTACCATTCTGGTGTCAGGTACTATGTTTGTGATGTGGCTGGGTGAAAAAATTACCGATAAAGGAATTGGAAACGGTATCTCCCTGATCATTATGATTGGTATTATCGCCCGATTACCCTTTTCGCTGTTCGGGGAATTTGTCTCCCGGATGGAATCTCAGGGTGGTGGTATGGTAATCTTCCTGATCGAGCTGGTTGTGTTGGTTATTGTTATCTTGCTGTGTATTGCTCTCGTACAGGCTACCCGACGTATTCCGGTCCAGTATGCCAAACGTATTGTGGGTAACCGTCAGTACGGTGGCGTTCGGCAGTATATACCCCTCAAAGTAAATGCTGCCGGGGTAATGCCCATTATTTTTGCCCAGGCCATTATGTTTCTGCCCATGACTTTCGCGGGTTTCGGTTCAGAAGGAATGAGTAATTTTGCGGCTATGTTCTCTAATATTTTTGGGTTTTGGTATAATCTGGTGTTTTTTGTAATGATTATTGCCTTTACTTATTTTTACACCGCGATTACGGTGAATCCGAATCAGATGGCCGAAGATATGAAGAAAAATGGTGGTTTCATTCCCGGCGTTAAGCCAGGACGAAGAACCGCTGAATATATTGATACGATTATGTCACGTATTACGCTACCCGGCTCTGTTTTTCTTGGCCTGGTTGCTATAATGCCTGCCATTATCGGACAGTTTGGCGTCACCAGCCAGTTTGCTCAGTTCTATGGTGGTACTTCCCTGCTTATTCTTGTGGGTGTTGTGCTCGATACACTGCAGCAAATTGAAAGCCACCTCCTGATGCGTCACTATGATGGCTTAACAAAGTCAGGACGTATTAAAGGCCGTGTAGCCAGTGGCATGTAAAGGTGTGTGCAATGATTCGGATAAAAACAAAAGAAGAGATAGAAATATTAAGAAAATGTTCTTTGCTTGTTGGAAAAACATTGGCAGAAGTGGCAAAACACCTTCGCCCTGGTGTACGTACTCTTGAACTCGATACGCTGGCCGAAACGTTTATTCGTGACCACGGTGCTTTGCCCGGCTTCAAAGGTTATAACGGATTCCCCGGAACCTTGTGTATCTCCATTAACGATGAGGTTGTTCACGGAATTCCCGGTAACCGGGTGATCAACGAGGGCGATATTGTTTCGGTGGATTGTGGTACGATCATCAATGGCTACTACGGCGATTCCGCGTATACTTTTGGTGTTGGCGAAATTGACCCGGAAGTGAAACTGCTGCTGCAGCGAACCAAAGAATCCCTCTACCTCGGCGTTCAGGCCGCAGTGGAAGGTAATCGTACCGGTGATATCGGTTTTGCTGTTCAATCGTATGTTGAGCGTTTCGGTTATGGTGTGGTTCGTGAACTGGTTGGGCATGGAATCGGGAAATCGATGCATGAGAAACCAGAGATTCCAAATTTCGGGAAGCGTGGTTCCGGCCCCAAATTGAAAGAAGGAATGACAATCTGTATTGAGCCAATGGTTAATCTGGGGCGAAAAGAAATTATCCAACTCCAAGATGGCTGGACAATAAAAACTGCCGACGGAAAACCTTCGGCTCATTATGAGCTTGAAATTGCAGTTGGAAAAACAGAAGCGGATATCTTAACAAGTTATTCGGAAATCGAAGAAGTAATTAAAACATATACTATTTATGGCTAAACAAACTTCAATAGAACAAGATGGCACGGTGATAGAATCACTGGGTAATGCGATGTTTCGTGTGGAACTCGAAAACGGGCATATCATCACCGCCCACATCTCGGGGAAAATGCGGATGCATTACATCAAGATCCTGCCCGGCGATCGTGTGAAACTGGAGATGTCACCGTATGATTTAACAAAAGGCAGAATATCATATCGTTATAAATAATATAGGCCATAGGTTTTACTTAATACACTACAGGAATGAAAGTAAGAGCATCAGTAAAAAGACGTACCGACGACTGCAAAATAGTTCGAAGGAAAGGAAGGATTTATATCATTAATAAGAAAAATCCCAAGCTGAAGCAGCGTCAGGGATAAAGGAAATTAATTTGCGTAATTATATAACGAACAGGAATATATGGCAAGGATTGCAGGTATAGATATACCGACAAACAAAATAGGTGAAGTTGCTTTAACTTACATCTACGGTATTGGCCAAAGTACAGCACGTGAAATATTAGTGGCTGTTGGCGTTGACCCGAAGAAAAAAGTACAGGACTGGAACGACGAAGAACAGACCGCAATACGGAAACAGATCGCCGATCATGTTACCGTAGAGGGTGAATTGCGTTCAGAAGTACAGACCAACATTAAACGCCTGATGGATATCGGATGCTATCGTGGCATACGCCATCGTATCGGGCTCCCGCTGCGCGGTCAGTCTACTAAAAATAACGCCCGTACGCGCAAGGGACGCAAGAAAACAGTGGCTAACAAAAAGAAAGCAGCTAAAGGTTAATGGTTAAACGCTAATACCGAATAACGTATTAAAAGGTTAAGAAAATAAGAATATGGCTAAGAAAACGTCAAAAACAACCAGGAAAAGAGTAGTAAAGGTTGAAGCAAGCGGACTGGCATTTGTTACCGCTTCATTTAACAATATTATCGTATCACTGACTAATTCACAGGGTCAGGTGATTGCCTGGTCATCCGCTGGGAAAATGGGCTTTAGAGGCTCAAAGAAAAATACCCCGTATGCTGCACAAATGGCATCCGGAGATTGCGCTAAGGTAGCGTACGACCTGGGCTTGCGAAAAGTTAAGGTTTACGTTAAAGGCCCGGGCGCTGGCCGCGAATCTGCAATCCGTACATTACATACCAGTGGTATTGAAGTTACTGAAATTCAGGATGTAACTCCTTTACCCCACAACGGTTGCCGCCCCCCGAAAAGAAGAAGAGTGTAAGTTTATAGTACTTAATTATTATTTCTGATAAAATTATAGAACATGGCAAGATATACCGGCCCAAAAACAAAAATCGCACGAAAATTTAACGAGCCAATCTATGGCCCGGATAAAAACTACGAGAAAAAGAATTATCCTCCGGGACAGCATGGCAATTCCAAACGGAGAAAAAAAGTATCTGAATACGGTATTCAGCTGATGGAAAAACAGAAAGCGAAATATACCTATGGTATGCTGGAACGCCAATTTCGAAACTTGTTTGAAAAAGCATCCCGTAAAGGAGGAATTACCGGTGAGGTTTTACTTCAACTGCTGGAAGCCCGACTCGATAATGTAGTTTTTCGCATGGGTATCGCGCCTACACGCGCTGCTGCCCGTCAATTGGTTACACATCGCCATATAACCGTGAACGGAGAGGTGTTGAATATCCCCTCATATACCGTGCGGCCAGGTGAAACCATCGGCGTTCGCGAAAAATCAAAATCCCTCGAAGTGATCACCAATTCCCTCGCTTCCCGAACTAACCGCTTTAGCTGGTTAGAATGGGACGAAAGTTTGATGACCGGGAAGTTTTTGGCATTTCCGATGCGTGACGAAATACCCGAGAATATCAACCAACAATTGATTGTGGAGTTGTATTCCAAGTAATCTTAATTTTTTTGACCAGGAACATAAACTAACTAGTACACTCATGGCAATTTTAGTATTTCAGAAACCCGATAAGGTCATTATGCTGGAAGCAAACGAATTCAAAGGAGTCTTTGAATTTCGTCCGCTGGAACCAGGCTTTGGTATTACCATTGGCAATGCCCTGCGTCGGATTCTGTTATCATCCCTCGAAGGCTACGCTATCACCTCCATAAAGATGGATGGCGTTGACCATGAATTTTCATCCATTACCGGTGTCATTGAGGATGTAACAGATATCGTACTTAACTTTAAACAAGTACGCTTTAAAAAACAAGTCGACGATGAAGTTATCGAAAAAGTTAATATTGTGATCGGTGATCAGGAGGTTTTTAAAGCCGGTGATATTAATAAGTTTCTCAATAGCTTTCAGGTACTCAACCCTGATCTCGAAATTTGTCATATGGAACCTTCCGTGAAACTGAATATTGAATTAACCATCAGTAAAGGCCGCGGTTATATTCCTGCTGACGAAAATAAAAATCCCAATGCACCTATCGGTACCATTGCCATCGACTCCATTCATACTCCAATTAAAAATGTGAATTTTCATATTGATAATTTCCGGGTTGAACAAAAAACAGATTATGAAAAGCTGACCATGGAGATTATTACCGACGGTTCAATTCATCCGAAAGATGCGCTTAAAGAAGCATCGAAAATCCTTATTCAACATTTTATGCTTTTTTCCGACGAGAAAATTACACTCGAAACGGATGAGAAAACTGTGGCTGAGGAATTTGATGAAAGTTCACTGCATATCCGGCAACTCCTGAAGTCAAAACTTATTGATCTTGACCTCTCGGTTCGTGCACTGAATTGTCTGAAAGCTGCCGACGTGGAAACGTTGGGCGATTTAGTTCAATACAACAAAAACGATTTGCTCAAATTTCGGAATTTTGGCCGCAAATCACTGACCGAACTCGAGGATCTGGTGAAAGCCAAAAATCTGGAATTTGGGATGAATGTTGCAAAGTATAAATTAGATAACGATTAATTACAATGAGACACGGAAAGAAAGTTAATCATTTAGGACGTACCAGTTCGCATAGAAAGGCTATGCTGTCGAATATGGCCTCCTCTCTGCTTCTGCATAAGCGGATTAATACTACGCTGGCCAAAGGAAAAGCGTTGCGCCAGTATGTGGAACCGCTCATTACTAAAGGGAAAGAAGATACTACGCATAACCGCAGGGTCGTTTTTAGCTACCTTCAAAATAAAGAAGCTGTGACCGAACTTTTTCGGGAAATCTCCCAGAAAGTTGCCGGACGCCCGGGTGGGTATACCCGGATTATTAAAACCGGCCGTCGGTTAGGCGATAGTGCTGAAATGTGTATGATAGAACTTGTTGATTATAACGAGCTTCTTCTTAATGCCGGAAAAGCGAAAAAAACCGTCCGCCGCTCCCGCAGGAGTACAGCAAAAAAACAAATTGAACCCTCTACTGTTGAAGCTATTGTTGCGCCAAAGGAAACCCCGGCTCAACCGCCTCTCGATACGCCGGAAACTGCTGCTCCGGAAACTGAAAATGCTGAATAATATTCCTCGTTTATATGTGCTTAGCCGGAGTTTTACTTCGGCTTTTTTTATCCAAACAAACGATTGCGGAATTATTACACCCGGTTTTAACCTTTGATGATAAAAACCGTTATATCTTTACAATCCTATTTTTGAATCGTTTAAATCAAATACCTATGAGTACAATTGCAAATGTTTATGCCCGTCAAATCCTCGATTCCAGAGGTAACCCGACGGTTGAAGTGGATGTATTGACCTCCAGCGGCGTTGTCGGCCGTGCCTCAGTCCCCTCCGGCGCCTCTACTGGCGTTCATGAAGCTGTGGAACTCCGTGATGGCGATAATAAATTCTTCCTCGGAAAAGGAGTCCTCAATGCTGTGAATAATATTAATAATGTGCTCGCTGAAGAGATAAAAGGATTCTATATCACCGATCAGGTGGATATTGATAACCGTATGATCGAGCTGGATGGTTCTCCCAATAAAGGAAAACTCGGGGCAAATGCTATTCTTGGCGTTTCTCTCGCCGTCGCCCACGCCGCAGCCCAGGAAACCGGGCAACCCCTCTACCGCTATATCGGAGGCGTTAATGCAACCACACTTCCGATCCCTATGATGAATATTCTCAATGGGGGTTCTCATGCCGACAATAGCGTCGATTTTCAGGAATTTATGATTATGCCCATCGGCGCTTCCTCGTTTCATCAGGCCATTCAAATGGGGGCTGAAGTATTTCATCACCTCAAAAGCGTGCTCAAAACTGCTAATTACTCTACTAACGTGGGTGATGAAGGTGGTTTTGCTCCTAATCTGAAAAATAACGAAGAAGCCATTACGGTTATCCTTAAAGCCATAGAAAACGCCGGCTATCGCCCAGGTGAAGATATCTTTATTGCCCTCGACCCCGCCGCTTCTGAATTTTATCTTCCAGAAGAAAATAAATACCACCTTAAATGGTCTTCAGGGGATAAACTGACTCCCAATCAGATGGTTGACTTCTGGCATGACTGGGCTACCCGTTTCCCCATCGTATCTATCGAAGATGGTATGGCCGAAGATGACTGGGAGGGATGGAAACTCATGACCGATAAAATGGGGAAAAAAATTCAACTCGTAGGCGACGACCTCTTCGTTACTAATGTCGAACGCCTGGTAAAAGGAATTGACCTACAAGTAGCCAACTCAATCCTGATAAAGCTTAACCAAATTGGCACCCTTACCGAAACAATTAACGCAGTGACTCTTGCACACCGTAACAGTTATACCTCCGTTATCAGTCATCGCTCCGGTGAAACTGAGGACGTAACGATTGCTGATCTCGCTGTAGCGCTTAATACCGGCCAAATTAAAACGGGCTCCGCCTGCCGCAGCGAGCGCATTGCCAAATACAATCAACTGATGCGTATTGAAGAAATGCTGGGTGAAGCCGCAATTTTTCCCGGAAAACGCTTTAAATATATGCGATAAGTTTTTTTATTCTATGGTTTGAAAAACTGCCTCAAGGGAAACGTTGAGGCAGTTTTTGTTGAAATTGCTAAGCCTTATAAAAATGCTTTGCAAATTTGTTTTGCACCAGGTGATAGGGTTACCGGATCGTCATGATAAAATCATACCCCGCTATTCCACTCTCATCCGTAATAGATTATGACTCAAAAGCATACAAACCCAGGAATTTACCAAAATCCTCTAAGGGTTTTCCCCGGTCCAGGGGTTTGGACTCACATAATGGATTTGTCCCGCTGTGCCCTGAAATTGACTCCGGCCAACGATACAGTTACTTAACCACCTGGAAATAGTTAGCCTTCGGGCCTTATTTCCCCACCTCATTTTTTTGTACATTTGACCTACAAATGATGAAACAGAATATCCATATCGTTTTGGTAGGTGCCGGCAACGTTGCCACACACCTCGCAAGAGCGTGGTACAGCGCAGGAGTGCATATCATGCAGGTGTATAGCCGGCATTATGCCGCCGCCGCCACATTGGCAAATGAGGTGGAGGCCTCTCCCTTAACGGATGTTGCAGGAATAGATGCTTCTGCCAGCGCGATTATTTTTAGCCTGCGCGATAATTCCTATCACGAGGTACTCGAAAAGATTAATCTTCAGGGTACGCTGCTTCTCCACACCTCCGGTTCACTCGATATGGATATTCTGAAGGCGGCATCCGACCGAATCGGAGTGATCTATCCTTTGCAAACTTTTAATAAGCATAATAGTATCGACCTCTCCACTACACCATTCTTACTTGAAACAGCCGCTGCCGCGGATATGCCTGGGGTTGAAAAACTGGCGTCTCTTATCACAAAAAATATTTTTCATACTAGCTCAGCGCAACGGGCTACATTGCATATTAGTGCGGTTTTTTCATGTAATTTTGTGAATTATCTTTATACGGTAGCCGAAGAATTGTTGAACGAAAAAAATTTAAGCCTGGATTTAATCCGTCCGCTAATTATGGAGACCGCTCAGAAAGTGATGACAGCATTACCATCAAAAGTGCAAACCGGACCGGCGCAACGAGAGGATACTTTGATTATCGGGAAACATATCCAATGCCTGAACAACAAACCTGAATACCTGAAGTTATATAAGAACCTGACAGAAAAGATTATCAATAGAAAAAAGGAAAACCAGAATCATGACGAACTATAAAGAAAAATTGAAAAACATTACTACTTTTATTTTTGATTATGATGGCGTTTTAACCGATGGAAGCGTCTTTACATTACCTGATGGCGATGGCGTGCGTATCGCAAATGTGAAAGACGGCTATGCCCTAAATCTGGCACTGCGCAATGGATACCGCGTTGTTATAATTTCAGGCGGAAAATCAGAATCAATGGTTAATCGGCTGTCGGCTTTGAAAATTGAGGATATATTTTTGGGTGTTTCTTATAAACTTGAGGTTTTTGAGTCTTATTGTGACAGCTATGATTTATCCCCTGACGAAATTATTTATATGGGCGACGATATTCCGGATTATGAAGTAATGCAACGTGTGGGGCTGGCATGCTGCCCTTCTGACGCTGCGGAGGAAATACGTCAGATTTCTCATTATATTTCCCGTTATAAAGGTGGTAGTGGATGCGTCCGCGATATCATCGAACAGGTGATGCGGATCCAGGGAAAATGGATGAACGATTCGGCCTTTCACTGGTAAAAAAGAAGATTATGTGTACTTTTTTCAGACTTATTCGTTGGCAAACGCTGCTGTTTTTGATCCTTACCCAGTTTTTGGTAAAATATGGGATCGTTGCGGGGCTGGTGCCTGACCGGGTGCTTTTTCTTACTAACTCAGATCCTTCATTCATTTTCCTAGTGATTTCAACCGCACTACTGGCAGCTGCAGGGTTTGTTATTAATGATTATTTTGATGTAAAAAACGACTTGTTGGTAAAACCCGAACGGGTAATGGTCGATGTGAAAATTTCACGAAATAAGGTAATCCTTCTCCACACTTTACTGAATGTTCTGGGTGTGATTTGTGGAATAACCGCCTCTATTCTTGCCGGAAATCCTTGGTTTTCATTTATTTTTGTGGCATTGAGCCTTTTCCTTTTTTACTATTCGGCTCGGCTGCATCATCGGGTTGTGGGAAGCGTTTTTCTTATTGCAACGTTCCCACTTATTGCTATCGGGTTGGTTTGGCTTTTTGAATTCTCTACCCTACAACTGTCCATGGAATACCTTTATCTGAAAATCGCCCGTGTGGTCGCTTTTTATGCTTTTTTCTCCTTCATCAGTGTGCTGCTCATTTTGCTCGTTAAACAAATGGATTACCTGCACAACGAAATGGAGGACGATAGGTCGTTTATCGCCACTATTGGTAAAAGCAAAGGACAGTTACTTATTTTTATCCTGATTTTTCTCTGTGCCGGGTTGTTGCTTTCTGTGGCGCCTTTGCTTTTTTATCCTACATATAAAGTAACCCTTACTGTACTGGCACTGGTGCTTATTCTTCTTGGATATGCTATGTTTGAATTGTCGGTGGCTTTTCGCGACGGGAATTATTCCCGGGTTTCCTTTTTATTAAAGGTGGCCGTCCTGATAGGCGTATTGTCCATGTTTATGCTTAATATCCTATGAAACTATTTGAACCCTATACTTTTATTCTGGCCTCTGAATCCCCGCGTCGCAAAGCCCTTTTACACGAAATGGGAATTAAATTTGAATCGGTGGCTACCGCTATCGACGAAAGCATTGATCCGGCCTGGAGTAATAGTGAGGCAGCGGAACAGCTGGCTATGGCAAAGGCGGCTTCTGTTCCCCTTTCTTCCACCGACGACCGAACGTTGGTAATTGCTGCCGATACCATCGTATGTGTTGCCGGTAGAATTCTTGGAAAACCCGCCAACGCCGCAGAGGCCCGGGAGATGCTCACTGCTCTCTCCGGGTCTGCTCATCAGGTGTTAACCGGCGTTTGTATCCGTTCCTGCAGAAAATCAATGGTCTTTCATAGTGCAACCCATGTCGTTTTTGCTCCTTTGACAGCGGAAGAAATCGCATACTATGTTGCTGCTTATCGCCCATTGGATAAGGCCGGAGCCTATGGAATTCAGGAGTGGATCGGACTGATTGGAATTCAATCTATTGCGGGTTCTTATTTTAATGTGATGGGTTTGCCCACACATCGCTTGTTTGAAGCATTGAAAGATTTTATAGGTGTTAATAATGATGTGAAGGAAATACAATGAAGCACAAACCTTATTTTTTTATTACCAATGATGACGGTATTTTTGCCCCGGGAATACGCACCTTGATTGACATAGTGAAACCGCTTGGGAAAGTGATCGTCGTTGCACCCGATAAAGGCCATTCCGGTCAGTCGCATGCGGTTACGGTAGGTACCCCGGTCCGTTTGAATAAGTTGGTCTCTGATCCTGATTATGACGAATATAGTTGCAGTGGCACTCCCGTCGATTGTGTTAAGCTTGGATTGCAACAGCTCGCCAACTCAAAGCCTGATATGTTGTTATCAGGTATTAATCATGGGAGTAATGCCGGAATTAATGTGCTCTATTCGGGTACCATGGCCGCTGCTATGGAAGGGACAATCAACCAGGTTCCTTCCCTCGGCTTTTCGCTTACAAATTATTCTCATCAGGCTGATTTTTCGGGAACCCGTGACTCTATTCATGCAATTATTACCCGGTTTTTAAACCATCCGTTACCGGCAGGCGTTACGATGAATGTCAATATTCCTGATTTACCCGCGTATGAAATTAAAGGGATAAAATTCTGCCGGCAGGCACAAGGTCGTTGGTATGAAGAGTTCGACCGTCGGGTTGATCCTTTTGGGAAGGATTATTTTTGGCTGACCGGCGAATACCGGCCATCGGATAATAACCCGGGAACCGATCAATGGGCACTGGACAACGGCTATGTGGCTATGGTTCCGTTAACCCTTGACTTAACGCATCTGGAGTATTTAAATCAAAAAAAAGAATATGTATAAAAAGAATAGTTTTAATACCGGGTTTTTACTCGCTTTTGTGCAGATTGCCCTCATTCTCGTTTTGATTTCCGGAATCATGGGTTTTGTCGCAGGCGAAGGTAATCTTCACTTTATTCAGCCCGGGAAACCTGCTATGCTCGCAATTATTCCCGGCGTCCTGAACGTGTGGTTTTTCTTTCGAAAAAAGCTTGAAAATAGTGGGAGAGGTGCCCTCATCGCCACTTTTATCGCAATGGTGGTGCTTTTTTTATGGTTTCAACAGGCCTGAAATGCACCTGTGGCCTCAGAACACCCAAAAGGAACCTGGCTTCTTTGGCCACAGGTTTTCTAACCCAAGAAAATAAAAACGTATGAAGTATTATCTTATAGCCGGCGAATCGTCGGGTGATATGCATGGTGCAAATCTTATCCGGGCACTGAAAAATCAGGATCCGGCAGGAGAGTTCCGAGCCTATGGAGGCGACAGGATGCAGGATGCTGGCGCGGAAATCGTTACCCATACCCGTAACCTTTCCTTTATGGGCTTTCTGGAGGTGTTTTCCAACCTGAAAACTATTGCTCGCTATCTTAAACAATGCCGTAATGATTTACTTCAATTTCGACCCGATGTACTGATCCTAATTGATTACCCGGGATTTAACCTGCGAATGGCCGCATTTGCCCAAAAAAATAATTTTACGGTCTTTTATTATGTTTCTCCGCAGGTATGGGCATGGAAAAAGAATCGTATTCGAAAAATAAAACGGATGGTCGATTACATGTTCGTCATTCTTCCGTTTGAAAAAGAGTTTTATAAGAAATATGGGGTGAAAGTATTCTATGGCGGCCATCCTGTGATGGATGAGATCGATGCCTTTATCCATACCCATCCGGTGAAACCCCGCAACAACGATCGTATCTGTGTCGCCCTTCTTCCAGGAAGCCGCAGTCAGGAAATAAAAAGAATACTGCCGGTCATGGGAACCCTGGCCGATGCCTATCCACAATTTTCGTTTTTCGTTGCCGGTGTTTCGCACCATCGTAACTTGTATACTCCATTACTTCCCGAATGCGGGAATATAGAAATATTGTATGACAGTACCTATCCTCTCCTCCATACGGTCGATTGTGCCGTGGTGACTTCCGGCACTGCCACACTGGAAACCGCACTTTTTAATGTGCCGCAAATTGTTTGCTATTCCGGAAATCCCGCCTCTGTGGCCATTGCCCGGTGGCTGATCCGGATCCCCTTTATTTCACTGGTTAACCTGATCTTAAAAAAACTGGCCGTTACGGAACTTATCCAGTCGGAGTTTAATCCTGACAGGCTTATGCGTGAGTTGGAGCGGATTCTTCCGGGCCAACCAGCCCGCGAAACGATGCTCAGCGATTATAAATTGCTTCAGGATAAAATCGGAGGAGCAGGTGCTTCCGCCCGTATTGCCGCTGAAATGTATGAATTTTTAACCCGTAAAAAATAATTATTATGCGTATCGCTTCACTTTACCTATTGATTTTTGTCCTTGCTTTTCTTTTTCAGGGATGCGGAAACAATAACAACAAAAAAACTAACCGGGATATGGAAACGAGCCAACCTGCGGCTCAGGATACTTCTGGTATTTGGCTGGGGAAAAAGATTGGCGGGCAGACTTCGGGCTCTTCCGCACAAATAAAACCCGTTATCGACTTGTCGCGTATTAAAAAAGGGATTGCTTCAGCGCAACGTGGTGAATATCAGGAGGCCGTACAGGAATTTACCCTTGCGATTCGGGAAGATTCCCTGAATCCCCATTTTTATTACTACCGCGCCGAAGCCTATATGAATCTGCAACAGTATGATAAAACCTGGGCTGATATCCGGAAAATCGAACGTCTGGATCCTGAAATAAAAGGTTTTCATGCCCTTAAAGGCCGGTACCATAATGCGGTCAAACAGTATTACGATGCGTATCATGAATTTCGTATTGCGCTGCAGTCCGAACCCGGGGATGCCTTGTTATGGGATTCCAAAGGAGCCGCTTGTATGAATACTATGCGCCTGGAAGAGGCTGGTGAAGCCTTTGATAAAGCCCTTGAACTGGATCCAAACCTCGCGTCTGCCTATTATAACCGCGGACTATGGCACGCCAATAGTAATGATTTTGAAAAGGCGGTGGCTGATATCTCTGAATCCATCCGTTTAAATCCTGGAAATTCCCAGGCATTTATTAATCTTGGTAATTCATATTTTATGCTGAAGCAATATGATAATGCTGCAGTGAATTACCGCAAAGCTCTGGAAATTAATCCCGATACATGGCTGGCTTACAACGGTTTGGGAAGCACCTATAAGGCAAAGAATGAAAATAAAAAGGCCATTCAGCACTATACCCGTGCCATTGAACTGAACCCCGAAGCCCGGGATGCCGTCTACAACCGCGGGTTGGCGAAATATGCCGATAAAGATCTTGCCGGTGCCTGCACCGACTGGCAAAAAGCATTAAGCATGGGCGTGACTCCGGCCCAGAAATGGCTCGATATGTATTGTAAATAGTTTTTTTCTGTCCTGAATTGTTGGGTTCGTTTTTGGCACCTTTTGTATTAATAGAAAAAGAGTTCTGTTTTTATGAAAGTGCTGAACCAATATCCGCTTGCCCGTATCCTTTTGTTTGTAATCCTTGGCATTATTGCCGCAGAATATACCCGCTTACCTGAACATCCGTTAGCCCTATCAGGGATAGTCTTGCTGGGCTTTCTGATTGGGTGGTTCTGGATCTTGGGTAAAGGAACCGAATATGCTTGGCACTTTCTTCCAGGTGTGGCTATTGCCCTGCTTTTTTTTGTGGTGGGCTTTCTTCGGCATCGCAGCGAAATACCTGCTGTTTATGCTGACAACCCCCGCGAAACGCTATGGTGCTGTACCGTTAAATCGGTCTCCACAAGTTTTCCTGACCGCAGTAAATGGGTTTGTCAGGTTTGTGACAGTACCGGTTGTTCAGTTTATAACGTGCTTTTTACCGTATCGCACGACTCAGGCTATATCGCCCCTTTACCCGGTGACCGGTTTTTATATCATGGGAGGTTTCGTATCCCCAACTACCCGGTAAACCCCGGAGGCTTTGACTACAATCGTTATCTTAAGCGTCAGCAAATTTCCGCTACCTGTTATGCCCGTCTTAATCAATTGATTATCCTGCCCAGACCTGTACCCCTGAATATATATCGTCAGGCGGTAACAATCCGACGTTCGTTGTTACAGGTTTTGGAGCGTTATGCACCCAGAGATTCTTTTTATGCCATTGCTGCAGCCTTAATTCTGGGGTACGACGATGATTTGGATCCCGAATCGCGTCGAGCCTTCGCCTCCGCAGGTGCAATGCATATTCTTTGCGTTTCAGGGCTTCATGTTGGTATTATCTTTTTAATTCTGGACTTTTTATTGGGGTTTATCGGTAAAAAGAAGGTATTTCGAATACTGCGGTTTATATTTCTTTTGGCTGGATTATGGGGCTATGCGTTGATCACTGGCCTGGCTCCCTCGGTAATGCGCGCCGCGGTTATGCTGACCTTCGTGATTACCGGAAACGAGATCAAGCGCCAGTCTTCCATTTACAATTCCATTTCTGCTTCTGCTCTACTGTTACTTATTTTTAATCCTTTTCTGCTTTTTGCCATTGGATTTCAACTGTCTTATGCGGCAGTCTTAGCCATTATTGCTCTCTATAAACCCGTTTCCGGATGGATTGTGCCCAAATCTCTGCTGCTTCGGAAAATGTGGGATATCACTATCGTTTCTATTGCTGCCCAGGCCGGTACCTTTGCCCTTGCTGCCTATTATTTTCATACCTTTCCTCTGTTATTTCTCGTGACTAATCTTATTGTCATTCCGCTGGCAACCGTAATCCTTTATTCCGGAATTGCATTACTATTGGCCTCTGTGGTTCCCTTTGCGGCGCGGTATCTTGCGTTGGCATTTTATTTTTTCGTTTCTGTTCTGTTTCATGCCGTCAGTAAGGTAGCTTCCATCCCCGGAGCTGCAATCAATACCCTCTGGCTCAATCCTGTGCAGGTGCTTTTGATAATCTTGATTTTGGTGTTGATGGCCTGGATGATTAACAGCCATTTTCGTGACCGGCTGCTTTGGGTTTTGCTTCCGGCCGCTGCCCTGATTGTCTCTTTTGTTGTGGTTGGTGCACAAAAATCCAATTCCCAGTACCTGGTCGTTTACGCCGATTACAAGAACCTTATTGTTGAAGTCACCGAAGGCCGCTTCGCATTTCGTTATAACTATTACCCTGATACTGTTGAACAGGTAACGGCTGCTTCGCATCTGAAATTTGGAATTCGTCGCGTGTATGCTTTACATCAATGGGAAGGGGTATCCGGATGGTCTGGAGCTGATGGTGATTTTGTTTTTTTATGTGCTGCCGGAAAACGGATCGCTATTTGTCGAAATGTACATAATATTCCTGCCGATACGTATTTCCCGGTGTGTGATATAATCATTTTGTATGGTGTGCAGAAGGAGGAAACAACACAACTTCTCCTTTCTCATGCATCGGAAGCTGTGGTTACCAACAATGCCCGTGATTTTGCACGGGTAATCCGTTGCCGCCCGGCCAACGAGCGCCTGCAATACTATAATACGGCTACCCAAGGCGCCTTTTTGATCAATTTACATCCCTTTTATGGGATTTCTACTTTGAGGTCGATATACACCGGAAGATGATCGGCAAAACCCCCGAGGTACTGCATGCCCGAGTAGGTGCGATAAAGTTTGGTGCCGGGCCATTTGGGATCCTCGCATAGCAAAAATGGCAAAGCGGCAATGTGTGCACATCCTCCCAACACTGAAGTCCTTATATGGCCTTGCAATAATGCCGGACTGACAATTATTTGATCGAAAACATTCCATACCGACTCATGCTTCAGTGTGCCGCCTTTTTCTTTCAGATTATCAGGATGCATGAGGTTGATGAGGGAGTGGTTGTCGGCACCGAGGCTGATGAGCACACTTTCGTCTGTTGGGTCATCGTTCAGGTCGCCCATAATGATGATGGCCGCTTGTGGGCTAATTCGGAACAAGGAATCACAACGCTGTTTGAGTACCGAGGCAACAAAGTTTCTCTTCGGAATGGTCGCGGTTAGTCCGCCAAATCGCGACGGCCAGTGGTTGACAAAAAGATGTAGGGTGTCGACCGCAGTGAGGAGCACTTTAACATACAGAATATCCCGTGTTTTTCCCAGGGTATCAAATGGAAACCGGATGGTAATGGGTTCTGAAAATAGTGGCGTCAGCACCTTGGGATCGTAAGCCAGGGCAACATCCACCCCGCGCCGGTCGGGCGATTCATACTGAATAAAACGATATCCACATTTTTTTAATGGAGTGTTCTCCAGTAGCTGTCGTGTGACAAAATTATTTTCCAGCTCACACATACCAAAGGCCACCAAATGGCTTCCTTCCCCAAAGGCCGCAATGGTTTTGTAGAGATGCCTCAGTTTCTGGTAATACCGGGTGTAGTTCCATCCTTTAATCCCGTGGGGTAAGAACTCATCGTCGTTTTTTTCAGGATCATCATATATATCATACAGATTTTCCACATTATAAAACGCAACCCGGTATACTGTTGCCGTTTGAGCCCGCGAAACCATAACTGCAGCCAGCAACACCATCAGAAAATAGTATTTCATTTTTTTCTATATTAATACTTAAAAAGGCCGATAATAACCCATCGGGATACACATTTTTGATTGTATATTTGTAAAAACTAAAATTTTCATGAAGTATTTCCTGTCGTTTTTTTTGTTTTGTGCTGCTTTTTTCTGCGTTGGACAGCACACTGCCTCCATAAAAGGAGAGGTGAAGGGTATACCCGTTGATGAAATTGTTTTACTCTCTTTGTACGGTGACAATGTGCAGGCTATCGACACCCTTTCGGCTGTTGGTGGCCGGTTTGTGATTACACCATCGCCAATACTGGATTACGGATTGATCCGTCTGGATATCGGGAAAAGAAATTATATTGATTTGATTTACGATGGTAAACCCGTGGATTTTGTCGTCGAATATAACGACCCTGTAGCTCAAATGGAGATTATTGAATCGGATGAAAATAAGCACTGGTATGACTACCGGAAAACCCGTGAGCGATTTGACCGGAGGTTGACCGTGCTGGGGAACGCACTTTCTTATTATCCCGATGATGATCCTTTTTATTTGACCCTACAGGAGGAATACTTCACTATATTAGAACAGCAGGAGCTTTTTTTGGAAACGATGTCGATGGTGGGGACAGAAACCATGGCAGGTTTTCTGATTCGTTGTGATATCATGCCCGCAGTGCCGAATGAATTGGCACCAGAAGCACAACTTGCATGGGTTAAAGACCATTTCTATGATAATATCGATTTTAGTGATGTACGCATTCTTTACTCCGACATCCTGCCCAGGAAAATTATTGAATACCTGAAACTCTATGCGAACCGAAATCTCTCCCGTGAAGATTTGGAAAAGGAGTACATGAAAAGTGTTGATCGCATTATGCGTTGCGTAGGCGGGAAAAATGATGAAGTGGAAGAGATGGTAATTAATCATTTGATCAAAGGATTTCAACAGCTCGAATTTCAGGAGGTATTGACTTATATCGTAAACCAGTACGTGTTGGAAAGCAGTTGCGTCGACGAAGAGCGGAAAGCTTCCCTGGAGCAGCGCATCGAAGGATTTGATAAGATGGCCATAGGAAAGACAGTCCCTGAATTTTCAATCCCTACAACGCACAATGAAGTTATTACGAATGCAACAGATACTCCCTATCGGCTGATAATGTTTTGGGCCAGCTGGTGTCCCCATTGCCTGACGGATATGCCCAACATCATTGAAACGCTGAACAAAGTCGACCGGGCAAAATTGGAAGTGATCCTGGTGTCGGTAGATGAAGTAAAAGAGGAGTGGGAAGCCGCAAATGAAAATCACCCCGGCTGGTGGAAAGAGAGTTGTGATTTTAAAGGTTGGAACGGTGATATGGCCAACGATTTTTACATTTATGCCACACCGACGATCCTGCTGCTGGACAAGAACGGCAAAATACTTTCCAAGCCGTTGAACAGCGGACAATTGCGACTCGCACTTCAGCAGGAGAGGTTATTGCCCTAAGCAAAAGACAGATGCATTTTGCACACAATACAATAAAATATTATCTTTGCATCCTTATCGGGACGTTAGCTCAGTTGGTTTAGAGCGCTTGCTTGACAGGCAAGAGGTCACTGGTTCGATTCCAGTACGCCCCACACCCTCTTGATAATCACCAATATCCAATATCCAATCATTAATATTTAAAGAAATTATTAATGATTATGTGTTTTCCCTTTCTTTAATTATTATTTACTATTTATTGTATATTATTCATTATACCAGATGCAACCGGCGACTTACATCATCTTTTCTTAGAATTTAAACAGATTATTGTTTTCACCAGCCACAAAGGATATTAAACTTAGCAATGTCTATTAAGAACTATATATAAAAGCGATGAACCTTTTTATTGAGGATAGTTTATTTGATGAGAGAAATACTATTGACGAAATGCTTCGTAGAAGTTTGAGATTTCGTAGTTCGTATGAGTTTAGAAAGTTCTTTGACTTTATTACTCGCTTTAATCATTACTCTCGATATAATACAATGTTAGTATATGCCCAGAATCCAGAGGTGACCTTTTTTGGAGGCAAGACGTTTTGGAAGAAGAAATTTAATCGAACAATAAACAAAGATGCCCGACCCTATGTGATTCTTGCACCAATGGGACCAGTAATGTTAGTCTATGATGTAATGGAAACGGAAGGCAGAGATGAACCAGAAGATTTTTTAAACAAAGGACTTGGACATAACCCCAATATGGTGGAAGGACATATCGATCCCAAGTTATATGATAATGCAATTGAAGAAACAAGGAAATGGGGAATATCGGTAGTCTTTAAGCCATTAAATCACTTTAAAGGCTGGCATATCCGATTTTCAATCATTGACCAGAGTATAGAAATTTGTTTGAAAGAAGGAGCTTCGAGAGAAGAGAATTTCTCAGTTTTGATGCATGAATTAGCACATCTTTTCATGGGACATACACATTTATCTAATATTACGTACAAAGGTAAAGAAAAGCCATTTAAACTTTTGCAGAGAAAAATCCCGCGACCTACAGAGGAATTAGAAGCAGAAACAGTAAGTTATCTGATTTGCTATAAACTTGGACTAATAACAAGATCAGCTGAGTATATCGCTGGTTATTATGTTAATGAAGATGTCTTTGAGAAGTTTAGTTATGAGAATGTTATAAAAATATCCGATAAAATTGAAAAGATGTTTGTAAAGAAGAAGTGATGTTGTAAATGAATATTCATTCAAAGGAGAGTATAAATTATTTTGTGTAAACACATGAAAACGCTTTTTAATTTAGTTTACATCTTGATTCAAAAATAGTTAAAAATTGGTGAAGAATAATTCCCCAGTTTTGAATTGGCATACTCCACTTTT